>Ga0209130_1002003_pt1 | contig 11116 bp, 9 predicted proteins | sample AraplaMF_Cvi_mLB_FD_184264 | JGI IMG/M metagenome (GOLD analysis project Ga0209130, IMG submission 184264) | Arabidopsis root microbial communities from the University of North Carolina, USA - plate scrape MF_Cvi_mLB (SPAdes) (version 2) | ecosystem: Host-associated > Plants > Roots > Endosphere ...
GAGGCTGGTGATTTGGATCGGGTGCCTATTAATTCTCAATTTGTAGACAAGTATAAAGAGAATAAGGAATTACATATGTCGAGCGATCCTGGAATTGCTATGCTACGTTTTAATGAGAAAAATAATGCGTTAGCAAATAAAAAGGTGCGTCAATCTATTTCATTAGCGTTAAATAAAGAAGATTTCGTTGCTCACTTTATTAATAACGGGGCCAAGTCTGCAAGCGGACTTGTACCGGCTGGTCATATACATGAAGAGACGGGTAAAGATTTTAGAAAAGAAAACGGAGATCTTTCTCCTTATGATTTGCAAAATGCAAAAAAGATTTGGGCAGAAGCGAAAAAAGAACTGGGAGTAGACGAAGTAAACCTCGAATTTTTAACATATGAACAAGATAATGCAAAACGTATGGCAGAATATATAAAAGGTGACTTAGAAAAGCATTTGCAAGGACTCGCGATACAAATTAAACAACAGCCATTTAAGCAAAAATTACAGTTAGAACAAACAGGAGATTACGATATATCTATGGCAAATTGGGGACCAGATTATAAAGACCCAATTAGTTATTTAGAACTCTTTACGACGGATAATCAAAATAACAAAATGAATTATTCTAACCGACACTACGATGAATTAATAAAGAAAGCGAAAAGCGATTTAGTACTAGATCAGAAGAAAAGGTGGGAAACATTGCAAGAGGCCGAGGGTATTTTACTAGAGGATGCTGCGGTCGCACCGCTTTATCAAATGGGATCAGCTTACGTACAAAAGGATTATGTAAAAGGAATTGAGAAGCATCAATTTGGTGGTGTTTATACTTATAAGAATGCTTATATCACTAAAGAATAAATACAAAAAACCTTACTTATTAAAAGTAAGGTTTTTTTAACAGAGGGCAGGGAAATCCTTTGGTGGTGTTCCCGACTTGTTTAAAAATTGAATGTAATTTCTATTCTTTGTAGGGATGTAATATTGGAAAAAGAAGAATAGAAATATAGCATACATGGAATAAGGGAATGCAGTGGAGATTAGCATACAAGCATTCTCTTGCTATAACTATATTTGTTTTAATTATATACAAAAAATATTAGATTATATATTTTGTCCTTGGTATACTTAAAAGGTAATTTTGGTATTAAGATGGATTGATAGAGGTGTTTGGGTGGAATTATTTGAGTATTATAAAAAAAAGGGACGGTTTAAGTGTTTAATTGGGACAGGGATTTTTCTCTTTGGATTATATTGTCTGTATAATAGTTGGGGTGATGTTAATTGGGGAGAAATAATATTTATGGTTGTAGCTTCGTTTGTTTTTTGGGGAATTGGATTTTGGCAATTAAGAAAAGGGAATTTATTAAAAGAGAATATAGCTAAAAATGATTTGAAGTTTTGGGATATTGATACTTATGTTTTACTAGAATTACCTCAAAATAATAAACATTACGGTTTATATACTCCCGATGGGACCTATATAGTAGGAACAACTATGGTTTCAACTGATATAATTTCTTCAAAATTACCTTTTTTTAAAAACAAGCAAGTTATTGGATTGGAAGCAAAGGATGGGGAAATTCTTGCATATTTTCATAGTGAAGTTGAAAACTATGATTGGGCTATTTATGACTCAAATTATAATTGTGTAGGTATGTTTAAAGAAAATATGATACAAGGATTTGGAATGGTACGTGGTTCTTTAATGAATGAAAAAGAGATAAAACTTTCTGAAGTAGAAGTTGAATTTGATTTTTTCGAAACTTCTTTACGTACAATGGATAACCGGATATTAATAAACTGTAAAAGAGGATATATGCCTTTGGAATGGAGCGAAAGATTCGGATTGAATGTACCTATTATTAAATTAGGTAATAACATTTCTAATGCTGAAAAGATATTTGGTTTAGGGGTTCTTTTCTACATTTTAGAAACAATTAAAGTAAGAAAGAGTAGGATTTTTAATGATTAGAGTTTCAAAAATTATTTAAAAAAGAAATTGAAGAAAAGTGGTGATTCTTTTAAGCTATTGGTGTTTTTTTAATAGTTAAAGAATGAATCTTAATTCATATACATAAAAAAAGGGGAATTTTTATGAAATTACTACGTTTATTTATGATTCTTACTCTTGTTGTATTGTTAAGTGCATGCAATACAGCAACACAAGTCACAAAGGTTCAAAAAAATGGCGAAACGACTTTAAAAATTGGTTCGTTGCAAGGGTATTACGATGTGCAAACGGTTAAAGCTGAAAAAGGAAATGTGGAAATTCCTTATGAAGCAGCCGTTGAGGAAGGTACGATTTTATTGCAAGTTACAAAAGATGATAAGGTTATTTATGAAGAAGAAGTTACTTCTCAAAAAGAAGGTCTGCTTTCTTTTGAAGCGCCAAAATCCGGATCATATGATTTAATTGTACGCGTGAAGGGTGAAAAAGAGAAAGCGAAAGAAATTCAAGTACATACTAAGCTATGAAAAAACGGCAAGTGGAGTGCACCCGCTTGCCGTTTCCATTTTCAGTTGATTTTGTCACAACATATGTTTATCAATTTAAGAGGTGATCTTTCGAAATTCCTCATGAAGTTAAAATAAGAGATGAACAAAAAATATGTTACAACTTTGGCATGGTAGTAACGGAATTTATAACTCTCTTTTATATAATAAAAAGACTGGGTTTGATACATTTTTATTCGAAAGAGATGTAGATGGTAAAAAGCAAGTAGTAGTATTTAGGGGGAGGGACATAAGGTGATGTTCTTTTTGGAGAAGGTGTCTTAGACCTTACTACAGATATTGATTATATATGGGGGGAAATAAGTTGAAAAGCATTGAAGTTCTAAATACATACATTGAAGGGATTTCTGTTGCAATCCCTACGTGGTTAAAGCATCTAATTGAGGCAGAGGAGATACATCAAAACTATGAGAATGTACAAGTACTTGGAACATTAAAAACAGATGCGGTGTTGTACTATGTACACCGTACGCTACAAGTGTTAGATGGACTGCCTTTAGATGAAGAAGCGTATCGTATTATTGAAAAGGTACTAACGTATAGTGAACTTGCAAAGGTAGGATCTTTAAAACAGCGGGAGCAATGGAAGAAAAAAGGGATTAATCTATTCGTACATAACGAGGGTTCTGCTGATATCTTTAGTGATATTCAGTTAATTGAACGTGTAAAGACAAACTTAAACTCTACTGAGTATTTGTTTATTCGAGATTTAATTAGAACACATGGATTAATCGGGCAGTATATACGCGGGGAGGCTCGTTTGGACTCTCATGTTGATTTAATTAACACATATAAAGAAGAATACGGAGATGTTAGGTTAAAGGAGATTCTATACTATCTTAACCAATGTATTATTGAAGGTGTATCAAAAGCTTTGTGGAGTGAAGTGAAAAACGATGTGAAGATTACAATTGATGGCCTGTTTGATGGTTATATGGAGCCATTTACTTCTCGTATACATAGACTCACGCAAAAACATAAGGAGTCAGTATTTGAAAAAGATATAATTATGGGAAGCGAGAAGAGTGACGTTCAAACATTCTTATCCGATAAGGATTTGTGGTATGTAGAACCGTCTATGCATTCTCTTAGCTTCGAGGATATTTGGACAGTGTTTGTTATGTTAAAGAATGAGATAGGCACTAGAAAGGTTCAGCATATACATTTCGAGAAATTGATGCAGCAGTTGCACTATGATTTCAAAGGCGAGAAAAAGGACAACGTATATCGTAAGCGGGTTATTGAGAAGTATCTACGGGAGTACCATGAGAATGAGAAGCCGAATACAACGCATGTTTCCTTTGAGGTTAAAGTTGATGAAGATATGAAGACTGCGTATGTGTCGTTTCGGTTTTCTGCTGTAGGTGAGGCGTTAATTACCTTCTGTGTAGAGGCAGAAAAGATAGATATGATGCATGCTCGGGCAAATGTGCTGCTGTTTGATTTCTTCGGGTTACGAAAGGATGCATATGATAGATTCCATAACGAAGAAGTGTATCTGGAGCATATGAATAGCTCGGCTGATGATAAACGAATTATTCTTGATTATATAAAGGGAGATATGATTGTAGATGTCGGAGCCGGTGGTGGTGTCATGCTAGACATGATTGAAGAAGAGACCGAGGATAAACGAATCTACGGTATCGATATTTCCGAAAACGTGATTGATACGTTGAAAAAGAAGAAGCAGAACGAGGGGCGTTCTTGGAACGTCATTAAAGGGGATGCAATCAATTTAAGCAGCTCATTTGAAAAAGAATCGGTTGATACGATTGTATATTCTTCTATCCTTCATGAGCTGTTCTCTTATATCGAGTATGAAGGTAGGAAATTTAATCATGAAGTAATTAAAAAGGGGCTACAGAGTGCTTATGAGGTGTTAAAGCCAGGAGGCCGTATTATCATTCGTGATGGCATCATGACTGAAGATAAAACGTTAATGCGTGTGATTCATTTTAAAGATGCAAGCGGAATGAAGTTCTTAGAGCAGTATGTCCAAGAATTTAAGGGGCGTATAATCCAGTATGAGGTACTTGCAGACAATACAGTCAAAATGCCTGTTAATGATGCAATGGAGTTCTTATATACGTATACTTGGGGCGAGGATTCCTTTGTTCATGAAGTGCAGGAGCAGTTTGGAATCTTTACGCCAAACGACTATAAGGATTTCGTAAAGGGGATTTTTGGAGATAAAGTAAACATCGTTCAAGCTATGAACTATTTGCAGGATGGATATACAAATCATCTTAGCGAGAAAATCGAGTTTACAGATGAGTCTGGGAATGCGGTTGCGCTACCGGATAGTACGTTCTTTATGGTTTTAGAAAAGAGGTAATGATATTGAAAAACTTTAAAAATACTATTTTAAAAAACTTAATTTAAATTTGATGTGTTGAAGAAAGCCGCGATGTTTATAAAAAGTTGTGTAGCTTTACCCCTTTAGATAATTTAGTCTAAAGGGGTATTTATATTAAAAAAAGAGATTCTGTAATTGGTGAAGAGGAAGGTAGAAACATTAGATCAACAGTAGGGTAGGAAGAGAATGATTTGTGATACATCTCACACCATAAATACATATATAACTTTACAATTAGAATATCAATTGATGGGAGGGTTAATATTGATGAATCTTGATTTTAATAAAAATCCATTTATTGTAATATGGGAGTTGACAAGAGCATGTCAATTAAAATGTCTGCATTGTCGTGCAGAAGCACAGTATCATCGTCATCCTCTAGAGCTAACATTCGGAGAAGGAAAAAAACTAATTGATGATATATATGAAATGGAAAATCCAATGCTTGTATTTACTGGTGGAGATCCATTAATGCGTCCAGATGTATATGATATTGCGGAATATGCAGTGAAAAAAGGTGTACGAGTATCTATGACGCCAAGTGCCACTCCGAACGTTACGATAGAAGCGATTCAAAAAGCAAAAGAAGTAGGACTTGCTAGATGGGCATTTAGTTTAGATGGACCAACAGCTGAAATACACGATCATTTTAGAGGGACAGAAGGGTCATTTCAATTAACGATGAATGCGATTCGTTATTTGCATGAATTAAAAATTCCTATTCAAATTAATACTGTTGTTTCTAATTATAATGTGGATGTACTTGAAGAGATGGCAATGTTAATAGAAGAATTAGAATGTGTACTTTGGAGTATATTTTTCTTAGTTCCAATAGGGCGAGGTAAGGAAAAAGATATGATCTCACCAGCAAAACATGAAACGGTATTCCATTGGCTATATCAACTTAGTGAAAAGGTTTCTTTTGATATTAAAACAACAGCTGGTCAGCACTATAGACGTGTTGTGATCCAAGAAAAAATGAAAGAACATAAAAAGGAAAATCAGGTCATTCAATATCAGGATGTATTGATGAATGGGACGACGGGGCGAGTTGATGGGCTAGGGCGTGCTCCAAAAGGGGTGAATGATGGAAACGGTTTTGTATTTATTTCTCATATTGGAGATGTATATCCAAGTGGGTTATTGCCGATTAAAACCGGGAATATTAGAACAACATCGCTAGCTGAAATCTATCGAAACTCCCCTATTTTTCAAAATCTTCGTAATCCTGACAATTATAAGGGAAAGTGTGGTGTTTGTGAGTTTCGATATGTTTGTGGGGGATCTCGTTCTAGAGCATATGCAATGACGGGGGATTATATGGAAAGTGAGCCTTTCTGCGTATACGTACCAAAAGCATTGCGAAAACAGAAAAAGAACATAAAAAAGGGAAATGAGTAAGAATATGCTCATGCCCCTTTTTTAGATTATATAATTTATTGTACTTCGCATCAGTCGCATGATGATCTAAGAAATGAAAAACGCTCGGTTTCCCATCTTTCGTTAAAAATCCACTATCTTGATTTATTATGCTGAAACGAGTTTTTACGCATAATTTCTATTAAACTCATTTTAATAAAGAATAATAGTTCGTGTCATAGGGGATATCATCTTGATACATATAATTTTTAAGAACTCCTTCTTTTTCAAACCCTAAATTTAATAGCACTTTATTAGAAGCTTCATTTTCAAGAAATACAATTGCCCCAATACGCTTTAAATGAATGGTATGGAAACCGTATGATATAACTTCAGAAACAGCTTCAGTTGCATATCCTTTTCCCCAGTGTTCAGGTAAAAAGGCATAACTTAAATTGGCCCGTTTATGCTCAGAAGACCAATCGTGAAAACCAATTGTTCCAATGAGTTCTTTCTTGCTTTTTAATTCGATTCCCCATTTTATACCGCTTCTTGCATTGTAACTCAACTTAAAGTTATGAATGATTTGTTTCACTTGATCAATATCCTGTAATGGTTTTTGGCCATAATAGCGCAGTACGTCAGTATTAGAAAAGCATTTTAGTATACTTGGTGCATCTTCTTCGGTAAGTTCTCGTAGAATGAGTCGGTCGGTTTTCAATATAGGAAACATGGTTTCACTCCATTTCTTCTGAAACTTGAATGTGTTGTTATTATATAATCTAGTCTGAAAATAAAGATTATTCAAGTGGGAAGTACGGTTTTAATTTATGATAAAATTGATTGTGGAATATATTTCAAAAAGAGGTTTGTATATGGAGAAGAATTCAATTTTAATTGTAGATGATGATCAAGATATTGTTCGATTTGTAAACGTGAATTTAATGCAAGAAGGTTTTAAAGTTTTTAGTGCTCATAATGGAGAAGAGGCTTTAAAAATAATAAATAGTAACAGAATTCAACTTGCCATTTTGGATATTATGATGCCACAAATGGATGGAATAGAATTGTGTAGAAGGATTAGAGAGAAACATAGTTTACCAATTATGTTTTTAAGTGCGAAATCATCGGACGTAGATAAGGTAATAGGATTTAGTACTGGAGCAGATGATTATATTGTGAAGCCGTTCAGTACAATTGAATTTATAGCGAGAGTGAAAGCTCAATTAAGAAGATATACATATTTCAATCAAAATGCTGCCCAAGAAATAGAAAAGAAAATAAACATTAGAGGTTTAGAAATAGATGAAGTGTCTAGAACAGTAATGTTATATGAAGAAACAATCAATCTTACGAGAACTGAATATGATATTTTGCACTTAATGGCCGCTGCAAAGAATCGTGTATTTACTATTGAAGAAATATATGAGAGTGTTTGGAAAGAAAGGGCCTATGAAAGTAATAATACAGTAATGGTTCATATTGCAAGATTAAGAAATAAAATTGAAGAGAATCCAAAAGAGCCGAAGTTTATTCAAAATGTTTGGGGAGTCGGATATAAAATTGAAGATTAAATCATTACAAGGTATTAGAGCTAAGTTTTTTATCGCATTCATATGTAGCATTATGTTAGCAACTGTAAGTATAATAGCGTTTCAAATTGTAGTTGGAAATATATATAGTCAAGTTACCAGATTAGAGGAAAAATATTCATTGTTATATTTAATAGCTTTTTTAACTTTTACTACAATATACTTTGCATTCATGACAAAAACAATGATGAAAAGATTATCTGAAATTAACAAGAGTGTAAAGCAAATAAGTAGTGGTAATTTGGAAATACATATACCTATTTCAAAAAATGACGAGATTGGTGAATTAGCAGCGAATGTTAATAGAATGGCTAAAAGTTTAAAAGAGTCTATTGAAAATGAAAAAAAATCGCAGGAAACGAAAAATGAAATGATTAGCAATATTTCTCATGACTTACGAACACCTGTAACATCTCTAATCGGTTACGCGGACCTGTTAGGAAATCAGCTTCATTCAAATAAAGAAGAATGTGAACAGTATGTAAGTATATTAAAGCGAAAAAGTTATGAATTAAAAAATCAAGTAGATGATTTATTAGAATATTGTCAAATAAATTATAGGGAGATTGAATTACATAAAAGTGTAGTAAATATGAAAGCGTTCATTGAACAAATCATGATTGATTTTGTACCACAACTAGATGATGCCGATATGAGCTTTTGTATTAATGGTGATAAGGAGTTACATGTGGAAATGGATGTAGCACTTATGGTGAGGCTGTTCGAAAATGTAATTAGTAATAGTATTATGTACGGGAAAGACGGAAAACAGATTTTGATTCAAATTTCTAAAAGAGACTTGAATGTTGAAATAGAAATAAAAAATTTTGGACAATATATTCGGGATGAGAACCTTCCTTACGTTTTTGAGAAGTTTTATCGTGGTGAAAAATCACGTAGCTCTCATACGGGTGGAAAAGGAATGGGACTTGCAATTGCGAGAAGTATAGCAGAGCTTCATAAAGGGGATATTACTGTGCGCAGTAACGAGAAAGAAACTGTTTTCACCATCGTTTTACCACATTATAAAGAATTGTAAGAAAGTCGTAAGTATTTCTTTTATATGTCGTAATTTTTACTTCGTATTATGTAGAACAAAGATATGAGAGTGGGGATACAACGTGTGGAAGAAATATGTATTAATAATTTTAGTTGCGTTTTTAATTATAAGTTGGAGTGTAGTTTATTTAGCTAAAGGTTTTATATCAGTCATTTTTTGGTGGAGTATACAAGCCTTTAGCATAGTATCAATCTTTATTTTGATAGGGACAGTATTACTATTTGTGTGGAAAGGCGTTTTCAGAAAGCGAATAGATAGACCGCTATTCTTCATCGTTCTTTTCTCTATAATGGGAGCTTGGCCTTTAGGGTGGTTTGCTAACATAGGGGGACTTGCTTACCCAGCAGATGTACATTCTATGAACCCTAAAGCAGTAGTTCGCTTTCCTTTGAATGAACGAGCATTAGTGGGCTGGGGCGGTGATCGATTAGAAACGAACTATCATGTTATAAAACCAAATGAACGCTGGGCATATGATATTCTTATTCCGCCTGCTGAAGTGAAAAGTAGTAAGTTAGAGGACTATGGAATATATGGAGCGGAAGTAATGGCACCAGCTTCTGGAACAGTTGTATCTATCAATAATGATGAAAAAGATGTAGTTTCAGGAGAGGATGATTTTCAGTCAATGGCGGGGAATCATATTTATATACGACTAGATGAATCAGGGACATTTTTGGTTCTGGCCCATTTAAAGAAAGGATCAATTAAAGTGAGGGAAGGTCAACATGTAAATGAAGGAGAGGTTCTTGCTCAAGTCGGTAACTCCGGAAGTTCAAGTGAGCCGCATTTGCATATTCATCATCAAAGGCAGGATCCATCCAAAGTGAGCATTTTTCTTTCGGAAGGATTACCACTGTACTTTCGAACTGAGAAAGGCGCGATAATGCCGGAAAGAGGTACATACATAAGTGGTAATGAAAAAAGGTATTCCAGTATTATTGGAATACCCTTTTTTCATTACCCAACAAAAGTTTGATACAGTAAGAAAATATTTAAAATGATAACCAGTGCAGCAATGATCCAAGCGATAAAGGTTGTTATGCGGTGATTAACGAGCGCACCCATAATTTTTTTACTGCTTGTAAACATAATAAGTGGTACTAACGCAAAGGCAATACCGAATGATAAGACGACTTGGCTCATGACTAGAGCGTAAGTTGGATTTACACCTAAAGCGATAATAACTAATGGTGGAATCATTGTAATAAAGCGGCGTAAGTATAACGGAATATGCATTCGAATGAAACCTTGCATAATAATATCACCTGACATTGTACCGACAGAAGAGCTAGATAGTCCTGCTGATAAGAGCCCAATTCCAAATAAAGCAGCTGATACAGGACCGACTAAAGTACTAAACTGGTTAAAAGCAACATCAAGGTCTTCAACATGCAAGCCGTTTTTAAAGAATAGTGCAGCTGCTACTATTAACATACTTGCGTTGATTGCTCCAGCGATAACCATTGCGATAATAATATCAATAAACTCGAAGCGGAAAATCTTTTTCTTTTGTTCATCATTTGTTCCGACTACGCGGCGCTGTGTTAAGGCGGAATGTAAATAGATTGCGTGCGGCATAACTGTCGCACCTAAAATTCCTGCTGCTAGTAATATACTGTCTACACCTTGGAATTTTGGAATGAAGAGCCCAGAAAGTAGAGGACTTAATTCCGGTTTTGCATAAAAGACTTGTACACCAAAAGCGATAACAACGATGAAAATCATTCCTGTTATGATAGCTTCTAATGGACGAAATCCTCTGCGTTGAAACTCAAGAATAATAAATGATCCAACTGCTGTAATTAAAGCGGCAGGTAGCATCGGAATTCCAAATAATAAATACAATCCGAGTGCTGCCCCGATAAATTCAGCTAAATCAGTAGCCATAATAACGAGTTCACCTTGTATCCATAAGCCGATGGATACAGGTTTTGGGAAGTTTTCGCGAGCTATTTCAGGAAGGTTTCTGCCTGTAGCGATTCCTAATTTAGCTGATAAAGTTTGGATTAATACAGCCATTAAATTAGAAGCGAGAATTACCCAGAGTAATAAATATCCATATTGTGATCCAGCAGCAATATTTGTCGCGAAATTGCCAGGATCAATATAAGCGACTGAAGCGATGAAAGCAGGACCTAAAAAGGGTAATAGTCTTTTTAAACCTTTCGTTTGTCCGCTTAATGCTAAATGCGCTGATTGAACAGTTGTACTTTGAGAAGGGACTTGTTCATCTTTTGA
>Ga0209130_1002004_pt1 | contig 11112 bp, 10 predicted proteins | sample AraplaMF_Cvi_mLB_FD_184264 | JGI IMG/M metagenome (GOLD analysis project Ga0209130, IMG submission 184264) | Arabidopsis root microbial communities from the University of North Carolina, USA - plate scrape MF_Cvi_mLB (SPAdes) (version 2) | ecosystem: Host-associated > Plants > Roots > Endosphere...
GCCTCCTCCCGCGAGCCTCTGCAAATTCACCCCGGGGAATAAACTCTGTCGCCAGCTGTAACGAGTCATTTATGCCCCTTCGCGCGCGGTTCGCAATAGCGATAAGCCCATTGGGTTGCTAGTTGACGAGCGCCCGACAGGGCCCGTGCTCACGCCGAAGGCAGGCTCGGTGAAAAGCTGGTGCACTTCACTAAGCCAAAGCTGCTGGTCGTCGACGAACTGGACTACCTGCCCTTCGAGGCGAACGCCGCTCACCTGTTCTTCCAGTTGGTGAGTTGGCGCTACGAGCGCGGATCGAGGCTGGTGATGCTCGTGACCAGCAACCGCTCGGTCGCTGAATGGGGCGCGGTATTCGGCGACGCCGTGGTCGCCACCGCGGTCCTGGACAGACTCCTGCATTACAGCCATGTGATAACAATCAGAGGCGATAGCTAGCGGCTTCGCTCTAAGCGCCGTGCTGGCTTGAAAGGCCAGCCAGCCACTGCGTCCGCACTCACAACAGATGAATAAACCAGGGGTCAATGCCTCATGTCGTCAGGGGGTCAGTTCCTGACGTTGCTTGACAGCATGACCAGCATCCGGGCAACCATGTCACCTGCGACGATCAGTTGCGCGCAGTACGCAACCATTCCCAAATATCACGGACTCGCCATGCGGTGATGCGCTTGCCCAACTTAACGGGCTTGGGAAATCGACTCTTAGAAACCATGTTCCACAAGGTAGAGGCCGAAAAAGGAAGCAGCACTTCAGCCCCCGGGCGACTCGGCGTCCGGACAAGATCTGTCATACGGAGAAACGCATCGTCCGCAAGCTTGTCGAACCATGGTACCGCGCCCCGAAGGTGGCCGCGGCTTGATCGTGGGCGCCTGGGTGCGAGCACGCGTCGCGCGAATTTCACCAGCACACTCTTGAATCTCACTCTCTAGAAACGCCAGACTCCGGCGCAGCCGTGCCAATTCGCGCTCTAGCATTTGGATCTCAAGTTCGCAAGATTCGTCTGCGCCATTGATGGAACCTCCTTCTGAGAGGCATCTTCAGGTGATCAATGACGTGAGATCATCAATCAAAGGAAACGAAGTGAGCGGTGCGTATGCCATGGAGCACGCTGAGGAGCGACTTCTCCTGCAATCGCTTGATTCACACTTCTGGCGCGGCATCGTGCTCGGCAAACAGCTGAGCAATACACGGATTCACTTGGTCACTTGCCCTAAGCGAGTTCGTCATTAAAAGGCCAGTGAAATCACGGGCAATCTGTAGTCTGGAGCTGTCCGAGTTTTCGACAAAACGTCAGTTTGGTGCGCGACGGACTGCTCCAGTGGCGATATAGGGGCAGTCTCAGAAGGCGGGTGATCTCTGACGCGTCTGGCTTGGGTGAACTTATAGGCGCCGCTGTAAGGTTGCACAGGATGTCACGTCAGCAGGAGGCAAACCTACTATGACGCCAACGCAGCTCTCGAAAGGACAACGCCGCCCTCATCTCCTTGCAAAGCTGTTGCAGATTCCCAAAGCCGAGACGCGTTTGCCAGGAGCTTTCGGACATGTCCCTGTCCCCTTGTGCTCGGGAGACTCCGTGTAGAAGTTGCATTTAGCACAATTGTCTGGTCCAGGAGATCTGGCCTTGTACCCAATTGCCTTGGCTGGGGGCTCGGACTCCACCAATTCTGCTTCAGCCACAGCCGAAACTGGCAGCAGCCAAAGGGTGCCTTGAAGCATCAATCGACGTTTCACTGGCGTCACCCACAGATGTCTTTGATCTGCAAATCGCGTTGGGCAGGAACCTTGCGACCAAGTGCTGCAGCAGCACGATCAAAGGCTCCGTTGCACACCGGCATCGGGGGGACATAGGTCTCCGCTGGGCCGGCGCTCAGGTCCCAGCGGTAGCCGGCCTTCGGCGCGGCGGCCAGAAGGCCTTGCGGACCGCTAGTCCAGCTCAAGGTAGGTGGTGCGGGCAAGTACAACTCATGGCAATCTCCAACGTTGTTGTCCCGCACAACAATAAGCTGAGCTGTTGATTCAGATCTGAATATCAGCGTGACGCCGTGGTCGGATGGAACTAGAAAGTCAGGGAGGACATCGTCCCGCAGTTCAACTTTGCCAACCTCTTTTGCACCACGCTCTGGTACAAGGCCTTTCGAACATGTTTGCCTTCGCTTTGCCAACTCTCCCAGCTCGATTGCCATCATCCCGCCAGCCTTAGGGTCTAAGACGACGAGATGGCTTACGGAAGCCCGGCCATATGGGCCGAAGCGGCCGGCCCCGGAGAACTGCCAAAGCGCGAGCGCAATATATCCGCTTTGCTGGAGATCGTTGATCAGTGTGACTTCGCACGCCTGAGATTTGCCATCGGCGGTTTGCGGCGTCCGTGCGCTGCACGCCTGCGTAAAGCTCTGTTCATCGAGAGGCCAACTGACTGAGGCAGTCGCATTCCGAAACTCTCGTGCAGTTAAGCGGCTTACATTGGGAGCAGGTATGCCCGGTGTCGGCCTCATTTCGTTCTTGTACTCAAAGAAGACGAGATGTGAACCTACTTGCAAGAAGTGCGGCGAAGGCATCTTGACAACACCCGGAACCTGTCGACGCACCGGCTCACGATGAACGTCCGTAATTTCGACGGAAGCGAGCGTCATCTCGCCACGCGGCGATGCATCGATCAATACGACTTCATTTCCTGAAACACCGCTTAGCGTCATAGATGCGCCGACTTTCCCCATAGGCCGCACAAGCGATTCCTTAGTAAAAATCCGCCGCGTACCGTCGGGAAAATATGCAACGACACCCTGATCAGAGAGCGCCTTCATTGGCCTACTTTCCGAACCCATCTCAGGCAAAGGCGCGCGACGGAACAGTGCCATAACGACCCCGTCGGTGCCCTCGGCAAACTCCAGAGTTAGAAGCCGACTCGCGGTTGACTCGGCTTCTAACTCGGCGACGCGTTCGTACTTGATCAGCGGCGATGTAAAGCTTACTGTGCCGTGCTCATCCAGGATCGCGAAGCCGCCCCGCCTCGCCAGGGGCTGCACGGGCCCAACGCCGAAGCTATCCGGATACGTCGAAGGACCCGACTCTACAGCTTGAGGCAGCCCAGCCTTGAGGTCAGAGAGAGCACGAGGCGCTCGCTTGTCGTTGAGCCAAGTCTGGTCCGAAAGCTTCGCGGCCTTCGCAGCAAATGAGAGGGAAGCGATGACGTCGGTTCTTCTGCTTTGCTCCGCTTCATCCAGCAAAGACGCAATTGTGCTAACTCTAGCCTTATTGATTAAATACGCGCCCAATCCGATCGCACCGATCAACACCGCACCAATTCCAATGGCTACGTTGCGTACGCGGCGCGTGGTCCGCCGCGCCTCCTCGAGCTTGCGATCGCTCTCGATTCGAGCCTTCATTGCAACTGCCTCTGCCTCGTCTCTCAGCCTCCGCGCTTCTTGCTCGGTACGCAACCTGACCGCAACGGCTTCCTCTTCAGCCTTCTTCAACGCAGCATTGGTGGCCTCAAGCACCTTTAGATGATCGACAATGGCGTTGCCAATCAAGTCGTGGCCGAGGCATAGCAGGACGCGCTCCACGTTCGCTCCTGGCGCGTGCACCGTAAACTGCCGGAGAATGAGATTGCTGGGGTCCGTAAGCTTAGCAATCGCCTTGCCAATATCCACCCTCAATCCCTCTTCGACTACCCAGCGCGTGAAGCGCATCGAATGCACTAGATCCGTGTGCATGCGACCGTCACCCTCTTCTTGAACGAACATGCGGAGTACGCGCATCCACTTTTCTTTGCTATCGGGCGTCGACGCGCCTACCTCGGGGTCCTTGATAAGACTCTCGATGCATGCTTCCAAATGACGCAACACTCGTCCTTGAATCTCACCCTCTTCATAAAGTCGCATAGGGATCGTGCGACTACCTCGGTGAGCCGGCAAGAGCTGCCTAACCAGATCACGGCAGACTATTTGCAGCACTGGCAAGGTCGAGCCCGACGGCAGCAGTTCGTCTAGGTCGTGAACCATTTTCTCAACTACGCCATCTTCAAACTCAAAGCAGTACACGCTTCGAGGAGATACGGTCGTTCTACTGTCCGGTGGAACGGCAAGAGTAGGACGGAGAATCGCCTCTGTCATGCCCTCCTTCGAAAGTTCCGGTAGGAAAAAAGTCTTGAATGCAGGCGAGATCTTGTGGTCGACTTGAATCGATCCGATAAATTGGCCAGAGTGGTCCTTTCGAATGGCCACAATGAAACGAATGTCAAGTCGAGAGACCACGAGATCCTTGAGAAAAGCGAAGAATCTGCGTCTCGCATCGGCTCGATCAGCTGAGTCTGTTTGCGTTATCACCTCTTCAACTTGGTCAAGAATCAGCACCAACGTGTACGCTAGGCCTTTGCGGATAGCCGACAGAGCCTGCAAAAGTACGTCCGTGTCCTCCGAACACGACTCAATGAACTTTGCGATCGTGTCGCGCCCCTGAAGGGCGGGCGCAAGGTCGACCTTTCGAGTCCCACCGTCGGCCATACGAACTACTACGGATTCGCTGCAGAATAAGAAAACAGCCTCAGCGATGCGGGCGATAGGATCTGCGCCGCAACGGATAAATACAGGCGACGATTGGCCTGGTGAGCCTTCGCGGCGACGGCGAAGGAAGACGTACGCGTTAGCGTTTCGCTCCAATGCCGGAACCAAACCCGCCCGTAGAAACGACGATTTTCCACAGCCGGTTTGGCCATGCAAGATGAAGACTCGCGTGTCGGTCTGCGCGAGCAGATGCGCGCAACGGCGTGTTTCTACTTCCCTGCCAGCGAAAAGGAGTTCATCTTCGGACTCGTAGTTTGCCAATCCCTTGTATGGCTGCTCCTTGGGCCAACTTGGGGATGAAGGTAGTTCGAACATTGCATCTTCCTCATCTCAGAAGACACGGAATCGGTAGTCCGGTTGCGCATAGCAGCCATAGGACAGGCTCAAGGGCCAAAACTCGGGGTCTTTGCGCAGATGCTCCAGTGCTTCTCCGATCGACTCCCCTCCAGAAAGTAGCCTCGTCAGAAACTCGATCGCGAATTTGGCAGCGTAGTCACGAGGAATGATGGCTTCCGTCCCCACTAAGCCGCACATGCCGGGTCGATTGGCCGCTTGTGAAAACGAGTAATCCATCCTGCCGTAGGCCGAATCACACGCATTGAGTAGCACGAGCCCATAGGACTTTCCACTTTTGTCTCTCTCACACAGCTCTTCAAGCAAGCGATTAAAGTCCACAACGGAGATGCGATCCTGCGGGGACTCGCCGATCCTAAGATGCCCGTCGTGGTGGTGTCCAAAAAAGTGGAAGATCGTGTCAAACGTGGCGGCCTTGCCAATCAACTGTTTGCATGCACCAACGCTTTCCGCAACGCCTACTGGGTGGTTCATAAGACCATCGTAAAGCTCTCGCGACCGTTCGCTCAGGTTTCGTTTCGCACGATTGGCAACGTCTGCATCCACGAGATTGAGCATTCGAGCCGCGTCGCGCCTGCGAACCAGCGTGGATTCGGACTCGTTGTACCCAGAAGTAGTGCAAGACAAGCCGTACTTAAGTCCCCAGAACTCTGGATACTCGCTCACCAGGCTGCCCCGACACTCAATGGTTTCGATGTCACCATCAAACAGCAAAGACCAAGGAATGTGTATTGAATCGGTACTTGTGATCCTGAGCTTGGCATCCCCTTGCTGCCGAAGCCAACGTTGGACCCGCTTGGCGGTCGGATCCCTTCCCTCTAAAAAGATGCTGAAATGAAGATCCGCGCCAACTCTTGCAAGTGCACGTAGTTCATCCTTGTAACTCCGGCCTTCCTCACTCGCCGCATCGACGAGAGAGGCCAGTGCCTTCCGGACGTTGTCTGTGCTCACCTCCAACGTTGCTCTACCTACGACATACGGATCAAATGGTCCGTCGTTGCTGCCCCATTGGAACTGAATCGCGGTGTCTTCCGGCGTCAGCTTGAGCCACATACCAATACCCTACCCTAGAATCCCTTGGCGCCATCCCCATGGCGTAGGACAACCGCACATTCCCCCAGGCGGTCCTGGAACCGGCGACCAACACCAACCGCCAGCAACAAAGCAAATTGTTCCGGGAACATGCGGTGGTGGCATTTGGGCGTAGGCAATCTGACCAAGTGTTGCGATGAAGCCAGCGACCATCAATCGTGCGATGCGTTGATCCATGGCGACCTCATGCTTAGGTGTTGAGCAGACTTTGCCGAATCTCATTGGCGAGCTCGGCGTTGTCCAAGTAGCCAGCGATCCCGTGACGGTTCGCTGTCTTGTTCCTGATGTTGTCGATGTTCTCAATCGGAGGATCGATCGTGAAATGTGCCGCGTCCAGAGGATGCAGCGATACGACGTCCCTCTTGTCAAACGCATTCACCCAGCGGCCTACACAGGTCGGATGCTTGATCGGTGAAAGCTTCCTCTTAATTGCGGTTACCCCAAGCGGCGAGCCGAGAGTCATAAAGAGGGGAACGTTCCAGCCTTGCGCCTGTCCCTCGCGTCGCAGCAGGTTGTAGGCGACAACAGTTCCCAAAGAATGTGCCACGACCACCATAGGCCGCTGGTTCGTCAACGCCGCACGCACCCCGGAGTCGATAGTGTCACGGACACCAGGGTTCTCGAGGTACTGGTACACGTCGTTGGTCGCGACTGCGATCGAAGCGGCGCTTACCCCAGGTATGTGTTGGTCGACTTTCTCAAGAATGCTCTGTACCCAATTCCAATTCAGTGGCCCCTTTGCGTTCACAGCAGTGTCAGAGGCGTCCACAACTGCTGGTCCAGCCACCTGCACGAGCGTTTCGCGCAGAACCTTGATGATGAATTCGTCCCTTTCGGGGTCGATGGGGGTGTCGTCCGGCCCCTTGACGATGACATCCGCTACGGACGTTGATCCGCTAGCGAGATCAAACAGCGTGTCTCCATAGTATGGAAACTTTATTTCGACGTCGGGAGGTTGTTGTCCCGCCTCAGCGAGACCAGCCTTCCATGCGGCAATCCACTCCCCCTTGAGCTCTTCCGCTACCTTGTGTTCTTGCGCACGACCATGGACGAAAACTAGTCGGACCATACTCAGTTTCCTCCTATTGCATGAGGCCTCGAACAATTTGAATGCCATCCGCATCGAACGAGGTCCACACCGATGACGCAAGGTGGGACTCGAGTTCTAATAGCCTCTTTGGAAGGCCAATCCGCAATGCGCGGAGCAGCGTCCATGCTTGCGATAGAAACGGCCATGAATCAGCGTCTTGCGGATCTAGAGGCGCGAGCGCGCCTCCAATGAGCATGCGCAGATCAAAAGGGCTCAATTCAAACTGTTCAACTAGTTGTTCGTTCAGCCTGACGATGTCCCCCTTCATGCCCGCGGCCTGGAGAGCGTAGGCTGCGTGCAGCGCTACAGATGGATCGATCAGGTCAGTTTCTCGTAACGCTTTGAAAAACGCTTCGTTCCTTGGAGAGACTGAGAACATCCCGGTTTGTCCAGCTTCATTCACAAGCTTGCGCACAGCGCCGAATTTCTCCCACTTGATGATCTGGAGCTCGTTGAGCGTGTTGCCTGGCTGGTGGATCACCTTTGCGAGCTCGCCGCTTTCAACAACCAGTTCCGTCACCATTCCAGGAAGCACAGGCACAATCGTTCCTCGTCCGTGTCGGAGCTCGACCAGCGCCGCCACGGGTTTTGCGATGGAACCCAGGTCAACCAGATTTGTACGGTTCGTGTCCGCTTCGTAGCACCGGCCAGCAGCTTGCACGGACACGAGTTCAGCTCCAGAAACGGCGACGCCGGCTTCGACGTGCGAGACCCATCTGACGTCTGAGTCCGAGCGCCATCCTGTACGGCGAATCTGCTTACCGAGCGAGGTCGCATGATTGCGAAGGACGACACTACCGATGATCATTTCGACATCGCTGCATCCTTCGCCATCTGAGAGCGTCTCCACAGGCTCATATGTCTGAATACCCGGTCGAGCGAGACGGGATAGCCACGCCGAGCGCGAAGAGATCCGCGCCGTCGGCGTCTGGTTTACCGAGGCCTGCTTGCCAAGTTTCGCGGACAGACGCAATGGCACTGCTTGCTGGAGTTCATCCGATAGAGGCCACATCCGGACTAGGCCGACGTCCCGCTCTGAGGCCGATGCTTCGACTAGTCGATGAGGAACACCACGGAGACATTCGCTGAGCACCTCGGTGTAGATGGCGGAGTACTCGCCAGCTGCGACCTCAGGCTGTCGAACTTCGAGAGAGGGCTTGCCACGTGCACAAGCGAAGAAGGCGTCTACAGCTCGCTCCTTACCATCGACAGGGTCATTGGGGAAGATCTCCGTGCCGGTCACCCCAGTTGCTTGGATACTGTTTGCCGCCACGCGGCACGCGTCAGAAATGAAGACGATGTGGTCTATCCCGCAGTAGCGCGCCAACTGGATGCTACCTTCAACATTGACGGCTTCTCCCGCATAGCGCGGAGCATCAGAAAGTAGCCAGAGATCCCCACGGTTGTATATGCCGTGCCCGGAGAAATAGATGATTAACTGTTCGACATTTCCAGGGGCGATGAAACCATCCACGGCATCGCGGATCATGTTGACAGTGACTTTCCCCCCATGGTCAGTAATTATCGACAGGTTGCTCTCAGAGATTCCTTGGTCACTGCACCACTCGCGCATTCGATCAATGCCTGCGTCCACGGCTTGCAATTTGGGCAGATCGCCACTCTTACTGACGCCGACAAGTACAGCAGCCCGCACCACAAGGATCCTCCTAGTGTTAGATGCAGTCTACGAAAAGCTGGCTCAGCCACCTCCCCTAAATTGAGTAGAAGCTGCTGAAGATCTCTAGGCCTTCTAGTAGTTGGGGGGCCGATACTCCTCGGTTCCAGGAAGAGGCGGACTCAGTGACGCTTCACACCCAAGCTGGCACCAAACCTCCCCAGCAATACTGAAAAATGCCTTCTGGACTCCGGGTCCATTTCGAATCCAGCGACGGCTGCACCCCAAAGCGGGCGAAGAATCCACGAAAGCAGTGCCGCCCGTTCAGCGTATGTAGTTCTTTGAGACGCTCGGATCGAGTGGCTCGTTGAAGTACTAGTGCACGACGCCAGGCGCTTCAACGAAGGCGCGTTCGCGCCGCTGGAGGAGTTCTACAAGGAGCGGACGCTGCGGACGCACGTCATGCACGAGTACGCCAAGCTCGGCGCGGAAGAACCGGCAAAGGCACTGGACTTGGTCACGGCCTATTTCACCGTGCCACACAAGCAGTTCATCAAAGAATTCTTCCGCGGACGTAAGGACCTGCTGGAACGTAAGACCACTGACGAGTCTTATCAACGCATCGTGGACGAGCTCCAGCATTCCGAGGCGACGGACGCCCGCGAGCCCGTGCACATGATTGGATTTGGCGGCCGGGAGAGCGCAGACCCTGCAGCGGCGGGAGGTGGCGAAAAAGCAAAAAGGCCGGAAGCTGTGGAAGCTTCCGGCCTTTGAATTGGTCCCGCCGCCAGGAGCGGGACCCAGCATCGATGAACACACCGGAAGTGCGCCCGCGAGTCACACGCGCGGGGCTTCGGGCATGTCTCCGTCCAAGTAGCTCCCGCCTCCATGTCGCGTTCAGTCGTGGGGAGTGCATAGTCGTCGCGACGCGGCGGGCGAAGCTTCCCGAGCCTGCTAGTCCGTGAAAAACCTCACGGCCCGGGGCTGACAACAAGTCCGAGCCTCACCCCTCCAACTGCCGGGCGAGCTTGTAGCCGAACCAGGCCAGCTCATGTGGCGTCTCCGGCTCCCGGACGCCCTTCGAACAAGCAATGAACTGCTCCTGCGCCGGCGTTTGTGGCGCCAGCCTCCCCGCCTCCAAGGCCTCGAACCAGGTGCCATAGCGACGAACGGTGAAGGCGTGCTCCGGCTCGAGCATGGTTTCGACCGTCTGGCTGAGTGCGAACGGCGTGTCGATCAGCGCCTTGTGCTCCTCCCGCCAGGATCGCGGCGCCCTACCTGGGTCTGCTGCGCTCTTCGTGGCGCGGAGACCAGGCTCCATGGCCTCGGCGACCGCGTTCGCGGTCATCACGGCCTGGTGCGCCTCCATTGGCATGGGAATGGGCAGGCCGTGGTACGCCCCGGGCTGGACGATCCCATCCACAAACAGGTGATAGGCCATCCCGTAGTTGGCGCCTGTGACAGCGGCGTCCCCAATGTGGTTCGAGAAGGCCATGGCACTGTCCCACCAGGGGTGCCGCTCCTGCGGCAGCCGGGCATGGACCAGCTGCACGAAGCGCAAGACGCTCCGGATCCCGGTTTCGATCGTCGCCCCCATTAGGATGGAGTGGGTGAAAAGCGAGCGGTGCGCATCGATCCCCATGACCAGGTCCAGATCGGGCGCTCCCCCGTTGCCGTCCACCCCTCCGGAGACCAGGAAAGTCATCAGGACGGTCGTGGCGAGTTCTGGCGCCACCTGGGCGGGGTTTTCCCTCAGTGACGTGACGATCCCTGTGGAGCGCTCATATCCGCTGGCCAGGGCTTGCTTGGTCTTCTGGGTGGCGTCCACTACCCCGCCCTTCACCCATTCCCATAGATTGCCCTTCTGGCTCTCCCTATAGCCGCCAGCAACCAATCCCCCGGCGCCAGAGCCCAGGGCCCCGACCAGGCGGACGATGTTGCCGGCGCGCGACCCTACGCCGCTCACGAAGAAACCGGCGGTCGAGGCTCCCCAATTCAGGAGGTCCTTTCGGTCCATGAGGGATGCCGCCACCTTGAAGTCGGCCATCAGCCACTCATAGTCCGAGAGCTGCTGCCTGGAGGCTTCACTGAGCACCAGCTGTCCGGACGATTGCGATCCCATGGGCATTACTCCTGTGACTCATGGGATCCCACCTTCCTGGTAGTCCCCTCCTCTTGGGCGGATTCTGCCGTAGGGGTCCTCCCGGCGGCTACCCACTACCAGGGAGGAATTCACCAAGATGGTGTTTGGGTTCGGGTGTTGCCGCCTCTCTGTGGGAGGAAGTCACCAGGAGGTTTCAGGTGACAACAGAAAAGCGGGGTGTCGCTTCCTGTTCGTTCTCCTGCTGCCGCAGACGGACTTCTCGCCCAACGCTCCCTAGTAATGGCTGATCAGGGATGCG
>Ga0209130_1002009_pt1 | contig 11091 bp, 9 predicted proteins | sample AraplaMF_Cvi_mLB_FD_184264 | JGI IMG/M metagenome (GOLD analysis project Ga0209130, IMG submission 184264) | Arabidopsis root microbial communities from the University of North Carolina, USA - plate scrape MF_Cvi_mLB (SPAdes) (version 2) | ecosystem: Host-associated > Plants > Roots > Endosphere ...
GGCAGTTTATGAAAAAAGAAATACCTTTTGGCGTAGCAATAATCCCTATTATCATTACAGTTGCAGTTATGATGGTTACAATTGTTGTATTAAAACAAAGCCCTCACGTCCCACTTATTATCGGTACTACCGTTGCTTCTATCGTCGCTTGGCGCTATGGCTACAAGTGGAACGATCTTGAAGAAGCAATGTATAAAGGAATTCGCCTCGCGTTACCCGCTATCGTTATCATTATTCTAGTAGGTTTAACGATTGGTGCTTGGATTGGCGGCGGAATCGTCGCAACAATGATTTATTACGGTTTAAAACTTTTAACTCCATCACTATTTTTAGTTTCAATTACCGTGATTTGTTCTATCGTTGCATTAGCGATCGGTAGCTCTTGGTCTACAATGGGAACTATCGGCGTTGCAGGAATGGGAATTGGCCTAAGTATGGGAATCCCAGCTCCAATGGTTGCTGGTGCCATTATTTCAGGCTCTTATTTCGGCGATAAAATGTCACCGCTTTCAGACACGACAAACTTAGCCGCTGGATTAACAAATACAGATTTATTCGCGCATATTCGTCATATGTTATTTACTACAATCCCAGGTTTAATTATTACTCTTATCGTCTATGCGTTCTTAGGAAGAAGCTTCGGTGCTAACAATATTGATGCAAAAAGCATCGATCAAACGTTACAAGTGTTGCAACAAAACTTTGTTATCTCACCTTTCCTATTAATCATACCTGTAGTCGTTATGGTATTGGTCGCTAAAAAAGTGCCAGCTATACCAGCTATTCTCGTAGGTATTATTTTAGGATTTTTATCACAAGTCTTTATTCAAGGTGGTTCTGTCTCAGCCTCTGTCGGTGCACTCCAAGCTGGATTTGTCATAGACACTGGAAACAAGCTAGTAGACGAACTATTTAACCGCGGTGGCTTAGATTCGATGATGAATACTGTTTCTATGACAATTGTCGCTATGACTTTTGGCGGAGTACTAGAACATACTGGTATTCTTCGCTCAATTGTAAATCAAATTTTAAAATTAGCGACATCAGCAAAAGGGCTTATCGCTTCTACTATCGCATCTTGCTTTGCAACCAATCTTACTTGCTCTGAACAATATATTTCGATTGTTGTTCCTTCAAGAATGTACGCAAATGCATACACAGAAAAGGGGCTACATTCTAAAAATTTATCCAGAGCATTAGAAGATGGTGGAACATTAACTTCCGTGTTTGTACCTTGGAATACATGTGGTGTATTTATACTCGCAACACTTGGAGTTGGCGCATTCGAATATGCTCCTTATGCTATATTGAATTTCATCGTACCTATTATCTCAATCATTTATGGTATAACTGGTCTCACAATTACAAAACTATCTGACATTGAAAAAGCAGAACTACTAAAAAAACAAAAAGCTCAATTAGAAGCTTAAAGATAATGGTAAATTCAGTTCATATATTGCGCGAGGGCGTCCTTGTTGATAAGGCATTTCCTCGCCGCAAATATGAGCATATCCATAATCAACAAGTTTCTTTAATAACCTTTCTGTTGATCGGCGTGTCACCTGTAAGTATTCAGAGAGGTCTGCTGCAGTAAACTTCAATGACGAATGTGATTGACTAAATTGAATAATTTTTGATAAGTTTGCTGGACTAAGTTTCGTTTCTTTCGCTATTTTCATTAGTTCTGGGTTTTCATTCTTCAAACTTTGTACTCTCTGTTCTTTCGGGAACGGACCAAATAGTTCTTTATCACTTGTTAGTATATAAAAACAGTGGTCTATTGGATTGTTCTTCGCAAAATCTTGAGCGATTTTAGCATTTTTCTCCGCTTCTTTTACAGTTTTTCCGTAACCAAATCCAATAGCTATCGTTCCTTCTATACTCGCAAATAAATTATTTATCATATTCGTTTTTATAATCGATTCAATATCACCACGAGTCGTATACAAAATGAATGTCATTTCATCAACTTTTTTAAATGAACCATGTAGTGCTTTGGAAATAGCATCTAATTGCTCAAGCAAACCTTCTCTTAATTCTAAAGAAGAAATCATACAAGCACCAACAGTAGCTGAATGGCTTTTTGCTAACTCAGCTTTTATTTTCGCATCTTTTAACCCATGTATAATAGATTGCTTCGGATCTATCATACGCTCTGAAGGAATACCTATTTTTTGAAGTTCATCATAGACAGCGTGAATACTAGTTAAAGCTAAATGTGCTTCTCCAGATTGATATTTAGCTACATGAAAATCAATAACTCTATTTATTTCATCTTTGCTCCACAGCATATTTTTATAATCAAACACTTGTGGCTTTTCTTTTATGCCGATATCATGGAACACATTTGTAATGAAGGAACGGTCTACTAAATCAATTGAAATTTGATGTGGTTGAATTCCTTGGTGATACATGACAGAAAGAATGGAAGATGCGATGGTTGTCTCGTCTTGCTGTAAGTACGTACTTGGAATTCGTAATTGTTCTCTTATTTCTTTTGCCATATAATAAGGTAAAGCACCTGAGAAAAAGATGAAATCACAAGGCTTTAAACGCTTCAATAGTTCAGAAGATTCTGCTGGATGGAGGTAAATATATGGATCAATCTCTATTTCTTCTAGTTTATGAGCAACAGGTAAAAGTGTCTCCATAAACTCTTTTGAACCGACAACTGCAATTTTTATCATCATTTCTCTAACTCCTTATCATTAATTAACGACTATTTAACGTCAACTATATCAAATGTACAAAACTATTGTAAACAGGAAGGGGTCTCTACCTAATGAAAATTACAGCTATTCATCTTTACGCAATTCGTTTACCACTTCGCGATCCGTTTGTTATTAGTTATGGTTCTTACTCTGATATGCCTTCTATTATCGTCAAAATGGAAACAGATGAAGGCATTGTCGGCTACGGTGAGGGCGTTGCTGATGATCACGTTACAGGCGAATCATGGGAAAGTACTTTCCATACTTTAAAACATACACTTGCTCCTGCGCTCATTGGGAAAAATCCAATGAATATCGAGAAAATACACGATATGATGGATAATACAATTTACGGTGTTCCTACTGCAAAAGCCGTAATAGATATTGCTTGTTTTGATATAATGGGCAAAAAACTAAATCAACCTGTATATCAATTAATTGGCGGGCGTTACCATGAAGAATTTCCTGTCACTCACGTCTTAAGTATCGCCGAACCTGAAGCCATGTCTGAAGAGGCTGCTTCTATGATTCAAAAAGGTTATCAATCATTCAAAATGAAAGTCGGTACAAATGTAAAAGAGGATGTAAAAAGAATTGAAGCGGTACGTGAACGTGTAGGAAATGATATTGCGATTCGTGTTGATGTAAATCAAGGTTGGAAAAATAGCGCCAACACATTAACAGCACTTCGTTCATTAGGTCATGTAAACATCGACTGGATTGAACAGCCCGTTGTCGCAGACGATATTGACGCAATGGCTCACATTCGTTCTAAAACAGACCTTCCGCTTATGATTGATGAAGGATTAAAAGGTTCTCGTGAAATGCGCCAAATCATTAAATTAGACGCGGCTGATAAAGTAAATATAAAACTAATGAAATGCGGTGGCATATATCCCGCTGTAAAACTCGCTCATCAAGCAGAAATGGCCGGCATTGAATGCCAAGTTGGATCCATGGTCGAATCATCTATTGCCTCTTCCGCAGGATTCCATGTCGCTTTCTCGAAAAAAATTATTACGAGCGTCGAGCTAACAGGTCCATTGAAATTCACGAAAGACATCGGAAACTTACACTATGACGTACCATTTATTCGCTTAAACGAAAAGCCAGGACTAGGTATCGAGATAAATGAAGATACATTACAAGAACTAACCGTATTTCAAGACGTTGTACGCTAAAGGAGGACTAACAACATGACAGTGCTATATAAAGGAGCATTAAAACAAAATAACGATCCATTTCACGTTACATTACTATCACTTGAGCATATCGAACAAATCTTATCACTACAAAACGTCGTAGTTGAAGCGCTAGAAGATAAAAGTCGCTTACAACCACTCTCGTTAGAAGAATTTCAATACATTCTAGAAGGAAACGGCATGATGATCGGTGCTTTTATCGAAAACGAACTCATCGCATTTCGTGCCCTACTCGTCCCTCCTATCGACGATGAACATTTAGGTCTTGATATTGGCATAGCAGAAAGCGAACTACATCGCGTCATCTATCAAGAAATCTCAAATGTTCACCCGAACAGCCGAGGAAATGGGATGCAAAAAATATTAGCGACAGTCATCATGGATGAATTACAAAAAGAAGATAGCAACTACGACTATGTTTGCTGCACCGTTGCCCCTTTTAACATTCCGAGTTTGAAGGATAAGTTTGCGCAAGGTATGGAGATTGCTGCGCTGAAAGAGAAGTATGGCGGAAGTATGCGGTATGTGTTTGTGAAGGAATTGCGCGGGGATAAGGAGAACGATTGGGTTGATATTAAAACGGTTCCGATGAGTGATTTTGATGGACAAAAAAAGTTGCTTGCTGAAGGCTATCGAGGCCATAAGATGGAAAAATACAATGAAACATATTCTGTTCAATTTGCAAAATAATAATATACATTTTATTTTGTAGAAACCAAGAGGGATGAAACCTTAACAATAGTTAGGTTTCATCCCTCTTAAAAAGATGTATTTTAACTTACATTTAAATTAGTTAAAAAAGTACTTAGTTCATTTTCTGATTGAAATTTAAACGTATATCCGTAATGTATAAGGCTTTTCCCTTTGTTCTTTCTCTTAGGGAATTGTCTTAATGCTGTATTATGGTATTTACCACTACTTCTATTCATTAAACTATCATTATTTTCTACAGTTTTAGGATTTAACACAATGCTAATTTCGACATTATGTAACAAGTATACCACTTCTTTATTTTTGCTATTCTCAAATTCTATAGCCTTGCTAGTTTCTCTTATGAACGTATAATTACTTTCAGCAAAAGTTACTTTTAGCCCCTTCATTTCATACTCTCCCCTACTTCATTTTATATACTATTATTGTGGTATCAATAGAAGTATCTGTCTAGCCCTTCTCTGTCACCTCTTTAAAATAATAATTACTTCACTACTAAACCGTCATCTTCCAACTAGATAACGCTAACCAATTCTCCATTTCCTTGTAATCAGGCATTATTTTCCCGACAAGACGCCAAAAAGATCGATCATGATTTAAATGAACCATATGACACATTTCATGAACAACTACATAATCAATTACTCGCTGTGGTGCCATCGCTAACTTCCAATTGAATGTTAGCTGTAAATTTGAATCACAGGTGCCCCACGTACGACTACTATCTGTAATACGAATAGAACGTGGTTTTGTTTTGAAGTTACTTTGATGCGCTTTAATACTCTTCTCTACTAATGACTTACACTGCTTATAGTAAAATCGTTTTAAAGCCTGCTGGATTTTCTCATCCTTAAGCTCTTTCACATAAATATGTAACTTATCCCCTTCAAACACTGCATTGTCTTGTGTAATACTTGCATCTTGGGAGATCTGTATCGGATACGTATTTCCTAAATACAGAAAGCCCTCTCCTTGATCATAATCCTTTTCCTGTGGTCCAAGCGCTCGCTCCTGCATTTCCTTACGTGTTTTCTGAATCCAATCCCATTTCTCCTCTAACAACTGGACTAAGTATTCAACGGGCGTTCCCTTCGGAGCTTGCACTTCCACATTTCCGTACGAATCTACAAAAAGACGCACCGACTTTTTCTTTTTATAAGTTATATGAAAATTAATTGTCTCCCCTAAATATGTATGTACCATTTCATCACCTAACGTATTATTTTACATATAAAAAAAGAGTAGGATACGAACGTCCTACTCTATCTATTATATCATTTACCGCTTTAACGGACTCATTATCCTCTATACTTCACACCTAATCCCTTAATGAAGTTCCTTGCGTATCTATCGCCGCACTCTTTGTAATTTTTATGGCCTTTTTTTCTTAATAGGGCTCCTAGTTCTCCCTTTGTTACCGTAACGCCTACGCTATCTAATATATCAAGTACATCCTCACTCGTTAAAGATAGTGCAATTTTCATTTTCTTTAAAAGAAGGTTATTCGCACTCTCTTTGCTTTGTACAGGTGCTGGTTGTCCTGGTTTCGGATCTTGCTTCCCTCTTTTTAAAGTAATAAATCCATTGAAAAATGCTTCTAACATCATCATATCGCATGTTTTTACGTACTCATCTTCAGCTACATCATCATTTTCAGCTTCATGCTGAGGCGCTCTCTTTATTTTTGTAAGCATATCAACTACGTCTTCTTTCGTTACTTCCATCCCGCCAAGTTTAAAGATTTCTACCATATCTATATCTCTTATATCTAAAGCGTACCTTACTCTTTTTAATATATCGTTGTTGCTCATTGCCATTGTGTTTCCTCCTGAAATGTTGATTATAGTAATGCTTTTAGCATGTGTAAATGAATGTCGTCAAGTTACTACTTTAACATTTTAAAGGTAGGTTTTGTAGTCTTAGGTGGATTAATGCTCATGGGGATGGTTTTATTTATTATTAAGAAATACTTCTAATAACGAATTTATTTTAGTAGAAATTAAGAAAGGTCTTATTTCTAGAAACGCCTTCAATCAAATTAAATACTATAAAAGGTATTTTAGTTGGTAGTGGGATAACTCCTTCATTTTGGGATGATATTAATAAATCAAAAAAGATGAGATAATCGCGCGAAATTACGGATGGGCATTTACTATTAATTAACACACTTGAAAATGGACTAATCTTATATAGGTTAGTCCATTTCTTTTTATACAACTCTAATTTAGCGGGCAACTCAAACATGAATATTACACAAAATTCATGTGAAATATATTGATTATGTTTACTTAAGCTTTACTTTTTATTTATGTTAAGGTTCACCTTAACTAATCTAAATAAGATTATTTTTTATTATTCCCATAATCAAATTTAACCAAAAAGGTAGTGCCTTCGGATCCCGTTTGAATTTCTATTTTTGCATTATGACGGGCAGCAATGGCATAACATACACCTAACCCCAATCCAGTTCCATTATCTTTGGTCGTGTAAAATGGCGTGCCTAGTTTCTCTAATACTTCAGGCCTGATACCTTTTCCTTGATCCCGCACTGCAAGCACGACACAATCTCGACCTTCTTTATAGGTGCTAATGGTTAGAACTTTCTCTGTGTCCATCGCTTCTAAGCCATTACGGTATATGTTTATTAATAATTGCCGTATCTCATTACGATTTAAAAGTAATTCCGGAATGTCATTTGTATCGACTTGAATATATTTATTTTGATTATGCGTATCAATCTTTATTAAAGGAATAATATCGCGGATAATTGAATTTAAATCTAACAGCTGCAAATTGGATTTCCTTGTATTACCCATTGAGAGAAATTCAGTAATAATAGAATTGGCACGGTCAAGTTCTTCAATCATTAAATTAAAGTGCTTATTATGTTTCTCATAGGTGGGCTCTTCTTTTAATAACTGTAAAAATCCTCGTACTGTTGTCATTGGATTTCTAATCTCATGGCTGATACCAGCTGCCATTTGCCCTATTAAATCTATGTTGGATAACCTTTTCAATTCCTGCTCATATTGCTTTTTTTCCGTTATGTTTTTAAAAATACAACAAATACCATCATCATACGGATATGCAATAACTTCGTGCCAATATTCATCAGGGGCAGAAAAAAATTCAAAATACACTGTAGTTCGCTCTGACATTACACGATGAAGTTCCTTATACATAACTTCGTCAACGCTACTCGGGAAAACCTCCCATATATTCTTGCCTAATACATCTTTTGCTGTTTTTCTTTGTGGAAAATACTGATGCTTATTTACGTACGTAAATTCCCATGTATTATTTAAAGTAAAGAATCCATCCGTAATACTTTCAATCACACTTGTAACTTTTTCATTAGCAACAGCTAGTTCTCTCGTGCGCTCTTCCACCATGCTTTCAAGTCGATCCATATATAGCAAGTTTGAAAACGTAGGCGCTGTGGCATCAACGATGGATTTTGCCAGTTGCATTTGGGAATTATCATAATTGTGAGCTTTTCCCTCTTTGCCAACGACGATTACCCCTAATACTTCTCTCATTGAAACCAATGGAATCATCAGTAGACCATTACTATCTATATTTTTTGTTTGGATAACCTCTTGGATCTTGGCTTCATAGCTTTTCTCCGTCCAATTTGCTTCTGTCCAATCACATTCCTCGCTTAACTTCGTTGTTTTAATCGTTGTTTTGTCTAGGGTGTCTAAAAGGTGAGCTGCCATGTTTTTACTCTCTAAAATCTGCCCTAAGTAAAAAAAACATTTATCAAAACTCTCCTGTATCGAGGAACACATTGATAAATCACGGGTAACATTTAGTAACAGCTGCTTCTCAGCAATAAGGTTTTCCTTTTGCTTTAAATTATTTGCATTTTGAATTGCGACCGCAGCCATATTTACATAAGCTTCAACACTTTGAATTTCTGAATTTGTTAAGTTCATTGGAACTCCATAATCAAATAAAAAAACCAAACCAAATAACTCTTGCTCAAATGAGATGGGCAAAGCTAATAAGGATTTAATTTTGAACGCAGCAACTGGTCTTGAATCCGGTCGATCATCCTTTGATGTATCAGGGATATAAATAGTTTTTTTTGTTTCAATAACTTCTTTTGCCAGTAAGTCTATTTCAGGATCAATTACCTGCGTATCGAGCGTTACGCCATTTATTGTCTCTGGTTTTCCTGCAAATCCTCTAAATGTTCCATCTTCCTGGGGTAAATAAATTCCAACAGCGTTGCACTTAACAATCTCCTCTGATATCGCTATTGTTACACGCTGCAATACTTCACGTAGTTCTAATTTTGTATTTATTATTTTTGTTATATTCGCGAGCCTAGAATATCTCGCCTGATCACTTAACATTCACATGGCCTCCAATTATAGGCATAATAAAATAAACATGATACTATCATTGAAAATCAAGACCAACCATTTCCGCTTTTCTCCTGTATTCTTTTCTTACCCTTGTTTTATGATACAGTTCACCTTAATTAAAGTGAAACAGTGTAACTTTCAAAAGTTACACTGTTTCACTACCTTCTACCACATTCACACTCGCCTCAAACTTATCAAGCAATGCACGCACTTCATTCGTTGATTTCGTGCTCATCAATTGATTTCTTAGTTCAGCAGCTCCAGGGAAGCCTTTTACATAAATCTTGAAGAAGCGATGTAGTCCTGTAATAGAGCGTGGTAATACTTCTGCATATTGATCTTGAAGATCAAGTTGTAGTCTTAAAAGATCTAAATGTTCTTTACTGCTATGCTCTCTTGGCTCTTTTTCGAAAGCAAACGGATTTTTAAAGATACCTCGTCCGATCATAACACCATCAATGCCGTATTTTTCAGCAAGTTCCAGTCCGATTTTACGGTCAGGAATGTCTCCGTTAATTGTTATTAGTGTATTTGGTGCAATACGATCACGTAATTTTTTAATTTCCGGAATTAGCTCCCAGTGCGCATCCACTTGGCTCATTTCTTCTCTTGTACGTAAGTGAATTGAAAGATTCGCGATATCTTGTTTGAAAATATGCGTTAACCAATCTTCCCACTCACTTAACTCTTTAAAGCCAAGTCTTGTTTTTACGCTGACAGGTAGTCCGCCTGCTTTTGCTGCTTGAATAAGTTCTGCCGCAACATCTGGACGCAAGATAAGGCCACTACCTTTTCCTCTTGATGCAACGTTCGGTACTGGGCAGCCCATATTAATATCGATGCCTTTAAATCCTAACTCTGCCATACCAATACTCATCTGACGGAAATATTCAGGATTATCTCCCCAAATATGCGCCACGATTGGTTGCTCATCTTCTGTGAAAATTAAACGGCCACGTACACTTTTCATACCTTCTGGATGACAATAGCTATCCGAGTTTGTGAACTCTGTGAAGAACACGTCTGGGCGACCAGCTTCACTTACTACATGACGAAAAACAACGTCCGTTACATCTTCCATTGGTGCAAGCACGAAAAATGGTCGTGGTAAATCACGCCAAAAATTATCTATCATTTCAAATTCAAATCCTCTCACTATGAATACAATTTCAAACTCTCAATAAACCAAAAAGCAGATGGTATAGATTTTCCTATATCAACTGCTTTCCTATTATACCAACTTAAGCCAAGCTACACACTCCACATGAGTCGTATGCGGGAACATATCAACAGGTTGTACTTCCTGCGTTTTATATCCGCCCTCTTCTAGTACTTTTAAGTCTCGTGCTAATGTTGCTGGGTTACATGATACGTATACGACGCGTTTTGGTTTCATGTCGATGATTGTGTTTAGTAGTGCCTCATCACACCCTTTACGCGGTGGGTCTACGACCATTGTGTCAGCGATTACGCCTTCTTTGTACCATTTTGGAATGACTACTTCTGCTTCTCCTACGCCAAATTCAGCGTTTGTCATGTTGTTGAGTGCTGCGTTTCGTTTTGCGTCTTCGATTGCTTCTGGGACGATTTCAACGCCGTACACTTTTTTCGCTTTTTGTGCTAGGAATAAGGAGATTGATCCAATTCCGCAATAGGCATCAATTACTGTTTCGTTACCATCTAATTTTGCGTATTCTAACGTTTTATCGTACAGCACTTTCGTTTGTTCTGGGTTTACTTGATAGAATGAACGTGCTGAAATCGCAAATTTAATGTCACCGATAAAGTCATAAATATATTCCGATCCGTACAGTACTGTCGTTGTGTCTCCGAAGATTACGTTTGTACGTTTCGTGTTTACGTTTTGAACAATCGATTTTACTTCAGGGAATTTCGCAGCAATTTCTTCAATAATTGCTTTCTTGTTTGGTAGTTCTGCTGTACGAGTAATGAAGACAAGCATAATTTCCCCTGTGACTTGTCCATAACGCGCCATTACGTGACGAAGTGTTCCTTTATTACGCTCTTCGTTGTATGCCGAAATACCATGTTTTTCACAAATACGTTTTACTTCTTGAATTAATGTATCGTTTT
>Ga0209130_1002036_pt1 | contig 11004 bp, 10 predicted proteins | sample AraplaMF_Cvi_mLB_FD_184264 | JGI IMG/M metagenome (GOLD analysis project Ga0209130, IMG submission 184264) | Arabidopsis root microbial communities from the University of North Carolina, USA - plate scrape MF_Cvi_mLB (SPAdes) (version 2) | ecosystem: Host-associated > Plants > Roots > Endosphere...
TAGGATACTCTATCCATTTTGCATACAAAGCTTTACAGTTGTTCACATAAGATTGAAGGGGAGATTTTTATGTATCGAACCACTATTGACGGAAAAGAAATTATTATTACGCTAGCACCAAAAATCCGAAAAGAAATTACTGATAGGAATCCACTATATGAAGCGGTATTTCATAATGCAGCAAGGTTACTACAAACAAAGCAACCGACGTTTGCGGTAAATCATGAAATATTTGGGCTCATTATTGGAGAGGTTCAAAGAGGAGAAGTAACAGTGTTTGCGGTGGAACATATTATTCCGAAGCAAAATATATTTGGATCGAACAATTTTTTCTCGACAATAGAGCAGCAGGCAAATCTGTAAAGTGAATAGAATAAGAATAAAATAAAAGAAATAGTCGTAACGATATGTTACGGCTGTTTTTTTGGAAAAGGGGGAAGGAATATGAAAAGAGTGGGGAAAGAGTTCTTTTTACAACATGATATCGTTATTATGTATAGTATTTTATTTGTTTTTATTATTATTTTAAAAATGCAATTATTCACATGGATCGGTATGTTAGCGTGTTTGTTTGGGATTGTTTTTTATACGCTGAACGAATATATGACACACCGGTTTTTATTTCACTTAAAACCACCTAAAAACGTATTTTTATTAAAAATGTTAAGAAGATTACATTATGATCATCACGTTTATCCAGATGATTTAAAACTATTATTTTTGCCTGTATGGTTTAGTATACCGAGCTTTACTATATATTTACTCCTATCATACGCTATAACAACAAGTGTTACTATTACACTTTCATTCGGGATTGGTATGATTATTATGCTTCTCGTTTATGAATGGAAACATTATATTGCACATAAGCCGATTCGTCCCGTCACTAAGTTTGGACGATGGTTAAAAAAACAGCACATATTACACCATTATAAAAATGAAAAGTTTTGGTTCGGTGTTTCAAACCCAGTGTTTGATTTCTTATTTGGGACGCTTAAAGATGGAAAAGATGTTGAATTAAGTGAGACAGCTCGTAATTTAGAAAAAGAGAAAAAAACAGAAGTGGTGCGATAAGCACTACTTTTTTATTTTGTTATAACGAGTATGGAAGCTTGGCTAGTGTGTAAATTTTATGCTGAAAAAGTATATTAAAAACTTAGGGGAAATTGCCGAAAAATGTCTATCGAAAAATCTTTGCAGGAATGTATGGATTGTCTAAAATGAAAATAAGTTTCTGAATATTTATAAAATTTAGTTTTTGGGTATGCAAGGGGGAATTGTATTTTTAGTAAGAGAGGGGATTAGAGAATGAAGCGAGATGATACGTCAGCACGTAAGTTACAAAATGAGGTGAATTATACAGAGGTTGTTCAGTCAGAAGAATTTCAATTGCTATTAAATACGAAAAAGAAGTTCATCGTTCCAATGAGTATTTTCTTTTTAAGCTTTTTTATTGCGTTACCTATTTTAACATCGTATTCAAAGGTACTCAATACACCAGCATTCGGTGATGTTACGTGGGCATGGGTGTTTGCATTTGCTCAATTTATTATGACGTGGTCATTATGTATGATTTACAGCAAAAAAGCGGAATCCTTTGATAAAATCTCACAAAACATTCTGCAAGATATGCAAAAAGGGAGGGGCTGACTTTGAATGTAACCGCTTTTGCACTATTTTTAATCATCGTTCTTGGTACACTCGTCATAACTTATTTTGCATCGAAGAAAACAAAGAATGCGAGTGAGTTTTATACGGCTGGAGGCGGATTAACTGGTTGGCAAAATGGTCTGGCCATTGCGGGGGATTATATGTCTGCTGCGTCCTTTCTTGGTATAGCTGGGGCGATCGCGTTAACTGGGTTTGATGGATTCTTTTATAGCATCGGTTTCTTAGTTGCTTATTTAGTTGTATTATACTTAGTTGCAGAGCCACTTAGAAATTTAGGTAAGTACACGTTAGCAGATATGATTGCGGCGCGTTTTGATGCGAAAAAAGTTCGCGGAGTTGCAGCGCTGAATACGATGACGATTTCGATTTTTTATATGATCGCACAATTAGTTGGGGCTGGTGCACTTATTAAATTATTATTGGGGATCGAATATACGACATCTGTTTTAATCGTTGGTACGTTAATGACAGTGTACGTTATTTTCGGCGGAATGACTGCGACGAGCTGGGTACAAATTGTTAAGGCTGTATTACTTATGGCTGGTACATTTATTATTTCTGTTATCGTTTTCGCAAAATTTAATTTTAGTGTGACTGAAATGTTCGCGCAAATGAAGACAGCTACACCGTTAAAAGATTCGTTTTTAAATCCAGGAGTAAAGTATAAAGATGGCCTTGATACGCTATCTTTAAATTTAGGACTAGTTCTTGGTACAGCGGGATTACCACATATTCTTGTACGCTTCTTTACAGTGCGTGATGCAAAAACAGCACGTCAATCTGTTGTATACGCGACGTGGTTAATTGGTGCATTTTATATTATGACAATCTTCTTAGGATTTGGAGCAGCGGCATTTGTAGGAAATGAGGCAATTATTAAAGCAAATCCTGCTGGTAATATGGCAGCACCTTTATTAGCAAAAGCATTAGGTGGAGATTTCTTATTTGCTTTCGTTTCAGCTATTGCCTTTGCAACGATTTTAGCTGTAGTGGCAGGTCTTGTATTAACAGCAGCGTCAGCCTTTGCACATGATTTTTATAATGAAATTATTCGCAAGGGGAAATCAACGGAAAAAGAGCAAGTGTCAATGGCTCGCTATGCGTCTATTGGAGTAGCGGTATTATCCATTATACTAGCGTTATTTGCTCAAACATTGAACGTAGCATTTTTAGTTTCATTAGCATTTGCAGTTGCAGCGAGTGCAAACTTACCAGTTATATTATTCACAATATATTGGAAGCGCTTCAATACGACAGGTGCCATCTCAGGTATGATTGTTGGTCTTGTATCAGCAATTGTTCTCGTAGCGCTAAGTCCAAATGTTTGGAATCCTGTAGCTGGAAAAGCTATATTTGTTGGAGAAGCGATATTCCCATATACGACACCTGGAATTATTTCGATCCCGCTCGGATTCCTTGCTGCATATTTAGGGACCGTTTTATCTAGTAAGAAAGAAGATGCAGCGAAATTTGATGAAATTCTTGTGAAATCGAATACTGGTCACGGTATTAGTGATGCGTCTTCACATTAAAAAAGAGGGGCTTTTCGATATATAAGAAAAGCTCCTTTTTCTTTTGGCATTTTCTTGTAAATAATACTGCTTTGTAAGTAGGATTTGTCTTAATTTTGTGGAATGAAAATAAGCAGGGAGAAATTTAAATCATCATGGCACCAGCGCAGCTTTTGTGAAAAATAAGTTGTTATGGAAGGTGGAAGAAATGATGAAAACGAAACAGACTGATGAATTATTAGCAAAAGATGAGCAATATGTTTGGCACGGAATGCGTCCCTTTAGTCCAAATAGTACAATGGTAGGGGCAAAAGCAGAAGGGTGCTGGGTTGAAGATATACAAGGAAAAAGATATTTAGATGGTATGAGTGGTCTTTGGTGTGTGAATAGTGGGTACGGCAGAAAAGAGCTTGCAGAGGCAGCTTATAAGCAATTACAAACATTATCATACTTTCCGATGTCACAATCGCATGAACCGGCTATAAAGCTTGCCGAAAAATTAAATGAGTGGCTCGGAGGAGAGTATGTTATTTTCTTCTCTAATAGTGGTTCGGAAGCGAACGAAACAGCTTTTAAAATAGCAAGGCAATACTATGCTCAAAAAGGTGAACCGCATCGTTATAAATTTATGTCACGTTACCGTGGGTATCACGGAAATACAATGGCAACGATGGCAGCGACGGGACAAGCACAGCGTAGATATCAATATGAGCCATTTGCTTCAGGCTTTTTACATGTAACGCCGCCAGATTGCTATCGTATGCCTGGAATAGAAAGAGAGAACATTTATGATGTAGAATGTGTGAAAGAAGTAGATCGCGTTATGACATGGGAATTAAGTGAAACGATTGCAGCTTTTATTATGGAACCAATTATTACGGGCGGAGGCATTTTAATGCCGCCACAAGACTATATGAAAGCTATTCATGAAACGTGTCAAAAACATGGTGCTTTGCTCATTAGTGATGAAGTAATTTGCGGTTTCGGGCGTACAGGCAAAGCATTTGGATTTATGAATTATGATGTGAAGCCTGATATTATTACAATGGCAAAAGGGATTACAAGCGCATATTTACCATTATCAGCAACAGCTGTGAAAAAAGAAATATATGAAGCATTTAAAGGGAAGGGAGAATATGAATTCTTCCGTCATATTAATACGTTTGGTGGAAATCCAGCGGCTTGTGCATTAGCGCTTAAAAACTTAGAAATTATGGAAAATGAAAATTTAATTGAGCGATCTGCACAAATGGGCTCGTTTTTATTAGAGCAATTAAAAGAAGAAATTGGAGAGCATCCACTTGTTGGGGATATTAGAGGAAAAGGTTTACTAGTTGGAATCGAACTAGTAAATGATAAAGAGACGAAAGAGCCAATTGATAACGACAAAATTGCAAGTGTTGTAAATGCTTGTAAAGAAAAAGGGTTAATTATAGGACGAACCGGCATGACAACGGCTGGATATAATAACGTCTTAACATTAGCACCACCGCTTGTTATTTCAAGTGAAGAAATTGCTTTTGTTGTTGGAACGTTGAAGACAGCGATGGAACGCATTTAATGAATCGAGCGAGCTGTGATTACAGCTCGCTTTTGTTTATGAGGTGAAATATGGTAAGTTTTCAAAGGGAGGGGAATTATTATGGAGAAATATGATCCTAGTCAACATTATCATATCGGATATTATGAAGATGGACATGATTTAGAAGTGACGGCGTACAAAAGAATAAATGAACCAGTTTGGGATGCTTATATTCCGTACTATGAGGTAGATGATTTTTACAAGAAAGTAGAGAAAATGAACCTAGGTGAATATATAGATGATTACGGTATTATGGTGTATTCATTTAGTGATGATACGGATGATGAAGAAGCACACAATATTTTTGAAAAATGGTTAAAAACGAACGGAATTGTTTAAAGATAAAATGAAAAAAGAGATTACTATCTTATAAGATAGTAATCTCTTTTTATTGTAGAAAGCTTATTTACTTGCTTTTATTGCTTTATCTTTTGCACCAAAAGTGTATTTTAACATTGGTGGCGTAATCATTGTAGTTAAAATAACGACAATAACGATGGCTGTAAAGTAATCTTGTGCGAGTAGACCAGAAGAAAGTCCTGTTCCTGCGATGATAAGTGCAACTTCACCACGAGAAACCATTCCAGAACCGATAATTGCAGAAGACTTAGCGTCAAATCCAGTCATTCGTGCACCTAGGCCACAACCGATTAGTTTCGTTAATACAGCGATTATTGTTAATGCTAGGATGAACCAAATTTGATCGCCAATACCATCAAATGTAATATTCATACCGATACTTACGAAGAATACTGGAACGAACATAGCGTAAGCGATTGGTTCTACTTTCTTTTCTACTTCATGTTTGTAATTCGTTTGAGAAATAGCGATACCAGCTGCGAAAGCACCGATAATACCAGCAATTCCTAATAATTCGCCGAAATATGCGAATGAGAAACAGATGATAAGCGCCGCGCTCACGATAGACTCAGATACGCGTAGTGGTGATAACCAGCGCATAATCGCAGGAACACCTTTCCATCCGATTAAAATAATAGAAGCGAAGAATACAACTTTCTTCAAGATAACCATTGTTAAGTTAACATCGTCTGTACCTAAGAAGCTCATAGCAAATGCTAATAAAATAACGACAAGAATGTCATCGAATACAGCTGCGCCCAGCATAGTTGTACTTTCACGTGTTTTCATCTTTCCTAAATCGCGAAGTGTTTGTACAGAAATACTAACACTTGTCGCACATAGAAGTAATCCTAAAAATACAGCATTTCCTTGTTCCATTCCCATAACGAGACCAGAAACGTAACCACCTACGAATGGAAGAACGATACCTCCAAGTGCAACAGCTAAAGAAGAATTACGATTTGCGTTTAATTCCTCTAAGTCTGTTTCAAGTCCTGCCATAAACATTAAAAGAATAACACCGACATTACTTAATTGTGTTAGAAGCTCTGAATTTTCAATCCAACCTAACACAGCTGGACCGATAACGATACCGACAATTAATTTACCTAGTACAGAGGGTTGGCCTAGTCTAACACTAAGATCACCAGCAAGCTTTGTACTTAATAAAATAAGTGCAATTTGAAAGAAAAATTCGAATTCCATCGGATCCTCTCCTCATCATTTGTTATTTTTATCATACGATTTCTCGGAATTTGCCTAATGAAAATATGTAAAACCCATTAAACAAAGGGTCTGATTACAAGTTCTTTTGAACTCGTAATTTGAACCTGTAATTAATATATAATAGATTTTACAAAAAATCAATGAAAAAATGGGAGCTTTTTTAGAGAGAGATGGTGTTATTAGGGATATATACATAAGAATAGTGTGTGAATTTTTATATGTATGAAATAGTATGAAGTCCTTTTTCATTACAAATAATAAAGCCTAAATGCTATTTCACGAATTATAAATATGAAAGGGAGGGTCTATCCTTTGAATTCATTAAAGAACAACTTGTCTATTGTTGCTTTAGGTGGAGTAAATGAAATAGGGAAAAATATGTATGCTATTCAATATGAAAATGATATTGTCGTTATTGATTGTGGATCTAAATTTCCAGATGAAAGTTTATTAGGAATTGATTTAATAATTCCAGACATCACATACTTACAAGAAAATAAAGAAAAAATTCGCGGATTAGTCGTGACACATGGGCATGAGGACCATATTGGCGGAATACCATATTTTTTAAAACAACTAAACGTACCAATCTACGCGACCAAGTTAACGTTAGGTTTAATTGAAATTAAATTAAAAGAGCATAATCTTCAAAATGATACAGAATTAATTGTTATTCACGCTGCATCAGAAATCGCTCTCGGTTCCATTCAGACGACATTTTTTAAAACGAATCATAGTATTCCAGATTGTCTCGGTATCGTGTTTCATACACCAGAAGGTACTGTAGTGCATACTGGGGATTTTAAATTTGATTTAACACCAGTAAATAAACAACATCCTGATATTCATAAAATGGCTAAAATAGGTAGTGAAGGTGTACTAGCTTTACTATCTGAAAGTACAAATGCAGAACGACCAGGTTTTACTCCATCAGAAAGATCAGTAGGAGAACGAATAGAAGAAATATTTATGAAAGCAAATAGAAAAGTAATTATTTCTACATTTGCTTCTAATGTGAATCGCGTTCAGCAAATAGTTGAAGCTTGCATAAAAACAAATCGAAAACTGGCTTTGCTCGGGAGAAGTATGGTAAATGTAGTAGAAGTTGCTCTAGAGAAAGGTTATTTACATATTCCAGACGGCATGTTAATTGAAGCGAGTGAGGTAAATCGTTTAGATCCAAAGCAGGTAGCGATACTTTGTACAGGAAGTCAAGGAGAACCGATGGCAGCTTTAGCGCGTTTAGCGAGTGGGAACTATAGACAAGTTGATGTTTTGCCAGAAGACACGGTTATTATAGCCGCGACTCCGATTCCAGGAAATGAACGTAACGTTTCAAGAATTATAGATAATTTATTTGCTTTAGGAGCACAAGTAATATATGGATCAGGTAGTTCTACTGGAGTCCATGTATCTGGTCATGCGTATCAAGAAGAGTTGAAATTAATGCTCACTTTAATGAAACCTAAATATTTTATCCCAATTCATGGAGAGTTTAGAATGCTACATCACCATAGTTTGTTAGCAGAATCAATTGGTGTCGAAAAAGAAAATATCTTTATCGTTCGTAATGGAGATATTGTAGATATTAGTAATGAAGTGGCCGTTCAATCTAGAAAAATACAGGCCGGAAATATATATGTAGATGGATTAGGAATTGGTGATGTTGGAAATGCCTTATTACGTGATCGAAAACAACTTTCCGAAGATGGAATGCTCGTAATAGTTATTACCTTTAATAAAGTGGATGGAGAAATTATTTCCGGTCCTGATATTATCTCTCGTGGATTTGTCTATGTTCGTGATTCAGAAGAGTTTTTGAAGGAATTAAATAAATTAGCTGTTATTACAATTAATAATTTGAAGAAAGAGAATGTGAATAGCTGGGGTATTTTGAAAAGAGAAGTAAGAGAGGCTTTAGGGAAGTTTATATATACTAATACGAAAAGAAAACCGATGATCCTTCCTATAATAATAGAGGTGTAAGAGTTAATAAAAAGAATTCTCGTAGGGGAATTCTTTTTTGTTTTGAAGACAGAATGAACATATAATGAAATAAATAGAAATGGAAGGAAATAAAAGATGTTATTAAATAAACGCTTTACAATTGGAGAAATGGCAAAAATGCATAATATAGCAGAATCTACATTACGTTATTATGATGAAAAAGGTATTTTTCATCCGTCTACAGTAGATCCGCAAACGAATTATCGTTATTACACAATCGATCAATTTTCACTATTAGATACGATTAAGTTTTTACGCCAATTAAATATTCCATTAAAGGAAATTAAGAAATATATTGATGAAAGAAATCCAGCGTACGCACTTAATTTACTGGAGAAACAACAAGAAATGATGTTGAAAAAACAAAGAGAAATTGAGTATGCTTTGGCGAAAATGGAGCATAGAATTCATTTAATTAAAGAAGCAACAAAAGCAAAAGCTGAACAAATGGTAATTAAAGAGATCCCGCAGAGGAAAATTACAGCCATTGCGGTTGCCCCGAATACGACGGATGATATGTTTGAGTACTATATTCATTCGCTGCAAAAAAATATGAGACAAATGGATGATAGTTTATTCTCTGGAGACATCGGTGTAACAGTTGCGAAAAAAGGATTAATGCAAAATGAGTTTCAAGCATATAGTAGTGTTTTCATTCTGTTAGATTACATGCCTTTTCAAGTACATAGCTCAGATGAAATTAAAGAAGGTATGTTCGCTTGTGTATACCATCACGGCCCATATGAAGAAACGGATGAAACATATAAGAAATTAATGAAATATATTGATCAAGAAGGATACGAAGTAAGTGGAGATGCGATTGAGATTGCATTAATTGATTGGTCTGTAACAGAAAATCCAGAGGAGCAAGTAACTGAAATTCAAATTCCTATCATGAAAAAACAAAGCAATAAGATTTAGAACTCGTATCATTACAAATTGACATCAAACAGAATAATTAAGTTACCTATTTTTCAAATTCTCTATTGACCTTCAAGTAACTTTAAGGTTTAAACTGTGAACAGAGCATTGAAAAAAGGAGCATTTATATGATGGAAACAACAGAAAAGTTAAGAGAAAAACCGATAAAAAGTTTATTTATTTCATATTTAATACCAGCCGTTCTTGGAATGGTATTAATGTCAGTTAATATTGTGATTGATGCGGTTATGATTAGTAGGGGAGTTGGAGCAAACGGATTAGCAGGAGTAAACGTGGCTATTCCAGCCTTTTCAATTTTCTTCTCTATTTCATTATGGATTGGAATGGGCGGAGCAACGTTATATTCCATTGCTCTAGGTGAAAATAAAATAGAAAGAGCAAGGTCTATTTTTACGCAATCCATGACGGTAGCAGTAATGATCGTAGGTGTTTTAGCAGCGATTTGTTTATGGAGAATAGAAGATATAGCATACTTATTCGGTGCAAACGAAGTGATTTTACCGTATGCGTTAGACTATTTACATGTGTTATTAATGTTTGGAATGATATACGTTTTAGAAAATATTTTAAGTACATTTATACGAAATGACGGAAATCCTAATTTAGCAATGGCAGGTCTAGTTGTAACGGCTGTATTAAATATAGTGTTTGACTATATCTTTATTTTCATTTTTGGATGGGGTGTAACAGGTGCTGCTTCAGCGACTATTCTTTCAGCAGCAATTGGCTTCCTTGTATTATTAACGCACTTCTTTAGAAAAAGTAGTATTTTAAAGTGGACGAAATTCCATTTTGAATGGGATACAGTGAAACAAATTATGATTATAGGTTTTCCAAGCTTTACAGCAGAAAGTACAGTTGCAATTGTAACGATTGGTTTTAACATTGCATTCGTTCAATATGCAGGAGAAGTAGGTGTCGCTTCCTATGCGATGGTGAATAGTATTCACGCGATGACATTACTACTATTCTTCGGCGTTGGAGCAGCGTTACAACCAATTGCGAGTTTCCACTACGGTGCAAATTTATCAGAAAGATTGCGCGAAGGATTGCAGTTTGCTGTAAAAATTGCAGTTGTACTTGGAGGCGTTGCAATAATTGTCGGATTATTCTTCGGGAAATATATTATCGGTCTATTTGATGTCCAATCTCCAGAGCTATTGGAGTTAACATTAACGGGTATTAGCTTGTTCTTTATCCAATATGTATTTTTAGGCTATAACATTGTGTATGGAGAGTACTTCCAATCCGTTCGACAAACGACGAAATCAGTGCTTATTATAATGAGCCGAGGGTTACTATTTATTATTCCATTATTATGGATTATGCCAAAATTATTTGGGATAAACGGAATTTGGCTCGTTATGCCAGTAGCGGAAGTATTGACAGCGATTATCGTATTTACGATGAATCGTATGAAACATCCTGTTCCATTAAATATGGCGGGAAAGAAAGAAGCAATATAATGAGGAAAATCCCATTAAGCAATTAATGGGATTTTTTTATTCCTTTAAACTAATTGCAAAAGATCCATCTGTTTCTTGAACAGACGCGAAAGCAACGGTCTTTATATTTGTAATTCCTTTTTCTTTTAATTCTTTATATAGCCATTTTTCGTCCTTATGAATTAACTTTAAGTTATCGTATTGAATTTGAGAATCAACGATAAGGGCAATTGGTAAACCAGCATATGTAACATCTATG
>Ga0209130_1002039_pt1 | contig 11001 bp, 17 predicted proteins | sample AraplaMF_Cvi_mLB_FD_184264 | JGI IMG/M metagenome (GOLD analysis project Ga0209130, IMG submission 184264) | Arabidopsis root microbial communities from the University of North Carolina, USA - plate scrape MF_Cvi_mLB (SPAdes) (version 2) | ecosystem: Host-associated > Plants > Roots > Endosphere...
CGACCTTTCCAGCAACGATGCGGCCTCCCAGAGCCTGAAAGTTCGCGAATTTTATCTGGGCCGGCAGCCGATCTTGGACCGGAACCAGGCCTTGTTCGGTTACGAGTTGCTTTTTCGCAACGCTCCAGTTGGGCCGGCCAATATCAATACTTCCGCCCTGTCCGCGACTGCAGCGGTCGTCGCGCACGCGGCGCAACTGGGCATGGAGCGTACCATTGGCGACGCCATCGGCTTCGTCAACGTCGATTCGGACGCAATCCTGAGCGATATCTTCGGCTTCCTACCACGCGAAAAGCTGGTGCTGGAAGTTAGCGCTGCCAATGCGCTGGCGCCCGCTGTGCTGTCGCGCATTTCAGAGCTGGTCAGCCACGGTTTCCGCTTCTCGCTGGACGACATCAATCCCGATTCGCCGCAACTGCCGGCGTTGATGCCGATGGTGGAATACGTCAAGCTGTCGATGCGCGACATGCCGCTGGACGGCCTGGTACGCCTGGCGCCGCGCCTCAAGCAGGACGGCAAGAAGCTGGTGGCCTGCAAGGTCGAGAACCGCGACGAATTCAAGAACTGCCTGGACCTGGGCTGCGATTACTTCCAGGGCTATTACTTCGCCAAGCCGGTCATCATGAGCGGCAAGAAGCTGTCGCCGTCGCAAATGGCGGTGATGGAGCTGATGACCCTGGTGACTTCGGACGCCGACAACGCCGAGATCGAGCGCGCCATCAAGAAGGATGTCTCGCTCGCGCTGAACCTGCTGCGCCTGGTGAACACGCCGGCAGTCGGCGCGCGCCAGCGCATCGATTCGCTGAGCCAGGCCGTGCATATCCTGGGCCGCCGCCAGCTGCAGCGCTGGCTGCAGATCATGCTGTACGCCGAGCCGGGCAAGCGCGGTCATTCGATGACGCCTTTGCTGATGCTGGCGACCACGCGCGGGCGCCTGCTCGAACTGCTGGCCACCAAGCTGCGCCCGGCGCATCGTCATGTCGCCGACATCGCTTTCACCGTCGGCATCATGTCGCTGATGGACACGCTGTTCGGCATCCCGATGAAGGAAATCCTGGCGCAGATCCCGATGGGCGACGAAGTCGGCGAAGCGCTGATGTTCCGCGGCGGTTTCTTTGGCGACCTGCTCAAGCTGGCCGAATGCATCGAGCGGCTGGAGGATATGGACAGCCGCATCCTGCCTGCCCTGGCCGATCTGGCGATTTCGACCGAGGAATTGGTGGAACTGGAAATGTCGGCATTCGAATGGAGTGACAACGTAGTGCGATATGCCCTGTAGGGCTGAAAGCACAAATAGCGGCGCCGCAGTAGCGGCGCCGTTTTTTTTCCGGAGGACGAAGAGTGTTAAGTGTCAGTGGGTTGAGCAAGTCTTATGGCGAGCGGCGCGCGGTCGATGGCGTTTCGTTCCAGGTGCAGCGTGGACAGACGGTGGGCCTGCTGGGCCCCAATGGCGCTGGCAAGTCAACGACGGTCAGCATGATCTGTGGCTTGATCAAGCCCGATGCAGGCAGCGTCACACTGGATGGCGAAGCAGTGGTGCCGGGCGCCAGCGCGGCCAAGCAGAAACTCGGGCTGGTGCCACAAGACCTGGCCTTGTATGAAGAGCTGCCGGCAATCGAAAATCTCAAGCTGTTCGGCGCGCTGTATGGCCTGAAGGGCGCTGCGCTGAATAAGCGCGCGGAGGAAGTGCTGGCGCTGGTGGGCCTGTCCGACCGCGCGAAGGACAAACCATCCACATTCTCGGGCGGCATGAAGCGCCGGCTGAATATTGCAGCGGCCCTGCTGCATGATCCGCAACTGCTGATCCTCGACGAGCCGACTGTGGGCGTCGACCCGCAAAGCCGCAATGCCATCTTCGATACGCTGGAGGCATTGAAGGCGCAGGGCCGCTCCTTGATCTACACCAGCCACTACATGGAAGAAGTCGAGCGCCTGGCGGACCATATCGTGATCATCGACCACGGCAAGGTGCTGGCGGATGCGCCGCCGGCGGAACTGTATCGCCGCCTGCCGGCCCAAGCTGCACTGCAGGTGGAACTGGCGGGCACCGATATCCTGCCGGCTGAATTGCTGGTCGCTTCCCTGGCGGGCTTGCCGGGAGTCGCCGGCGTGCGGCGCGATGGCGTATCGCTGGACATCAGCCTGCATGGGACTGCGCATGCTGCGCCGGTGCTGCGCTGGCTGGACGAGCAAGGCCACACGCTGGCCCATTTTGCTACTGCCCGCACCAAGCTGGAAGATATCTTCCTTTCCCTCACCGGCCGCACCTTGCGCGACTAAGGAATTCCGATGACAGCAATGATTGCAATGATCCGCAAGGACCTGATCCTCTACCTGAACGACAAGCGCGCGCTGATGCTTAACCTGCTGATGCCGATCGTGCTGGCGGCCTTCTTTGGCTCACTGTTTGGCGGCTCCGGCAGCGGCAATAACAGCAAGATCGAAATCGGCCTGGTGCAGCAGGACAGCAGTGCGATTGGCCGCAAAATCGGCGATGCGCTGAAGGCCGATGCCAACTTGACGGTCCAGGAAATGAGCCAGGAAGAGGCGCAGGACAAAGTCCGCGCCGGCAAGCTGATGGTGGCGGTGGTGATTCCGGCGGGCTTTGGTGACGCCGCTGGCCAGTCCCTGTTCCAGTCTGGCGGCAAGCCGGAGCTGCCGGTGTTTTACGACCCTTCGCAATCGACCGTCCTGGCCATGGTGAAGGGTTTGCTGACGCAACACGTCATGGAAGGCGTCACGCGTGACGTGATTGGTGGCGGCGCCTCAGGCGCAAAATTCACTGATGACAGCCTGAAGCGACTGGAGGCATCGCCAGCCAGCGAGGAAAAGGAAGCGCTGGTCAGTTTGCTGGGCAGCCTGAAAAAATTCCAGGAGCATGAAGCAGCCAAGCCGGCCAAGGAGCCAAGCGGCGGAGGCATGCAGGTGCCGTTCACCACCAAGGATGAGGCGCTCAGTTCTGGGCCGAAGTACAACGCTTACGCGCACGCATTTGCCGGCATGGGCGTGCAGTTCATCCTGTTCATGGGGATCGACCTTGGTATCGGCATTTTGCTGGCGCGCCGCATGGGGATCTGGAATCGCTTGCTGGCGGCGCCGATCACGATGTCGCAGGTGCTGCTGTCGCGCGCGCTGTCGGGCGCCATGATCGCCGCAGGGCTGATGACGGCGATCTTCTTTGCTGCGATGCTGATGTTCAAGGTGGAGGTGACCAATCTGCTTGGCTTTGCACTGGTGGTCGTGGCGTTTGCGCTGATGACGGCTACGTTCGGCTTGCTCATCGCAGCGTTTGGCAAGACGCCGGAGGCGGCGCGCGGGCTGGCGGTATTCGCTACCTTGATCCTCGTGATGCTGGGCGGGGCTTGGGTGCCGACGTTTATTTTCCCGGCCTGGATGCAGCAGCTGACCGTTGTCGTTCCGACCCGCTGGGCGGTTGATGGGCTGGATGCCATGACCTGGCGCGGCTTGGGGATGGATGTGGCGTTGAAGACGGCTGGGGTGCAGGTGGCGTTTGCTTTGCTGTTTGGGAGCTTGGCGATCTGGCGCTTCCGTGCCCAAACTCGGTAAAGCCGGATCTGACCGGGAAGCAGCAGCGCAGTGATTTGAAATCAATGCGGCTTGTTGAAATGGGCGAGCAGGAGGCGTGGGAATTGGGGGAACTTCTCATTCGTCTTGCGAACGGGCAGAGCAGCTAACGGCCAACAGCGGCGCACCAAAGCGTCAAGTATGTGAGGACATCTCGTGCTGAACGAGTTTGAAAAGAAGAAGATTGAAAACGCGGTCGGCGCCTTTATCGCAAGGCGTCGTCCACCCGCCCACATTCGAAAAGACGTTGACCTTGATTTCAGGATTGCAGGGCAGAGCATAGAAATTTTTGAGATTCGCCCCGTTTGGCAAGGGAATGGGGAAACGCATGAAATTCCTATCGCGAAAGCGACGTTTGTCAGAACACGCGGAGTTTGGCACTTGTATTGGCAGCGAAGAGACTTGAAGTGGCACAGTTATGAGCCGTTGCCGATGGTGCGATCAATCGAAGATGTCGTTGCCGAGATTGACGCTGACCCGTATGCCTGCTTCTGGGGATAATTCGGTGCCACATCAGCCTGCGCTGACCCGGCTGAGTTCGGCCAGCAGCAGTCGGCCAGCAGCAGACGATTTCTTACAAAGTACAGACAAGTATGGCAAGACACTGGAAAGAAAAGCTGGACCCTAGCAAACACCGTGATTTTATGAGTGGATATCAAGATGCTGGTGGTTTGTCGGTGGACGCGCCTAGAGATAACCTCCTCGAGTCTTGGGTTTACTTTGTGAATGTCGGGGGCTTCACTTTTGAATTTGTGGCCGTTGATCAGATTCGTGATGCGTTGCGCTACTTTGAAGAGAAAACTCGCCCGAGCACTAAGGAGTATAACAACGGGCTGGAGCACTACTGGCAGACATGGTATTGTCGCCTTCCTCCTGGGCTCAAGGCGGAAGCCAAGCGTTCTAAGATCGTCAAAGCCCTGCATGCAGCGCTGGCTGAATATACAGAAAAGACTTAACTTGAATGTCCTTTAAGCCATAGCTAGGATTACCCGCTGGCGCTTTCGGCCATGAACGGTCACTCATTTTCCAGTAAGGTACTTAATGGCTATTTGGCAGTTTACGGTGAGCCTGATTCCTCGGGCCTGGAATGAGCTCGAAGGAAATTGTGCTGAACTTCTCTATGACGACGACGGCTTCCATGATACGTCGGCGACGTGGCGGCTGAATCAGCCTGCCATTGATCTGTCTGGCTTGATTTCGGATGTTTTGCCGCCGACGGAGTCGTGGACCGGCGGAATCAAAATTTGGGGTGATCAAACAAGGAACGATATACAGGTTGCCTACGACGGCACCGTTGTCGAGTCAGTCACCGCACGTATCGACACGCGGGAGGACACATCCCGCATATGCTTCGGAATTATTGAGCTTGCACGTGCCCTGGATTGCGTCCTATTTCTTCCATCGGCTCGTACTATAATCATGGCGGACTTAAGCTCGCTGACCGATGCACTTTACAAATCTAGGGCTGCGCGATTTTCCGCTGCGCCTCGTGATTTTATTGAGGAGCTTGCTCGAACCCCATCCGGTATGAGCTAGACGGCATGCGGCCAGTACCGGTCTTTCCGCAACATCGTCTTTTCAAAGCAAATATATGGAACTACGGCGAGAACTAACACCGCCACAACTCGATGAGCAACTTGTTGAACGGCTCGCCCAACTTGCTAATTCCATCGACGGCAACCCCAGTCAGGCGCTGTGTGACGAGTTCAACAAACTCGCAGGCACTGAACTTCCAGTGAGCGTTTTTCAAGGGGTGTATGGAAGTGAAAACCACGCCAACTTTGTGCGGAGGGTGCTGCGCAAACAGCGCATCAAACCTGTGCACGATGTTACTCGAGAAGAGCTTGTCGAAATTGTCCGGCGAGCGATGAAGCCTGATCGGGATGGGTTGCATGAGGCGTACATGGCTGTGTTCGAGTGTAACGTGCCACGGCCACATGCATCCAATCTAATTTTCTATCCGGCCGACTACGACTCCGATAACGATACATGGGGCGGTGGCAAACCGATAAGCGACTACGATCCGAGCCCTGAGCAAGTCGTTGATTCCGCTCTGATATCGGCTGTCAGATAGGTTAAGTTCCCGCTGGCTGTTTCCGGCCAACAGCAGCCATTTCACTGAAGAATGCACTTAGGTCTCACGAATGACACACTTTCGAGAGTTGGAACTAATTCGTTATCACAACGGGCCTTGTGACGCTGACGAATGGCATTGCCCATTACTTGCCGTCGGTTGGCTTGAACGAGAAGAATCGTTCACAACTGGCGCATGTCCGCCTAGCGTACTTGAGAAATTGCGCGATCTACGTGGGCAATTTAATCTTGCGTTTTCAGAATTCTCGTTCAGGGGGCTGCATGAATGTTCGTTTTGTGAAACAGGCGTTCGTGCCCTGAGCGACTCTCACATAAACTTCTTCATTCCAGGCAAGGATGTGATTTATCTGGCGCCAGGGCGCGTTGATCACTATATTCAGGCCCACGCATATCTTCCGCCGCAAGAATTTATCGAAGCTGTGTTTGGCTGCCCGGATCCTGTGTCGTCAGAGTATACATTTGCACTAAAGGAATTGAACCATGGTAGGCGGCCTCCCTTGTTTCCTGAACGATGGAATATCATTCAAGTCGACGCAGATGGTAATCGTTTTATCCGATTTGCCGTGGACGATGAAGGAAAGGCGCTAGAGTTTGCTCGCATGTATTCGTTGCGCAATCCTGGGCACGGATTTGAAATCGAAAAAGCTCCGGATCGCTTTTCTTGTTAGTTATTTCGACTTTGGCGCTGCGGTAGATGCGCCGGCCGGCTGTTTGAGGTGACAGGGTACAATCGGCCAGAACCCGTCGTTCAGCACATTAAAGGATCAGCAGGCCGCGTATGACCAAACGTCGCGTCTCAACTCATGAGGATTGCCTAAGATCCTTCGCTCACTCCCTAAAACGGGAAGTCAAAGAAAATTTGGCGGCCTGGAAGTCTTTGAACCCCGAGCAGGCAATTGGGAGGCGAATGGCTTTCTCGAACATTGTATTTCTGCTTAAACAAGAAGCGGAGAAGCATGGTATTCCGCTTGCAGACTTGGGGTTAGTCGATTACGAGGTTCCGAGATTTGACGAATAGCCGGAATGGTGTTTGGCCCGGTCACTTTGAGCTAGAATTCTGCTCATAAATGGGCCCTTCACGGCCATGAGCGGACGTCATTGACTGGTTGCGTATAAGTAAAGTTGGAAATGAAATGCCACCAATTAACTGTAAGTTAAAGTTCAAATGCCCTAATGAATGGGCGGACCTTGATCGGACTTCTGTGCCGGAAGTTCGTTTTTGTACGGGATGCCAGAGCAACGTATATTTCGCTCAGACGCAATCTGACTTCGAACAATTTGCGAGCGAGGGGAAATGCATAGCTCTAATTGAAAACGAATCACTTGTGCTTGGGATGCCTGAGGGCTACTCGGAACCATTTGTCCTGGTACCGCCTCAGGAGTACACGGATAGGCAGCTTTATCTGTTGAAGCAGATACTGCCCTATTGTGGCTCTATAGTAGCGGCGAAAGAAATGTTCTACTTGAAAGAAGTCAAAGTCGAGGGATTTGGTTCGAAAGATGCATGGACATTGCAAGCTCATTTGAGTGAGATTGGTGTCAGTTCGACAGTTGTAGCGGACTAAGGCTGGTTGCGTGCTGTCGGCCAGGAGCAGTCAATGCGTTCATGTTCAAACTGTATGCCCATTACTTAATATCAGGGAGACTTCTCGTGACTCATCCAGACCCGGTGCACGTCATCGATTTTCGGGACGAATGGAATTGCGCGCATATCGAAAGTGCCAAGCCGGGGGAATCGCTTGAAATTAAGGTGCGCCTTGAGCGCCCACTCGACTCTCAAAGTTTGACGGCAAAGGGAGTTCGAAGCGCCGACGGAAAATCTTTCGAAGTCACAGTGTCGTCCCCAAATGGCTCGGAGACTCACTCATGGAGCTGGGAGTTCCTGGTGGATGCGCTACGCGTGCACCGTGGTACGCCTGGATAGGATGTGCTGCTGGCGGGAGGCTGCCAAAATGTTACAGATACCATCTGATTCTGCCTCTGATTGTGAATTCCAGCACAGCGCGCCATACAAATGGGGTGTAGGTTCAATGCAAAGACTACCGACAACTCATGTCTGGTATAGAAGGAGCTCTACCTCCACACGCCGAACGTTTTAAAATCCCGCTGGGATTCTTGAGACTTTGCTCATCTTCGGGTTTGGCCCGCATTCGCGGGCTTCTTTTCGACTAGACTTGGCGCTCTCGGCCAGGTGCGGACGGTCAGTTAGTTGGATGTGGGCGCGAAATGCATTGGATGCACCAGAATCACTATGATCCTATTGCTGACCAACTGTCGTCGTTAAACGTAAGATATGAACCGATGAGTGCAGAGTTTGAATCCATTAAGAAAGCGCTTGTTCGTTACCCTCCTTCAGGCGAAGATCACTTTTTCATCGATATGTTCGTCGTGGGTTCAGTCACTGAGGCCAATGTGCACGATGTGTTGAAGCTCATGAGCGAGCATCACGCGCTTAATCGTGCTTTTTGGTCAGCCATCAATGGGGCGCCGACCTCGGAGGTGGGGTGGCAGTCGATCATTTGGGTAGGCAGTGATATGAGTGATGAACGACAGGATCGACTTAGGCAGCGATTAAGGCATACGGTTGAGATCGTCCGCGCGGAGATCGGTGCGCAGCAGGCTCGTCGGATCGCCCTGTTCAGAAGCAAGGATTAATCTCTTCTTTTGGCGACTGTGAAGCCTGGAAGTTTGACGGAAACTGCCAAATGCAGACAGACATTATTCAATAGCCATATCGACCTTCAATGATACTGATTCATAGTAAGCGGGAATTCGAATTCAGACCGACCAGTTCCCCGTTAAAGGGGGTACTGGTTCTAGATGCAGAGCAAAGAGCTGAGTTGCGAAAGCTACTAGAGTCTGAACCTGAAGACTGGTACCTGGACCAGACAGGAGAGCGACTTCCGCCAGACCAGCTTCTTGAAGCATCCCCTTGGACCATGGAAACTACGGCAGGGGCCATTAAGATATTGAACAGATTCTTAGACCTGCAGACAGGGGATGCGGCCTTCAATGTGCCGGATACCTATGCTGGCGAATGGTCGCGATGGCTTCGGGACTAACCCACGCCGCAATGATCTTTTGGACTGTAGTCGGCCAGAACCGGACACTTCATTAATCTACAGAAACCGCTTTGAACACAACGCTACCTCTCAAGCAACTCATTAATATGCGGGTATCGCACGTCTGGTTCTCAGACCATTCGATTTGTTATCTGGAACTCGGAGCGCTGGCTCCAGGGCGCATGCGAAAGAACGGGGCCGTGGGGAATCCGCGTGGTGAGGCGACCGTGTTCATGGGATACGATTGGTTCATCAAAGGATCCGACTTTGAATTCTCGCGCAAGGACCTGCAGCCGCAGCAAGATAAGCTGGATGCCTTGACCAACAAAATTGTTGGCGCGTCGATTGAATCCGCATCGTTATCAGAGGGCGGCAATGAACTGGAAATTTCGCTGTCGGTGGGATATACGATCGTGTCCATTAGTCCTGACAATGATGGGCCAGATTGGAGCGTAACCTTCAGTAAATAGCATTGATTGACGTCAGGCGCGATTCCGTTCGAAGTGAGAATTCGCGGATCTTGGGCACGGGCGAAATGCTATCCTTCACGCCTCGCCGACGCTTTCGGCCAGTAGCGGCCGCATATAGGAAATGATACTGAAGGAAGCATGAAAGACCTGAACTGGTATGAGGTATGGGTGGACGACGCCTTGATTCCTCCCTACACCCTCTTGTTGATGTGCCAGCGCGACGAATCGTTGGCCATATTTGATCAGGTGGAGCAGAAAATCGTGTTCGAAACATCCAGTTATGACGAGGCACGAAACTGGCTTCTAGAAGACGAGTATTGCCAAGTGATGGGGCGAATGCGAATTGAGTGAGACGGGCGGCGCGCACGGCCATAAGCTGCCAGTTCCCGAACCAGTCGGAGTCGCCCAAGACGTTGAGTTACTGAGAATGACTGTTGAATCAATGCGTAAGATTTTTTGGTTTTTACTGTTTCTAGAGGCCGTTGTCTTCATTTTTTTTGAACACGCAGCATTGAAGGCTCTACGCATTAGAGAATTTTCCGAAGAGGGTAATGCCGAAATTTGGCAAGCCTTTGTTCTTGCAGCGGGACTTGCGATGGGTGCGGCATTTCTTGCTTCAGTCGTGATCGCAATTGGAAGTAAAAAGCTGATGCGAATTCATTCATTGCCGGAAAGACTCTGGTGTCTGGGCTTAGCTGCTTTGTGGCCACCACTCGTATTTGTGGTTTATGGAGTCCTGGTCGGTTACCCGGCAAGCTAAGATATTTCGCAGGCTGGCAGCTTTGCGGCGGACGCGTCAGCTTGGTGACTGCGTACAATCGGCCAGAAGAAGACGTTTCGCGACATCGACAAGACTTAACTTAGACTGCTTACTCGTAGCCCATGGAACCTGTAACCTCAATGCATGATGTAAGTGAATTCGCTTCGCGAATATTGAAAGTGAATCACGCGGGAGAAAATGGGGCAGTAAATATTTACGCGGGGCAGATATTCCTGGCTCGACTCACGGCACCGTCCATGGTCACTGAGCTTGTCGAATTCAAATCGCATGAAGAGAAGCACCGCGCCATATTTTGGGCGGAGTTGCAGAGACGAAGGCGACCTCGGTGCAAGAGCTTTTGGTTATGTGGATTTGGCGGCTTCGCCCTTGGACTAGTGACGGGGTTGTTTGGCCGTCGAGCTATTGCCACGACTACGGTGGCCGTGGAGCGGGTCGTTCTTCGCCACCTTGAGCAGCAGGTCATGCTGTTGGCGGGCAGAGATGAAGCTGCCGCTAAAGCAATAGCATCCATTGTCGCTGAAGAGAGGCTACATCATGATCGGTCGGCTTCTCAAGTTGACGCGGATAGGTTCTGGTTGCGGATTTTGTCACCTGTAGTGGCCGCATCTACAGAGGCAGTTATTTGGATTGGGATGCGAGCGTGAAACCAGCTAGTGCAAACGGCCATGAGCCGCCGCTCATTTGAGGTTTGAATGTATTTTTTTTGAAATGAAGACGCAAACAATTGAAACTGCTCGAATCATGAGGGATGGCGGCATAGATGCAATGGCCGCCTTGAATTCAGCTCTGGCGCTTGCACTCGTTGGCATCCCTGCGGAGCAGGCGGCTGAGCTTAAGCGCGCGACCGGTGATGCAATGGGTGAGATCTGCGAGAAGATTATCTTTCCAGCTGTTCGAGCGTTCCCAGAACTGGAGCTCGATCAACCAGGTTGGTCAGAGGTTGCACGGACACGTGCTCGAGCGCGCTCAAACGTGGATGCGCCCTAGGCGGCCGGCCTCCTGCGGCCAG
>Ga0209130_1002040_pt1 | contig 10999 bp, 10 predicted proteins | sample AraplaMF_Cvi_mLB_FD_184264 | JGI IMG/M metagenome (GOLD analysis project Ga0209130, IMG submission 184264) | Arabidopsis root microbial communities from the University of North Carolina, USA - plate scrape MF_Cvi_mLB (SPAdes) (version 2) | ecosystem: Host-associated > Plants > Roots > Endosphere...
TTATATGGATGGGAAGTCACTGACATTGCCGTAACATTAACCCATACCGGTTATGCAAGTCCCGTAACGACAGCTGGTGATTTTAGAAAACTAACACCTCTTGTCTTGATGGATGCTTTAAAGCAAGCTGGAACAAATGTATACGAACCAATAAATGAATTTGAATTAACAGTACCAACAAATTCAATTAGCACAGCAATGTATAAATTATCGGCAATACACGCTACTTTTAAAGACCCTGTACTGCATAACAATTCCTTTTATTTAACAGGAACTCTGCCTATGGCCAAAACGGAAAATTTTAAGCGCGGCCTACATTCTTTCACTGAAGGCGAAGGTGTTTTTATCGCTAGACCTTGCGGATATAGTAAAATCGAATCAAATTTCCCGTCGCGAAAACGAGTAGATTATAATCCACTGAATCGAAAAGATTATTTACTACATGTGCTTCGTGCTTATTAAGTGAAGATACTAGCATGCTCTGTTGTTCCCATAATCAACCTCCTTTTATACTAATTTGTTAAAAGAAAACAAATTTATCAACTTGAGCATATAAAGTAAAACTTTAATCAGTGGGGGGTCTCCATCCCCCACTGATTATTAGTTGAACCAATCGGGCTTTTACGGACAGTTCATCTCCCACCTAACTTCTTCGCTTTCGCTGAATTTTGAGGTGGGAGTGTTACTGTCCTTTAATGCGGGATAAAATAAAAAAGCGAATCTAAAGAAAGTTTAATTCCTTAGATTCGCTTTTTCTATAATATTTCACGAGTGATATGACACTTTTATCGGGGCGTTTAAAGCATCATAACTAAATAGAGAATTTATTATCAAATTATACTTAAAAACCAATTACTATCCATTCATCGACAACATTCCAGAAATTTAAATTGTACTTAGGTGGCTTATTTTTAAACCACAAGGTTGAATTCACATCAATTTTAATGGGTTCATCTCATTCTTCGATAATGCCCCAATCATTTGATACTTCATCTTCGGGAACTCCCCCATAGTATGACTGACATAATAGTAGACACCAATATGCTTTCAACTCGTATTCCGAAACTTCACAAACAGAAAATAAAAAGAGCGCTCTATCCAGATAAGCTCGAAAAACAAGGTTTTGTAAACAGTCTGATCTTTCACAAATTATGAGTGAAAAGTAAAGCTATTCATTCTCTCTTAGCTAATTGTTGATAATAGCATATTTATTATTCCCGAAGAACATTTGATCCCATAAACCCTCAGCTTTATAAATTTTTTTCACACCATTCAATTCATGAGTTAGTTGGACATTCCCTAAGATACGAGTATAGGTAGGGTTAGCTCCTGACTTTTTGGCTATCAAAGCCTGAGTAGAATCCAAATTGTCTAATAAACTTATTGAAACAATATCCCTATTTCTAATAAATTCTACTGTATAAGACTCAAAACTTGAAATAGGTTGATGGTATATTAAATGGTTATCCATAAACTTTTTAGTTTCTGGATGTTCTATAATATCTTCTCTCTGAATTTTAGTAAGAGATTGATCGTCCGATATTATTTTTCCATCTTTAGCTAACATAAACACAGGCAACCTTTTGTAGTTATAATTCTTCTCAGCAATAATGTCGCAAGCAATGATGTCAAAACCATCAACTTTAGCTCTGCCCCAATACCAATGATTCATCAATTTCTCCATGCCGATATTACCCCAGTTATGATCATGGTAACCAGTCCCATTTAATTGAACCATTTTATCACCAATAGTAAAATTAGCTTCGATTGTCGCGGATGGTTGAGCAATAAACCATGCAAAGAAGTGCTCATCTTGGTCTCCGTAGAACCAATGACCGGTGTTTGGACGCCACATCGGTAATTTTGACGTCATTACAGCATGATATTTAATATATCCTTCTTCAAAATGAAGGACATATTGTCCATCTTGGTATTTGAGGTAGGATTTGTTGATATTGACATCACAAATATCTTTTTTAGCGTTAATCCTGCTGCCTTTAGCCTCTTGAGAAGACATAAGGGTTTTGGTGCCATCAGGATATGTAATATCAATTTGGACTGTAGGCCATGCTGGTCCAAGAACATCAAAGTGATTTTTGGTGTAAAAGGTAGTCACTACAGTTGTTCCGTCCTCAAATTCGGCATCAGTATACCACCACTCAAAAGAACCCTCCCTTCCATCTGTGCGCATACCATCCTCTTGTTGCTGCGGTTCTGTAGGATGAATATTTAATTTTCTATAAGTTTCCTCATCATTTGCCAATCTAACTTGTTCTACGTTTACACTCATTTTAACAACCTCCATTTTGTAATGTGCTAACGACCGAAAACTGATGATTGTAATAAAATTGACAATTGTAATGTTTCTTGTTTGAACTACCCCCACTTAACAGTCTAACGAACTGTTTGAAGTGGGGGATTCCTACGAACACCAAAGTATCCCTCGGCTTTATGAGTAGGCAATCCCCGTAGTCCCTACGGTTAGAAGCCTTAAGGCCTCTTTTCTCAAATTTTGTCCTGCGTTGCCATCTCTATCATGATACATACCACAAGAAAGACACTTCCATTCACGAAATTCCAGATTTTTCACGTCTTTGTTTTTGTTGCCACAATGCGGACAAAGTTGAGAGCTGGCGAATGTTTTGGATACGACGACGACTTGTTTTCCATACCACTCCGCCTTATACACAAGCATCGCTCTGAATTGTGACCAAGATACTTCTTGAATCGCTTTCGCGAGCTTGTGATTCTGTAACATATTGGATACTTGCAAATCTTCTATCCCAATCATATCGTGGTTTTTGATGATCATCGTAGAGAGTTTTTGCAAGTAATCAGTTCTTGCATTTGTGATTCGTTCATATATACGAGCCACTTTGATTCGCTGTTTATGCCAGTTCGCTCCACCTTTTGTACGACGAGACAAAACACGCTGGGCATGAGCGAGCTTCTTCTCTAATATCCGAAACCATTTCGGATTGCCAAATACCTCTCTCGTTGAAAGAATCGCAACGTTTTTCACGCCAACTTCCATACCAACAGCGGAATCTGTCTTTGGCAATTCTTGCACTTCTATTTCGGCAAGAATCGAGACAAAATCTGTTCCACTTGGATTCCTTCTGACAGTAGCACTCAAAATACGTCCTTCTACCTCACGACTTTTGGCAAACGTGACAAGGCCAAGTTTCGGTAACTTTATTTTATTCCCTACAATCGCGAGGTTCCCATTTGTGTGCTTCGTTGTATATGATTGGACTTTATTGTTTTTCGACTTAAACCGAGGTGCTTTGTTTTGTTTGTTGAAGAATCATGAATACGAGTCAGTGAGGTTGTGAAGAGAAGATTGAAGAGCCGTGCTGTCCACTTCTTTGAGCCATACAAATTCTTTTTTGAGGGCAGGTAATTGCGAAGAACAAGTGCCATAGGTTAATCCTTTTCCTGTTTCTTTATATCTATCATTCCATTTTGCCAAAAAGTAATTGAATACAAAACGAGAACAACCCATTGTTTTCGCGATACGTATTTTTTGTTCTGCATTAGGGTAGATCCGGAACTTATACGCTTTATGGACGAGCACCACTTTCCACCTCACTTCCTATTTTGGTTTTTCTACATACTTTTTTCACGATATGTATGAGAACGATATCGGAATATACTCAAAAATACTTCTCTCGTATCATTTCTTCTTTTTTGTCGAAATCCCTCTGTCACCCTTCAAAAATGTATACATACGGACGGACTTTTATGATGAAACAATTCCTTATATGTAAGAATGCTTCTTACTGCATCATTTCCCTTCTATAGGAACGAATGGATTCCGATACCTCATACTGACTCTTCCACAAGGAGAACCGTTAGGCTTTTGCCTAACCGCCATTCACCTCTCACCTACTCATTGGACCATGCCCTACCCATTCCTTGAGGTGGGAGTTTTCTGTCGAGAAATAATAAAATTGGTGGAGAAGCCAAATTTGGATTAAAAAACTCCACATGTAGTATGTAAGGAGATTATCTCATGGGCTATTTACAAATAGTAGGTGGGGAATATTTGACGCTTATCTTATTAATTTAGCATAGACTAAGAAGTCGATTGTCAACAGACAATCGACTTCTTAGCTAAGTATGATGTATGTAACCCTTTTTGAAAAATCTTACATGTAGCGCATTCATGCAGCAAATCGTACGTTATGAACCACTGCTAGCAGAAGTCGCTGCAGAGGAAGCGGTAATTGCTGCGATCATAGCAGCCTGCTGTGCCTGTATAAGAACCTCTATCATTGTTTGTAAACCTGTGTTGGCAGCCTGACTTTCCGCACCTTTCTGACTTACGAACAATTGGATAGCAATAAGAATATTTGCATCCGTATGCCAGCGGAATAATTTGTCCCCCTGCAATTTTTCAATGAATGCTCGAATAGAATGAACCTCTTTCTCTCCATCCTCAAGCAACGCTAGTAGCCCGATAGCCGGATAATGCATTTGTTTTACTTTTACCTTTTCTCGCTTTAGCAGATTCCATATGTTTGTGCACTGTGCTACTAAAATATCTTCACTGACATCCTTCTTTAGAGAAAGAATATGACTTAAAAATTGAAGATTATTCCCTTTGTACATACCAGCTGCCGCCAGCTTCTGATAGAGACGTTCCACTCGATCCATAAGCGTCTCTACTTTCTCTGATTGTCCTGCTAGTAAAATAGCGAGCGGGTAATCATCTGTACTTGTAAGAAAGAAGTGATCCTCTTTCATGCGCTTATATACTTGCATTGACCGCTGAATGCGTACGTCATGCTGCCCAGTTTCTTCTGGTAAAAGCGCAGCTGCTGCCAAATAAGTAAATATACTCCGGCTAAAACCACCAGCGACTAATCGTTCATATAAGTCTAGAAACTTCTGAAACGCTTCTTTGTAATGTGTAAAGTGAATATCTAATGTTGCGGCAACCACAAAGCGATGATAGGACTTTAAATAGGAAAACATCCCTACCTGATCCTTAATATAATTACTGATTTCTAAAAAACGCCCAAGATGAAACGACTTATCACTGCCTGCATACATAGCGGCAATCATCATCCCTGTCCGAGAATCACTAGTTTTCCATTTTAGTTCCCCTTTTAACTGTGCATATATATGTGTGTATTGCTCCAACTTTTGTTGCAATGTAATCATAGCTGTTCCCCTCATTTCCTTGTGTTTCTCTTCTATTATACTATAATTCCATATTTAGGAATATTGTTTTTTCATACAGACTTTGTAAGCTTATACTTTTCTTGTTATTTCCCCCATAATCATCCTATTAGTTATAAGTAGAGTCCCAATTCTTATCTTCCTATCTCTTCTTATCCATTCCTAACAATATGCTCCATATGAATAGGCAACTCATTCACTTTATCCTTTAGAAAATCTGGTTTCAAGTTATATTCACTTACACGCTCTAAAGGTACCCATTGAAATACATACCTTTTGCCGTCTTCTTCAAGAAAGAAAGAATCCTCTCCCTTTGCAGGCAACTCCAGTAAATTTACTTCATAATAAAAGCTGATTTCATGAAATTGATGTTCATCATATGTGAAAAAATTTTCAGCCATCCAAAGCAGTCTCTTCACATCAACATCTACTCCTAGTTCTTCCCTAAGTTCTCTTCTCACTGCCGATTCACTGCTTTCTAGCATCTGCACTCGTCCACCTGGTATATACCAGAAATCTTCCCCTTCATTTTGAATCATTAACATTTTATTATTATGTTTACATATTGCGCCGACTCGATAGTTGAAACAAGTTTTCTCTAATTTGAATGTAAGATCCATTGTTATGTACCACCTTTATATGATTATTAGATTTAACTACTAAAATATTTTACTTGCAAACTTTGCTTATAAGCGATGATAATAGAAAACAATCCATTAAGCGCAAACAGGATAACTACTCCAATTGATAAATAAGCTAAATCTGGAGAAAACACATAAATCGCATGCCATGGAGAATCCGTACTATAAATGAGTACCGGAATTGTAGCGATAGATAGCACTAAGAAAATAATACCAGAAATGCACCATACGCTTCTTTTACGAATTTTTTTTGATTTCATCTTTATCAACAGATAAACGAGCATTACAAAAAGTAAGCATATTGTCCCTAGTGTAACCAATTGAACAATAGGAGTATTTGAAGGTATATCAACTGGTTCATTTCCATTTATTACATTTATAATACCTTGCTTCAAATAGGAAAGTGCCTCTTCTTCCAAAATATGATTTTTGTTGGTAAGAATCACACCGCCCCAACCCGTTTTCGGTATAAAAAACATTTCTGCATGTGAATCAGGGGTTGAGCCTGAATGCCATATCATTTTCTCCTCAGAATCTGGATTTGTGATTCTTACCCCTAAGCCGTAGTAGCGGGTTTCACCCGTTTGAACATGCGGTGATATATAAAGATTCATAGTGTTTTCAGTTAAAAAATTGTCATTCTCTTGTCGGCTAAGGAATTTAATGTATTGAATCATATCTTCTGCACTTGCTGTTATGTACCCATACGGTGCTCCCCCATTATCATATGTTACCGAACTTTTTATAGGAATCCCAAACCATGACTGATAACCAGCAAGATATCCTTTTTTATATGCAGTATCATTATCAGCTGCTGCATTCTTCATACCTAATGGTAAAAAAATCTCCTGCTTCATGTAGTCAGAATATGTTTGATTGGTAACTTCTTCAATAAGAGCACCAAGAATCAGGAAATTGGCATTACTATATTGATGCTTTTCTCCAGGTGAAGCGGTAAGTGTAACGTTTGATAGACTTTTCACATTATCTTTTATAGCGTTAAACCCATCAGATTCTTTATCAGATATTGCCAAACCTGAATAAGTACTGATACCACTTGAATGAGTAAGTAAATGTTTAATTGTTATTTTGGATGTTGCTTCTTTATCTTTAAGTGTAAACCATGGAAGATATTTTTTGACTGGATCTTCTAGGTGAACGGTACCTTTTTCAATTAGTTTTATTATAGCTAAACCTGTTAATGATTTACTTATTGATCCTATAGTAAAGGGAGTTTCAGTCGTTACTTTTTCCTCAGTTTCTCCCGTTACACCCCATGCTTTAGAATAAAATAAATCATTTTCATGAACGATAGCAATCGAGGCTCCTGGAATTCGATGTTCTTTTAAAAAGGTTTCTACGTAGTTATCTATCGTATTCTTAATATCTTTTTCTGCGGAAACTTTCGAGGCTGGTAGAAATAAAATCACCACATTCCATAATAAGCATATAAAAATGACCATGAATTTTAGTATTTTCATATTAACATTCACCTGCTTATATTTACTTTTCTTATATAAAACACTATCAGCGTGGAAATTAGTATGGAAATAGAAACACTGGTAATCATTAACAGAGAATTCCACCAAGAATTATCTGCTATCTGATACAAAATATTATAGTCAAACGAATTATTAGTATGTAGTGGGTTAAATGATTCTGTTAAAAACATAGATAGTAAGAGTTGTGAAATGGGGTAGGTAACAATTGAAGTAAAGAATCCAATCACAAATAAAATGCCTGTTCTATTTTTTGATTTTCGTATCTGTTTTATTTCAGAATGAAGATCAATTTCATTCATTTCTAAAAAATCTTTGATAAATGTTGTTGTATCTCCTAAATCATTTAGACTATCTTGGCCATGTTCACGACATTCTTGAATATGTTCTAAAAGCTGCTGTTTAATGATTTTTCTGTTCTTTGAACTTATTTGGTATTGTTTTAACTCTTCAAGAACTTCATTTAAGAATTGTGTTTCTTCCATATTCAGTCTCATATTCATTCGAAATGTTCGCCTTTCAAACCACTTTGCAGTAGGGATTTTATATCCTGTTGTAACTCCAACCACTCGTTGATTTTTTTCTGAAGATACATTTCCCCTTTTTCATTCATTTCATAATAAACTCTAACCTTACCACTTTCTGTCATTTCACGATAAGTGTGAACCCATTCTTGATCTTTGAGCTTAGTCAAAATGGGATAAATGCTTCCTACTCCTTTCAGTTTTAAATTGTGTTTTTCTAACTCCTTCATAATTTCATATCCATAACTTTTACCCTTTGACAAAATAGATAACACACACATCTCTAAATGACCTTTAATTAAACTTGTTCTATCCATAGGATAAATTTAACAAAAATATATACTTCATTCAAGTATATATTTTGAAAATATTATTTTTTCTAAAAACAGGAGCGTGCGCACAAAATTTCAAAGTCCCAAACGCATATAACCCCGTCTAAATTTAAGACGGGGCAAGAATATTTTTTTGAAATCTAAATTTTATTACACAATCATATCAGATCTTTTGGATTCCCAATTTAGCAGAATCTATTTCCTTGCAAAATTTTTTCTCTGCTTGATGAGTATATACTCTCATCATAATATCTCCTTCTGAAACCAAACCTCTAGCAATTCGGCCTCTCTTTCTCTTGATATACCTGCTTTTCGTTCTGTATCCTGCCTCGATTTCTCCCATAGATACACATCACAAATAGTATCTTGAATAGGTCTAAAAGAGAGACCAGCGTTAACAGCTTTTTCTATACTGATGAAAAAACTACCTTTCCACGGTTCTGTCTCTCCTTCTAATGGGAAATTTTCAGGAATCCATAAAGGCAACTCCGTCCATGGCTTTACTTTATTCTCAATTAAAAATTGTTCTTCTGCCCATACAAATTCAGCATCGCTATTTGTTACTGCTTTACAAGTATTTAATAGTTCTTCTATCGTCAATCTATTATTCGGCCCTGTCACATTAAACTTGCCTACTTTTCTGGTTTCTGCCATATCGAATGCCCAGGTTGCCACATCTTTCACGTCAATCAGTTGAACAGGACGGTCTGAACGCCCTGGCACCATTATTTTCCCACCCTGTGCTACACGCTGAACCCAGTACGGGAGTCGATCTGAATAGTCAAATGGTCCAACAAGAAGCCCTGCTCTTATATGCAAAACACGCCCCGGCCAATATTTTTCTGCTTCTTCCTCGCATAAAACTTTAAGTGCCCCATAATACTCGTAAGGAGATATTTCCCCATCCTCAACCGCTTTCAACTTATCGCTAGGCGGCATAGGCTGTACACGATAGCCTTCCTTAATATGAAGTGGAATCCAATCTTTGTAAGTAGAGATACTTGATATAAATGTATAATGTTCGATGTTATCTCCAAGTACAGCAGCGATTTTTTTAATTTGATGAGGAGAAAATCCACATGTGTCCATTACAACATCCCATTTTCGATTTGCTAAACATGATACACCACTGTCTCTATCGCCTATTAACTGCTCTACTTCAGGAAATACATCTTTATTCGTGCCACGATTAAATAAGGTGACTTCATGCCCTCTTTTCAATGCTTCTTCTACTAAAGCTCTTCCTAAAAAACGAGTACCTCCTAATATAAGGACCTTCATAATTTTCCCCCATTCATTTTCATAACTTATAAAATTAGTATTCATTTTATATAACGATTTTCCTGGTTAAAAAGTTATGGGGGTGATGAAAAAAAGGTGCTTACTTATTATGCTCTATAAAAAATGTTGTTGCTTTTCTTCAATTCCCAAAGCCATGAAAATTAATGAAATTGCTAACATTTTTGACCTCTAAAATTTATAAATGTAACTATGTTTGCGAATAGGTGTAGTAATAGTTTCAAGAGAATTCCATTATACAAATATCCTTTTTCCAAACCACGATTTTAGATAGTAGGGTAAATAAACACTTCTATTAACATTTCCACAACCTATTAACTTCCACCAATTCCTGATCATGAAATTCCATTCTGTATATATCCGGTTTTGATGTATGTAGTAAAAAGTTCAAATCGTACTGATTGTCATAATATCCCATCATCAAAGTCATAACAGCTCCATGAGTGCCTAATACTACTTTCTGGCCCCGGTAAGTCTTTAATAATTCTTTTAAAACTTTTATAGCTCGGTTCTGACAAACTGCATTAGACTCTCCTCCCTTTAAAGCGAAGTTTGGATCAGAAAATGATTTTTTTAACAAAGGTAATAATTCCTTATCAGATATTCGCTTGTCTTCAGCAGAAAAAAACCTCTCTTTTAGATCTTCAAATACTAAAACTTCTTGCCCTAAACGTTTAGCTAACTCCTGAATAGTTAGGATGGATCGGTGGTATGGGCTTGAAACAAAAACCTCAATACCTTCCCCTTGTAATATATCAGTTATTCAATAAGTATCTAATTTCCCTTTTTCAGTTAACCCTCTTGTTCTTTCATTTTCTTCTGTTTTTGGTGATTCGCCATGTCTCACCATGTAAATGAAAGTTTTCATAATACTCCTCCTTTACATAGCCTATCGTTTTCTACATCTTCTTCACAAATAATACCCTGCTCCCTCCATCCCCATCATAATTTGTATGTACAGATATTCCATCTACTTCCCCATCACCTATTTCAATTTCAAATCCAATTTCTTGATGGAATTGAATTGATTTTTTATTTACTGGAGAAGTTACCGCTTTTACAATATGACGATTATTTGCGCGAGCTGCATCGAAAAAATAAGAGTATAATGTAGAAGCTATGCCCTTTCTTCGATGCTTTGGATTTACTCCAATAAAATGAACATATGCTTCATCGGTATATGTTTGTGAGAAAAATCCACATAAAAATCCTGTAATCTCCCCATCCTGCTCGATAATAAAACTTGTTTCTCGGAAATGAACGAAAAAAAGTTTCGGCAACATATCAGCCATATTTCTCCCGCCCCACCACTCATTAAGCACGGAATGAATCGTTACATAATCTTCGTCTTGAAGGTGTCTTACTTTCATTTCTCTCTTCCTCTCATCCTATTATTCCCCATTTTATCTACACTTCTGATTACTAGGTAAATACAAATATCTACTATTACATAGACCCCTTCCATTCTAATGAAAAACATCACTTTATAATATTTACTATTTATAACAATACTTCCT
>Ga0209130_1002066_pt1 | contig 10847 bp, 14 predicted proteins | sample AraplaMF_Cvi_mLB_FD_184264 | JGI IMG/M metagenome (GOLD analysis project Ga0209130, IMG submission 184264) | Arabidopsis root microbial communities from the University of North Carolina, USA - plate scrape MF_Cvi_mLB (SPAdes) (version 2) | ecosystem: Host-associated > Plants > Roots > Endosphere...
CGGCTGCGGCGAAAGCTTCCGCATTTAATATCGTGCAGAACCACTTCGAACTCTTCCAGCTTCCCCAGCAGTTCGCCGTCGATACGAGCGCCCTGGACGCCGCCTACCGCGAAGTCCAGAGCCGCGTTCATCCGGACAAATTCGTCAACGCTACCGATGCTGAAAAGCGCGTCGCCATGCAATGGTCGACCCGCTCCAACGAGGCTTACCAGACCCTGAAGAATCCGCAGAAGCGCGCGCAGTACCTGTGCGAGCTGAATGGCGTCGATTTGAAAATGGAATCCAACACGGCCATGCCGATGGAATTCCTGATGCAGCAGATGGAGTGGCGCGAAGAGCTGTCCGAAGCGCGCGCCGGCAAGGATGGCGACTTGCTCGACAAGCTGGACGGCCAGTTGCGCGCCTCCCGCAAAGCCCAGCTGGCGGAAATCGAGCAGCATTGCAACAGCGGTGACTATCACGCCGTCGCGCAGGGTGTGCGCGCGCTGATGTTCATCGAAAAATTTGGCGAAGAAGTGCGCTTCGCTTACGACGCCATCGAGGCGTAAAAGAATAAGACAGGTTTCACCATGGCTCTTTTGCAGATTTCCGAACCGGGCATGTCGACCGCGCCGCACCAGCACCGGCTGGCAGTGGGTATCGACCTCGGCACCACCAATTCGCTGGTAGCGACCGTCCGCAGCAGCATTCCCGAAGTGCTGAACGACGAAGACGGCCATCCGCTGCTGCCCTCCGTGGTGCGTTACCTGCCAAACGGCCATGCCAACATCGGCTACAAAGCCCAGGCGCACCAGACCACCGACCCGAAGAACACCATCGTGTCGGTCAAGCGCTTCATGGGCCGCGGCCTGAAGGACATCGCCTACGCCGAGAACCTGCCATACGATTTCGTCGATGCGCCGGGCATGGTGCAGCTGAAGACTGTCGCTGGCGTGAAATCGCCGGTGGAAGTGTCGGCCCAGATCCTGGCCACCCTGCGCCAGCGCGCGGAAGACTCGCTGGGCGACGACCTGGTCGGCGCCGTGATCACCGTGCCTGCCTACTTCGACGAAGCGCAGCGCCAGGCCACCAAGGATGCCGCCCAACTGGCTGGCATCAACGTGCTGCGCCTGCTGTCCGAACCGACCGCCGCAGCCATCGCCTACGGCCTGGATAACGGCTCCGAAGGCATCTTCGCTGTGTACGACCTGGGCGGCGGCACCTTCGACATCTCGATCCTCAAGCTGTCCAAAGGCGTGTTCGAAGTGCTGGCCACCGGCGGCGACTCCGCGCTGGGCGGCGACGACTTCGACCACCGCCTGTTCTGCTGGGTGCACGAGCAGGAAAAACTGGCGCCGCTGTCCGACGAAGACACTGCGACCCTGATGGTGAAGGCACGCGAAGCGAAAGAACTGCTGTCGACCAAGCCGGAAGTGACGATCGACGCCGTGCTGCGCTCGGGCGAAGAAGTGCACCAGCGCGTCACCCCTGAAATTTTCGCCGACATCACCAAGCACCTGGTCGCCAAGACCATGAACGCGGTGAAAAAGGCACTGCGCGACGCCAACATCGACGCCGACGATATCGACGGCGTGGTCATGGTCGGCGGCGCGACCCGCATGCCGCACGTACAGCGCGCGGTGGGCGAATACTTCCACACCATCCCGCACGCCAATATCGACCCGGACAAGGTCGTGGCGCTGGGCGCCGCCATTCAGGCCAACCTGCTGGCCGGTAACCGCGCGGCAGGCGACGACTGGCTGCTGCTGGATGTGATCCCGCTGTCGCTGGGCATTGAAACCATGGGCGGCCTGGTCGAAAAGATCATCCCGCGCAACTCCACCATCCCGTGCGCCCGCGCGCAGGAGTTCACCACCTTCAAGGATGGCCAGACCGCGCTGGCGGTGCACGTGCTGCAAGGCGAGCGTGAACTGGTGAGCGACTGCCGCTCGCTGGCGCGCTTCGAGCTGCGCGGCATCCCGCCGATGGCGGCCGGCGCGGCGCGCATCCGCATCACCTACCAGGTGGATGCTGACGGCCTGCTGTCCGTCTCGGCGCGCGAACTGCGCTCCAACGTGGAAGCCTCGATCACCGTCAAGCCATCCTACGGCTTGGGCGACGACGACGTGGCGCGCATGCTGTCCGAATCGCACACCGAAGCGGAAGCCGACATGAAAGCCCGCGCCCTGCGCGAAGAGCAGGTGGAAGCAGAACGCATCATGCTGGCCACCCAATCCGCGCTGGACGAAGATGGCGCGCTGTTGAACGACGAAGAGCTGGCAGCGATCAAGGCCCTGATGGCCGCCACGATGGACGTGCTGGTCAAGTCCGGCAGCGGCGAAGCAGACCACTATGCGGTGAAAGCCGCCTACGAAGCCCTGGCCCAGGGCACCGAAGAATTCGCATCGCGCCGCATGGACCGCAGCGTGCGCAGCGCACTGGCCGGCAAGACGCTGGACCAGGTTGTTTAATTGACCGAGGAATAGAAGTGCCACAAATCGTCATCCTGCCGCATGCCAAGCTGTGCCCAGAAGGCGCCGTGATCGAAACCGAAGCAGGGAAGTCCGTGTGCGACGTCCTGCTGGAGAACGACATCCATATCGAACACGCCTGCGAGAAATCCTGCGCCTGCACCACTTGCCACGTGCTGGTGCGTGAAGGCTTCGACTCGCTCAACGAAGCGACCGACACCGAAGAAGACCTGCTGGACAAAGCCTGGGGCCTGGAAGCCTGCTCGCGCCTGTCCTGCCAGTCCATCGTCGCGGACGAAGACCTGGTCATCGAAATTCCGAAGTACACGATCAACCACGCCAGCGAAGGCGGCCACTGAGCCGAGGTGCACCATGCTGAAATGGAGTGATGTCACGGCAATTGCCGAAGCCCTGTACGACAAGTTCCCGGACGTCGACCCGACGACCGTACGCTTTGTCGACCTGCACAACTGGATCGTTGACCTGGAAGACTTCGACGACGACCACAAGCGCGGCGGCGAAAAAGTACTGGAAGCCATCCAGCAGGCGTGGATCGATGAAGCGCAATAAGCCAGCCGGCGGCGCCAAGGCTGCGCCAGCGCCGCGCGCTCCGCTCCCGACCACCGTTACCGACATCCCTGAGGTGAAGCCCGGCCAATCGGTCGCGCTGCTGCAGGAACTGCACATCCTCACCCGTGACGGCAAGCTGAATCAGGACAGCCGCCGCAAGCTGAAACAGGTCTACCATCTTTACCAGTTCATTGAGCCGCTGCTGAACGACGTTCGCGCAGCCAAAGGCTCGGTCTCGCTGGTCGACCACGGGGCAGGGAAGTCCTACCTCGGCTTCATCATCTACGACCTGTTCTTCAAGGCGCTGGGTGACGACTCCCACATCTACGGCATCGAAACCCGCGAAGAGCTGGTGGCGCGCTCGGAAGAACTGGCGCGCAAGTTCGATTTCCCCGGCATGAGCTTCCTGCCGCTGTCGGTCGCCGAATCGACCACTTCCGACAAGCTGCCGGAGCAGATCGACATCGTCACCGCACTGCACGCCTGCAATACCGCCACCGACGACGCCATCGACTTCGCGCTGAAGAAGAAGGCCAAGCACATCGTGCTGGTGCCATGCTGCCAGGCCGAAGTCGCCTCCGTGCTGCGCAAGAACAAAGGCTCCTCGCTGGGTAAAAACGTGCTGACCGAATTGTGGCGCCACCCGATTCACACCCGTGAATTCGGCAGCCAGATCACCAACGTGCTGCGCTGCCTGCAGCTGGAATCGCACGGCTACCAGGTCACCGTCACGGAACTGGTAGGCTGGGAGCACTCGATGAAGAATGAGCTGATCGTCGCCACCTACAAGAACCTCCCGCGCCGCAAGCCTGCTGAGCGCCTGAAGGAAGTGCTGTCGACCATCGGTCTCGACGAAATGGGCGAACGCTTCTACACCGGTGCGCCGGGTGTACTCGCCGACGCTGACACATCGGTCGCCGCTGCCGAGGTGGCGCCGTGAGCAACGCCTATCCGGCGGGCTCCGGCGCGAACCCACTGATCGCGGCTGGCGGCGAACGCTGGATCGACCTGCGCAGCGACACCGTCACGCACCCCAGCGCCGCCATGCGCGAAGCCATGTTCGCCGCCCAGGTGGGCGACGACGTCTACGGCGACGACCCCACCGTCAACGCCCTGCAAGCCTACGCCGCGGAGCTCTTCGGCTACGAGGCGGCCTTGTTCGCGCCGAGCGGCACGCAAACCAACCTGATCGCCCTGCTGGCGCACTGCGGCAGGGGAGACGAATACCTGGTTGGCCAGGACGCCCACACCTACAAATACGAAGGCGGCGGCGCAGCGGTCCTCGGCAGCATCCAACCGCAACCGATCGTCAACCAGCCCGATGGCAGCATCGCCCTGCAAGACATCGAAGCCGCCATCAAGCCGAACGATTTCCACTTCGCCCGCACCAGGCTGCTCGCGCTGGAAAACACCATCGGCGGCAAAGTCCTGCCGCAGCAATATGTCGCTCAAGCCACCAGCTTCGCGCACGCACGCGGCCTCGCCACCCATCTCGACGGCGCCCGCATCTGCAATGCCGCCGTCAAGCAAGGCATCTCGCTGGAAGATGCGGTGAAAGGCTTCGACAGCGTCTCGGTCTGCCTGAGCAAAGGCCTTGGCGCCCCCGTCGGTTCCGTCCTGTGCGGCAGCAAAGAACTGATCGAGCAAGGCAAGCGCTGGCGCAAGATGCTGGGCGGAGGCATGCGCCAGGCCGGCGTGATTGCAGCCGCAGGCCTGTACGCACTGCAGAACAACGTGCAGCGCCTGGCCGAAGACCACGCCAACGCGAGCTGGCTCGCCGCCGAACTGGCAAAGATCGGCGTGCTGCAAGTCAGCGTGCCGCAAACGAACATCCTGTTCGTCACCATGCCACGCGAAGCCTGCCAAGGCCTGAACGCCGCGCTGGCAGCAGAACGCATCCGCGTCTCGATGGCGCCGACGCTGCGCCTCGTGACCCACCTGGACGTCACGCGCGCCGACCTCGAACACGTCGCCGCCGTCTTCGCCCACTACTTCAAGCAATAATGAACAACGAAGACAACACCATCCGCCTCGCCAAGCGCGTGGCGGACATGGTTCCATGCTCGCGACGCGAAGCAGAAAACTACATCGAAGGCGCCTACGTCACCGTTGACGGCGAAATCGTCGAAGAACCCGGCGCCCGCGTCGCCCCCGGCCAGCAAGTCGCGCTATCGCCCGACGCAACCCTGCTCGACATCGCACCCGTCACGATCCTGCTGAACAAGCCAGCCGGCGCCGACCCGCTGGCCTGCCTGCAGCCCGAAGCGCGCAGCAAAGACGCCCAGCGCGTTCGCTTCCTCAAGCGACATGTGCGCAACCTGACCGCCTGCCTCGCGCTGGACAAGCAAGCCAGCGGCCTGTTCGTGTTCACGCAAGACTTCCGCGTCGCGCGCAAGCTGGTGGACGAAGGCGCCACGGTGGAACAGGAGCTGATCGTCGACGTCGAAGGCGAGATTGCAGACAACGGCCTCACGCTCCTCAACCAGGGCGCCGGCAAAGTAAGCTGGCAGAACGAGCACCGCCTGCGCTTCGCCGTAAAGCCGCCGAAACCAGCGCTGCTCGTCAAACTGTGCGCCGACGTCGGCCTGAAAGCCACCGCCATCAAGCGCCAGCGCATCGGCCGCATCTCCATGTCCGGCCTCCAGCCCGGCGAATGGCGCTACCTCCAAGGCTACGAGCGCTTCTAAACCATCTACAGTCCAGTCCGTGTCCCACCCTGGGGTCACACCCCAGGTGGGACACGGGCTCTAGCGTAGGGCGGCGGCGAGGCGCAGGGTCAGGCGCTGCACCATCGGGGCGATCGTCATCACGGCGAAAAAGGCCGCCGGCCAGGCGGCCAGGAAGGCGTGGCCCCAGCGTGCTGCATAGTCGGGGTGGAAGCCGATATTCAGCCAGGTGATCCAGCCGCTCATGATCACGGTCATCAGGAACGACATCAGGAGCGCAAAAATCATCCGGGTACGGAGGTCAGTCATGGCATTTCTCCAGCAATGTGACGAATGGCTCAAGCGTAGTCAATTCCTCAGGAGTACACTAGGGGCGAAATTTCAATCTCTAATTCCGAAAATGGAATCATGCTTGATGACCTCGCCCTGTTTATCGCCATCGTCGAAGCGGGCAGCCTGAACGCTGCCGCCGAGAAGGAGGGTTTGCCAACCGCCACCGTCACCCGTCGCCTGCAAAAGCTGGAAGCCGGCCTGGGCTACCGCCTCCTGCATCGCAGTGCGCGCCGCACCATGCTGACGGCGGAGGGGACGCAGTACTACGAACAATGCCGCCCCCTGGTGCAGGCTTTGCGCCAAGCGACGTTGCGTCTGGATGCCACCCTTGGCGCCATCGAAGGAACGATCCGCGTACTGGCTCCGGTGAATTTTGCCAGCGAGATCCTGGCCCCGGCCTGGGCCAGCTTTCTCGAACAATACTCGCGCGTACAGCTGGAACTGGAGTTGTCCAACGAGGTGCAGGACCTGGTCGGCAGTGGCGCCGACCTGGCGATCCGCATCGGTGCCATGGCCGATTCAACCCTCACGCAGCGCAAGCTTGGCGACGTGCGGCTGGTGCTGGCCGCATCGCCCTCATATCTCGCGCAGCATGGCACGCCGTGCAGTATCGCGGAACTGGAAAGGCATTCGACCATCGCCACGCTGCCGCTGCGCGAATGGCACCTGCAAGACCCTGATACCGGCGCGCTAACTGTGCTGCATCCCGATCCGCGCGTGCGCGTGAACGAGGTCCGGCTGGCGGTGATGATGGCGGAAGCAGGCCTCGGCATTGTGCTGGCGCCCGAACTGCAGTGCCACCCCAGCCTGCAATCGGGAGCACTGGTGCGCCTTCTGCCTCGCTGGACGTCGCGCGAACGCAGCGTCTACGCCGTCTGGTCGCAGCAGCGCTACCTGCCGGCACGCGTGCGCGCCTTGCTTGAACATCTGGCGGCCTTCACCGCCCAACACCCGTTACTGACTGGAGAAAAATAATGCGCGCGTGCCTGCTGCTGCTTTTCCTCGTATTGGCCCCTTTATGTGCATTTGCCGCAGCTCCCGGCTGTCCTGCGACGGACGGCGGGGATGGCTGGGACGAAAACTGCTTCACGGTCAAGGATGGTGTACGAGCATTAAAACCTCAGCACTTGCGCAAGCTGAAATTCAAAAAGTCCGGCAAGGCGGTCATCGTCATGGACAACCCGCGCCAGGTGGTAGCGGTAGACCGGCGCGGACGTGTCGTGGTGCCGGGTATCTATCACGCCGGCGACTTCGACTATCCAACCGCGCCGCGCGGCGTAGCGCGTTTCGAGTCGAACGGCAAATGCGGGTTTTTCCAGTCGCGCACGTTCAAGATCCTCGTGCCGGCCGAGTATGACCACTGCCACTCATTCCATGACGGTGAAACCGCCACGGCTTGCAAGGACTGCGAAAATTTTTGCACGGAGGTCGAATGCCAGGACTCAGTCATGGTGGGCGGACGAGGGTTTGATTTCGACGCCAAAGGCCAGCTGCAGCGGAGTTATGACGTGGGAGGGCTTGATAGAGCTTGCCCTCACGGCGTCGAGCAACTGGTCCGAAAAGAGCGCTATCGCTACCTGAAGTGCAAGGATGGCCCGAGCGACCCGTTCAAGCTTCAATGAACGGGCAGGGTTCTGCCTGCTGCTCGCCGGAACAGAACTTCACCGAATGGACACCGCACCCGGGCGGGGCTGCCGCTGGCGACGAAGGCTTGCTATGATGGGGGCATGGACAACGACTTTTGCCTCGTCCGCCGTTGCCTGATTCCGGCGGATGCCTTTATCCTGTGCGGCTGCTTGCGCGCGGCGGGCCTGAATGCGACGGTGATGGATGACCAGCACGTGCAGGCGGCCTTCCTGCTGGCGCCGGCCATCGGTGGCGCCCGCGTAATGGTGCCGCAGGATGAACTGGAGCAGGCGCTGGAAATCGTCGCAGCTTTCGAGCGCGGCGAACTGGCGCTGGACGATGATGACGACGTGGGCGAGGGCGCCCGTGTCTACGAGTTCACGCCTCGCAAGTAAATACGATCGCCTGCATTTTGCCTTCAATGGCGCCGCTGCCGAACTCCTCGGTCAGCGCGGCAATTACCACGTCGGTCGCTTCCTGCAGGCGCGCCGGGGCGCGTGCCTCAATGTCCGCCCGCAACGGAGAACCTTGGCACAAGGCGGTTGCGGTGGCTGCAGCGGAGGCGGCGCGGCTGGTCGCAGTCACCACTTCATGCGTGATCTTGCCGGTCCAGCCGCCGCGCTTGAGCTCTTCGAGGATTACGTCGATGTCATGCCAGCCGTACGGCACGCGCGCCAGGAAGCGCGGTGGATCGTCGGGAAACACCTTGGCCAAGGCATGATTGATGGTCGCGGAAAAGTCGTTGTGGCTGATGCCATCCCACACATTGAAGCAATACAGCCCGCCGGGCTTGAGTACGCGGCGCGCTTCGCTGAAGCCGCGCGCTTTTTCGGGAAAGAACATCACGCCAAACTGGCATGCCACCGCATCGAAGCTGGCGTCGGGGAAGGGCAGCGCCTGGCCGTCGGCCTCGCTCCATTCCACGCGCGGCGATGCCACCGCCCGGCGCGCCTGCTCCAGCATGGCCGGATTGAGATCTGTGGCGACGATCCGGGCTTGCGGCATTTCCTGCAGCAGTTCCCGGGTCACCGCACCGGTGCCGGCTGCGACTTCCAGTATCTTTTGGGGTCGGCGTTGCGCAACGCGCCGCGCCATGTCGACTGCATACGGTGCAAAGAGCAGCGGCACCATGGCGCGTTCGTAGGTTTCTGGAATTGACCCGCTGAAGCTGATGTCCTTGTCCATGGCTGCCTCCTTGTCCAAGTCCAGTATAGCGAGTGCTTAGGCGGCTTTGGCGCCTTTTTTCTCCGGTTTCGGCAATTGCACCAGGCGGGTGCCTGCGATACGGTCGTGCAGGAACTGGCGGTCCCTGTCGAGGAAGGCAGTCAGCGACCACAGCAGGACGCTGGCGAGCAGGGCAAACAGCTTGTGCTTGTTGTTGAGGTCGCCCAGGTAGGCCACCACGATGCCTGGCAGGATCCACAGCCAGCACAGCAGGTAACGCATTGCAGCGGTGCGGATTGGCAGGTGGTTCTGCCCCGGTTGCACCAATTTGATGCGCCAGGTTTGCATGGCCAGGGTCTGGCCCTTGCGCGTCCATTGGTGGATGAAATAGGCGCCCAGGATCAGGAAGGCAAGGAACTGGCGCATGTGCTCGACCAGTGGCGTGTGGCTGGCCTTGGTAGCAATTTCAAACACCAGGAAAGGCAGGAACAGGGCTGCGAGCGCCAGCAGGATCTCGTAGACCATCGCGATCAGGCGGCGCTTGACGGTCGGAACAGCGTTATTTGCTTGCATTCGGAACGGCTGGTGGCGCGCTCGGCGCGGCTGGGCTAAGGGAAGCGGGGGCGGTCGCATCCGCCGCTGGGGCAGCCGGGGTGGCGGCAGGCGTTGCGGCTGGGGCGGTCACCGCGCCCGCAGGCGCGGCGGTCGCTGCCGCAGCGCCGGCGGTGGCCGGGGCAGTGCTGCCGGCGCCCAGCGTGGCGCCGGGTGGCACGACGGCTGGCGAGCCTTGCGGCAGGCCGATCGGGGCCGGCGGCACGGTGCCTGGTGGAACAGTGCCCGGCGCCGGTACCAGGCCGTGGCCCTGCGCCTTGACCGGAGCCGGCGTCTTCACGGTGGATTGGGCCAAGGTCGGCGTCTTGGCGACCTGGTTATTCTTGGCTGCGGCTGCGTCGGCCAGTGCTTTCTTGGCTTCTTCCGGCAATTGCTGGTATTGCTCCCACTCGGCGGCGCGCTGGCCCGGTGGCGTGGCTTTCTTCTGCGCGCGTGCGAAGTTTTCGCGCACGGCCTTGCGTTCGGCAGGGGTCAGCGACACCCATTCACGCATGCGTTCCTGCACGCGTGCTTTTTCGTCCGGGCTCATCTTGGCCAGGCGGTTACCGATGGAAATCCATTTTTGCTTGCGCACCGGGCCCAGCTCTTCCCAGCTTTCCTCCAGGGGCGCCAGGGCTTGCTGCTGGGCTGGCTTCAGGTCGGACCAGTGCGGCTTTTCACCCACTGGCTTGGCAGGCGTGGCAGCGGTTGCGGCAGTCGAAGGGGCCGGCGCAGGCGGGGCGGCAGGGCGGCTCACCAGCCAGATGACGGCAGCGATCCCTACGCCCACCAGCGAAATTGTTCCAGCAACCCATTTTGTCCTGCCACTTACACGCGCCATACTTTATTGCTCGCGAGTCTCGAGGTAGGCGCCAAAGCCCTGGTCAAGGTAAGCAGACAGCGGCAGTTCATCGGACAGCACGGCGGCGTCCATTTCTGCCAGTTCCACGATCGATTGCTGTTGTTCGTACTGGTACACGCCAACCATGCCGCCCATCAGCAGCAGCAATGGCAGGGCCACGCTGACGCGGTTGAACCAGGCAAACGGATTGGCGAAGAAGCCGGTCGCGCCGCCGGCCACAGCCGGGGCGGTGCGGGTCACGCGCACGCGGGCCGGGGCATCGGCCTTCTTGCGCTTCATTGCAGCCATGCGGGCTGCGGCCAGGCGATCCGTGGTCGAGGCTGGGAGATCGTCTAGCTTTTCATTGAGCGCGCGCCGCACGCTGTATGCAAAGTTGGTGTCTTCGGTGTTCATAACTTAATTCCCTTGGCTTTGAGCGATTCAGCGAGAGTGTGTGTTGCTCGTGAGCAGTGCGTTTTAACGCTCCCTTCGGAACATCCCATCGCTTCGGCAGTTTCTGCTACGTCCATGTCCTGCCAGTAACGCATGAGGAACGCTTCTCGTTGACGCGCAGGCAGTTTTTGCACTTCTTCTTCAATAATCTGC
>Ga0209130_1002067_pt1 | contig 10845 bp, 8 predicted proteins | sample AraplaMF_Cvi_mLB_FD_184264 | JGI IMG/M metagenome (GOLD analysis project Ga0209130, IMG submission 184264) | Arabidopsis root microbial communities from the University of North Carolina, USA - plate scrape MF_Cvi_mLB (SPAdes) (version 2) | ecosystem: Host-associated > Plants > Roots > Endosphere ...
GTATTAGGCACGCCGCCAGCGTTCATCCTGAGCCAGGATCAAACTCTCCAATAAAGTTAGTTTGTCTAGCATCTAAAAATAAAAATTGACGTTCACGTTGTTTGTTTCGTTCAGTTTTCAAAGAACTTGTCCGCCGCTTCAGAAGCGACTTCATCATATTAACATCTTCATTTTTCGATGTCAACTATGTTTTTTAATTTCTTTTTGTCGTTTTCTGCGTTTCCGCATCAGCGACGTTTATTAATATACCATCATGGTTTTTAAATAACAAGTGTTTTTTATAAAAAAACACAAAAAATTATCTAGCCTACTTTCTTCTATAGAAAGAACCATTATCCTTTCTACTGAAAACATTCATTTTGCTTGCAGACAACTTACTATACACTATCATCAACCAGACAGTATTCCACATGAATCCCTAATCCTTAGCCCTCTTCCTTTTAAATTTTACAATAACCATAACTCTACTCAAGAAGGACAAATCCTCATTTAAATGTAGAGTAACAAAAAATGAGTCCACTATACTAGAGCAAAACTTTAATTAATGCTTCTCTTCAACAATCAGGAATTTCACTTGCAGAAATTACGAACTTCCCTTCAAAATATTAACTCAAGATTATTGTTAGAATTTTTTTACATTTAATTAATGAAAATTATCCATTTTTTGTTATATAGTAAGAAAGTGCCCACACAACTATAAATAAACTAATGGAGGAATTATCTTATGGATAGGTTAACAAAGTTTTCATTAAAAAACCGAGCCGCTATTATCATCATGGTTTTTCTCATTTCCATACTCGGCGTTTATTCCGGATCTAAATTACCTATGGAGTTTTTACCAAGCATCGATAACCCCGCAATAACTGTTACGACATTGTCTCAAGGGCTCGATGCTGAAACGATGACCAAAGACGTGACTGATCCTCTCGAAAAACAATTTCGTAATTTAGAACATATCGATGGCATTACTTCTTCTACACATGAAGGGTTATCACGCATCGACATCGCATATACATCCAAGGCAAATATGAAAGACGCGGCACGCGAAGTCGAGAAAGCAATTAATACAATTAAATTACCTAAAGATGTAACTAAGCCTGTAGTTAGTCAATTAAATACTTCTATGATTCCACTCGCTCAAATCACCATCCAGAAGCAAAACGGATTTTCAAAAGCTGACGAAAAACAAATCGAGAAAGAAATCGTACCACAACTCGAAAGCATTGATGGTGTTGCCAATGTTATGTTTTTCGGAAAATCAACTTCCGAATTATCAATCGTACTTGATCCTAACCAACTAAAAGATAAAAACGTAACATCACAGCAAGTATTAACAGTTTTACAAGGAAAAGAAACCTCCACTCCAGCCGGAGCAGTTACCGTTAATAAGGAAGAATACACTCTTCGTGTCATCGGAGATATAAAAAATGTAAATGACATAAAAAACATCACCGTTACACCTCAAGTAAAATTACAAGATGTCGCTCAAATTGAACTAAAACAACATTACGATACAATCTCACACATAAACGGAGAAGAAGGAACAGGATTAGTCATCATGAAAGAGCCGAGTAAAAACGCGGTTGCAATTGGAAAAGAGATTGATAAAAAGATTAAAGATATAAGTAAGGAATATAAAGATCAATATTCTATTAAACTTTTAGCTTCAACTCATGAGCAAGTTGAAAATGCTGTTACTAGTATGGGAAAAGAAGTAATCCTTGGGGCCATTGCCGCAACTCTCATTATCTTAATCTTTTTACGTAGCTTTCGAACAACACTCATCGCTGTCGTCAGTATCCCATTATCTATCCTATTAACACTATTTTTACTCCACCAATCTAACATCACACTTAACATTTTAACTCTAGGTGGCTTAGCCGTTGCAGTTGGACGTCTCGTCGATGATAGTATCGTTGTCATCGAGAATATTTTCCGTCGTTTACAAAAAGAATCTTTCTCTAAAGATATTATTCTCGATGCAACAAAAGAGGTCGCCGTCGCAATTACCTCTTCTACTTTAACAACAGTCGCCGTTTTTTTACCTATCGGTCTCGTATCGGGAGTAATCGGAAAACTAATGTTACCTATGGTGTTAGCAGTTGTGTATTCTATACTTTCTTCCTTAATTGTGGCATTAACAGTCGTTCCACTTATGGCTTTTTTACTGCTCAAAAAAACAAAACGTCGCAATTCGCATTCTTCACCGCGATATGTCGCTACATTAAAGTGGGCTCTTTCTCATAAGTTTATCATTCTACTCACTTCTTTTTTATTATTTGCAGGATCAATTGCAGCCTACATACTACTTCCGAAAGCGAACATAAAGTCTGAGGACGATACAATGCTTTCCGTTAACATGACATTTCCAGCTGATTATGATTCTGAAGCTAAAAAACAAAAAGCCTTTGATTTCGAAAAGAAACTCCTCTCTAATTCTGATGTAACAGATGTTATTTTGCGAATGGGATCTAGCGCAGAAGATGCACAATGGGGACAGACAACTCAAAACAATCTTGCAACTATATTTGTAGTCTTTAAAAAAGGATCTGACATCGACCAATATATTAAAGAATTAAAAAAGGAACATACAGCTTTCGAACCAGCTGAACTTGATTATATAAAAACGAGTTACTCTGACTCCGGCGGCGGAAACAACTTACAATTTAATGTAACAGCTACTAACGAAACAAATTTACAAAAGGCCGCTAACATCGTCGAAACAAAACTAAAAAGCATGGATTCTCTTTCCAAAGTAAAAACAAATATAGAAGAATCTAAAAAAGAATGGCAAATTCATATCGATCAAACAAAGGCCGAGCAACTAGGTTTAACACCAGAATTAGCAGCACAACAAGTATCATTCCTTATGAAGAAATCTCCTATTGGGGAAATCTCAATCAATAATGAAAAAACAACTATTATGATAGAACACAAAAAGGCATCCATTAACAAGCAAGAAGATATTTTAAACACAAACATACTATCACCTATTAACGGACCAATTCCTTTAAAAGACATTGCAACTATTTCAGAAAAACAACTTCAAACGGAAATCTTCCATAAAGATGGGAAAGAAACGATTCAAATTACTGCAGAAGCTTCAAGTGAAGATTTAAGTAAAGTAAGCGCAGAAGTAAACAAAGCAATAGCTGACTTAGATTTACCTAACGGGGCAAAAGTAAATATCGCAGGTGCTACCGAATCTATGCAAGAGAACTTCGCTGATTTATTTAAAATTATGGGGATTGCAATCGGGATTGTATATTTAATTATGGTTATCACATTCGGGCAGGCGCGCGCTCCTTTTGCAATTTTATTCTCCTTGCCATTAGCTGCTGTCGGAGGCATTTTAGGATTAATCATTTCCAGAACACCAGTTGATGTAAATTCCTTGATTGGCGCATTAATGTTAATCGGAATTGTCGTTACAAATGCTATTGTATTAATAGAAAGAGTCCAACAAAATCGAGAAAACGGTATGGAAACAAGAGAAGCATTATTAGAAGCCGGCTCCACTCGATTACGCCCAATTATTATGACAGCCATAACAACAATCGTCGCTATGCTACCACTTCTATTCGGCCAATCTCAAGCTGGCAGCATGGTATCAAAAAGTCTAGCTGTCGTTGTAATTGGCGGCTTAGCCGTTTCAACCGTTCTTACATTAGTAGTTGTTCCTGTTATGTATGAACTATTAGATAAAATCGGGAGAAAAAGACGCTCCCGCAGAAAAATAAGTACTTCAACAGAAACACCTGATATTTAAACCAAAAGGCGTTATCTTCATAATTGAAGATAACGCCTTTTGGATTCCTCTACCTATCCATAAAGTGAAACTTTAATCAGTGGGGTTTTGTCCATCCCCCACTGATTATTAGCCCGCACCAATCGGACTTTTATTGTCAGTTTAGCTCCCGTCTAACTTCTTTGCTCCAGCTGAATTTTGAGGCGGGAGTTTTACCGCCCACAAATAGCGAGATAAATATAATCCATCACTTTTTTACCATACTTCTCTAGTGATTCTCCAGAATCCCCAATAAGATACTCACCATGTAAAGGCCCTTTACTGCCAGACAGACATTTTTTAAATGCTACTTCTGATTCTACTTTTGTAATTTGACTTATCTTACGTTCGCGCGTTTGTAACCTACGATTAATTTCTTCTATATTATTAAGATAACATTCAATATATTTATATGTAGCACCATGTTTCTGACATAAATCTATTCCTTTTTTAATCATCCCTTCATAGAGACATGGACTATCTAATATCACACTGTGCTTTTGCTCCAACAAAAAAACAATCAGTTCCCACTCAATATCATAGGAGATTCCCCCAACCACTGTTGATTCAACACCTTTTTCCTTTAATGATTTTAATAAAGCTGATTTCACGACGTCATGATCTACAATAACAGCACCTGTTAATTTAGCGATATACTTAGAAAGTGTCGATTTCCCAGATCCAGGAAATCCCGACATTTGCAAAAAAACACTTTCAAATCCCCTCCCTATTTCTATCCGGATTTCCATATATTAAGTTACCTATTCAGCCACCCTTCTTCTTTTCCTGCCAACAACAAAATGACCGTAAAAAAACTCCCTGTTTTATAAACAGAGAGTTTTCATCTTCAACTTATGCCGCTTTTACCTTCTTCGTCGTTTTACTTTTTCTTTTCGTTCCTGTAAAACGCTTGTGTAATACAGATGCTATAAAGCGTGAAATAACATTGAATAGTAGTACCATAATAATTAATACAGCTGCTGATTTTGTCGCAATTAACTTTGCATCTGGGATAACCCCTTCAGAATTTAACTTCCAAATGTGAACCGCTAATGTTTCAGCTGGTCTAAATGGATTTAAAGGGTGCGAAGGACTGGATAATTCCACTGCTGAATTTAAAATTGGAGATGTTAAACCCGCTGTGTAAATTAACGCTGCCGCTTCCCCGAATATACGACCCGCCGCTAAAATAATCCCTGTAATAATTTGTGGTAAGGATGAAGGAATAATAATACGAGCGATCGTTTGCCACTTCGTTGCACCTAATCCAAGGCTTGCCTCTTTTACATTAGGAGGAACTTCTGAAATCGCATTTTCACAAACACGTGTTAAACCTGGTAAGTTTAAAATAGTTAAAGCAAGAGCACCACCCATTACTGTGTATCCCCAGCCTGTCATTGTAACGAACACTAACAAACCGAATAAACCAACAACAATAGAAGGTAAGGATGCCATTGTCTCAATGCATAAACGAACAAAACTTAAAAAACGCCCTTGTTTTGCATACTCAGCTAAATATATTCCAGCACCTAATCCAAGAGGAATAGATATAACAAGCGTTATAACAAGCATGTAGAAGGAATTGAATAACTGCGGACCAATTCCACCACCAGCTCTTGTATTGCTTGGTTCTCCAAACAAGAAATTAGGATCCCAAAATCCCCATCCCTTTTGTAAAATTTCAAACACTAAGAACACTAGCAGCGCTACAACTAAAGCCGCAACTGCATAAAAGATACCCGTCCAAATTTTATTTACCGTTCTTGCATTCATTATTATCGCTCACCTCTTTGTCCAATCGCTCGAATTACTAAAATAAACAGGAATGAAATAACAAGTAAAATCATCGCTAAAGTCCATAGCGCATTGTTCCAAGCAGTTCCGTTCAATGTATTTGTCATATCCATTGTCAAAATACCTGTTAACGTTGCTGTCGGACTATATATTCCTTCTGGTAATTTAATCGTATTTCCGATTACCATTTGAACCGCTAACGCTTCACCAAAAGCACGCGCTAAACCTAAAACAATACCTGTTAAAATCCCTTTTTTAGCAGCAGGAACAATTACGCGGCTAACCGCTTGCCATTTCGTTGATCCTAGGCCATAAGAAGCTTCTAAATAATCAAACGGAACAGAACGTATTGCATCAGAAGCGATACTAGCAATAGTAGGTAAAATCATAATACTTAGTACAACAATACCTGCAATTAAACTAAAACCTACTCCCCCAAACGAATCACGTAATAACGGAACTAAAATTGTAACCCCTAATAATCCGTATACAACTGAAGGAATACCAACTAATAATTCTAATACAGGCTTCAATACTCTATTTCCAAACTTCGGCGAAATTAAATTCATGAATATAGCAAGAGCTATAGCAATCGGCGCACTAATAATAACCGCACCCAACGAAACCACTGTTGAACCTACAATAAAAATCAAAGCCCCGAAGCTTCCTTCGTCAGCATTTGGATTCCATTTTGTCGATGTTAACATCTCAGTAAATGAGATACCACTTTGCGTAAAAGATTGAATTCCTTTACCGCAAATAAACGCAATAATAGCTAATGTAATTAAAACAATTAAAATACCACAAAACGTAACAAGTGATCTTCCTATATATTCACTCTTTACGTAATTTATTTGTTTTTTCCCCTTCATCACAGGACAGACCCCACTTCACAGATTGAAATGAACAGGACTGGCCTTGCAGCCAGCCCCATAAATTTGATTACTTATTTAATTTAGACATTGGAATGTAACCCATATCTTCTACTTGTTTTTCAAAGTCTTTACCTTTTACATAATCAATGTAAGCTTTTGTTGCTTCTTTCGCTTCACCTTTTGTTACCATGTATTCGTAAGACCAGAATGGATATTTACCAGACGAAATATTTTCAACTTTCGGTTCAGCGCCATCAATTTTTACTGTTTGTAGCGCACCTTTTTTATCACCAACCATGTAAGACATTGCTAAATAACTCACTGAGCCTGGCGTAGAATTAATCGCTTGCTCTACTGCACCGTTAGAATCTTGTGTTGTACCAGTTCCATCATTAATTTTTGCGTCTTTCATAACTGTTTTTTCAAATGTAGCACGTGTACCAGATGAAGCTGGACGGTTAATTACGTTGATTTTTTCATCTTTCCCGCCTACCTCTTTCCAGTTCGTTACTTTTCCAGTGAAGATATCTTGTACTTGTTTTACTGTTAGGTTATCAACTTTTACATCTTTATTTACGACAAGTGCGAATGCAATACCCGCTACCTTGTTATCTACTAATTCTTTCGCCTTTTCAGCATCTTTTATTTTATCTCCAGACGGAACATCTGAATTACCAATTTGTACTGCACCCGATGCTACTTGGTTAATCCCAGTTCCACTACCGCCACCTTGAACTTGAATAGAAACTTTCGAGTTTTTCTCCATGAATTTCTTTCCAGCTTCCTCCGCAAGAGGTAGAAGAGCTGTAGAACCAGCCGCTGCAATCGTACCTGATAATTCTTGTTTTGCATTATCGCTTCCTTTAGCAGCCTCTTTATCCGTACTTTCTGCTTTTCCACATCCAACTAATGCACCTGCCATAACTAAAGCTGCTAAAGAAAATTTAATACCCTTTTTCATAACCATGTCTTGTACCCCCATTTGGATTATCGCTTTTCGAATTCATTTTCTTTCGAACACAAATTCATTGTAGGACAACAATATTATGTGAGTGTTAAGCAATTTTTAAGTTTAAGTAAATAGAGATAACATCCCGTAAAAGCTAGACATTCCAACATTTATAGTTAAAAAAGCCAACAAACTCCACATTAAACACGAAGTATTGTAAATTTAATCTTAATAATGTAAATCCAATGTAAATAAATTTCTACGTTTTGCCCTTTAGCTTAAAACTACATTTACAATTCCGCTATCTTTTTTAACTTTTACGCTCTTACTTTATTTACATTAAAAAGAATTTTAGTAATATTTTTTAGTACAACTAAATAAATTGGAACAATTCTAAAAATAATTGAATATTTTTAAAGTACTAATTGACAGCATCATCCAATGTGGTCTACTATATTACTAACAAAAAGTTTACCTTAGGAAACTTTTTAAACTTAAACTAACAATATAGAGATGAGGTAACTTTTATGGTATCGGCTAATACAAAATCACTTTCTGAATTTAAAACAGGAGAGTTTGTACAAATTGAGAAGATACAATTAGAAGGAACTATGAAACGACGTTTATTAGACTTAGGATTTATCCCTGGGGCAACGATTAAAGTATTACAACGCAGCCCACTTGGAGATCCGGTCGCTTATCAAGTAAGCAACACAACTATTGCACTACGTAAGGAAGAAAGTTCCCTTATTTTCGGGGTATTAATAGGAGATGATTTCAGATGAGCAAACATCGCATTGCTTTAGCTGGCAACCCGAATACCGGGAAAAGTACATTATTTAATACTTTAACAGGCTTAAAACAACATACTGGAAACTGGACGGGAAAAACTGTTTTAAAAGCTGAAGGGGAATATGAACATAACGGAAGTAAATATACATTAATAGATTTACCTGGAACCTACTCACTGTATTCAAATTCTGCGGATGAGGAAGTAGCAAGAGATTATATTATATTTGAAAAGCCCGAAGTAACTGTAGTTGTTATAGACGCAACTGCCATGGAAAGAAATTTAAATTTAGCACTCCAAGTAATGGAAATGACAAATGATGTAGTCATTTGTATTAACTTAATTGATGAAGCGGAGAAAAAAGGCATTGTTATCGACGAAAAGAAATTAGCAAAATCACTTGGTGTACCGGTAGTTAAAATTTCAGCCCGAAACCGAGTTGGTATCGGACATTTACTAAGCGTCATTGCTAAAGTAGCAACTAAAAAACTCATTCCAACACCAATTAAAATTACTTACAGCGAAAAAATTGAAAGTATGATTCAGGAATTAGAACCACAAATTTATAAAGTGTTCGGTGATACGTATCCAGCACGTTGGATTGCGTTACGTATATTAGATGGAGATAAAAATTTCTTAACTACACTTCAAAAACACCATAATGAACCACTTGTAAGGGAGGTCGTAATTAATGGAATCTCACTCAGCCAGTAAAGCTCTTCCATTAGACTATATTATTCAACATGCACAAACACTCTCAAAAGAAGATATACGAGATGATATTGTCGGAGATATTTATCGAACATCTGCAAGCATATGTAAAGAATCCGTTCAATATACAAATACAGACAAATTGTATCGTTCCGAAAAGCTAGATAAAATTTTCACATCTCCCATCTGGGGATTCCCAATTATGCTCGGTATTTTATCTATCATTTTTTATCTTACAATTGCAGGCGCTAACGTACCGTCTGATATGATTGCTGAATTCTTCGGATGGACCGAAGGATATTTAACATCTTGGTTCCAAGCAGCGCATGCACCTGAATGGTTACATGGCATTTTAATACTTGGTTTATTCCGTGGTATCGGTGCTGTTATTAGCGTTATGTTACCACCTATGGCAATCTTCTTCCCTATGTTCGCACTATTAGAAAACTACGGATACTTACCACGTGTTGCATTTAATATGGACCGCTTATTCAAACGCTCCGGTGCACATGGCAAACAATCTTTAACAATGGCAATGGGCTTTGGTTGTAATGCAGCCGCTATTATGTCAACACGTATTATTGAATCACCACGTGAACGTATGCTTGCAATCTTAACAAACAACTTCGTTCCTTGTAATGGTCGTTGGCCTATGTTAATTTTAATGGCTTCATTATTTATGGCTGCTGGTTATACAGGTAGTATGCAAACATTAGTTACTGCTGGCGTTGTAGTTGGGATGGTTGTAATTGGTGTTATTATGACATTAACTGTTTCTTGGGTACTATCAAAAACAGCTTTAAAAGGTGTGCCAACTCACTACACCCTTGAGTTACCACCGTACCGTAAGCCAAAAGTTTGGAATACAATTGTACGTGCAACACTCGATAAATCTATTTATGTTTTAAAACGAGCTGTCGTTGTAGCTGCCCCTGCGGCTGCATTAACTTGGTTACTTGCTAACATTTTCATCGGTGACACAAGCTTACTTATGTATTTTGTAAACTTCCTAGATCCATTCGCTAAAATGTTAGGGCTTGACGGCTTTATTCTAGCTGCATTCATTCTTGGACTACCAGCTAATGAAATTGTTATACCTATTTTATTAATGTCTTACTTATCAACTGGTGCTTTAACTGAAATAGATGATTTTAATCAAATTAAAAATCTATTCTTAGAACACGGTTGGACTTGGTTAACTGCGTTAAATACAATGTTGTTCTCACTTCTTCATTTCCCGTGCGGTACAACACTAGTTAACATATATAAAGAAACCAAAAGTGCAAAATGGACATTCTTATCGTTTGCAATCCCTACCGTTATCGCCATTGTTGTTACATTCCTCTCTACACAATTAGTACATTGGTTAGGGCTTGTATAAAGTGAAAATTTACTCAGTAGAGGCTCTTTCCTACTGAGTATTAGCCCTCACCAATCAGGCGTGTACGGGCAGTTGACTTCCTATCTAACTACCTTGTTTCCATCGAATTTTTCAGGTAGGATTCTTACTGCCCGTTAACGTGGGATAAAAACAAAGCATACATAGAAGGTATCCTCCTTCACATATGCTTTGCGCGAAAGAAACCTTAAATTATTCAGGTTTCTTTTTTTCTTTCCATGGCTGCGCTCCATACGTCGTAATTTTTTTATGGATAAAGTATATAACTCCTGGAAGAACCGCCATTAATATCGTGCAACTAATTCCTAGTCCAGTAAACAACTTAAATCACCTTATTTCACTCTCTTTGGTAAAGCTGAACCTGAATGCTCAATTGTCGGATGAACATGAACAGTAACCTCAGCATTACTAAAATAATTTTCACCTTGATCCCAATTCTTATCTATCTTCTTCCATTCTTTATAATTATGCCGCTTATATACTTCTCCTAATGCTAATACATCTACCTTATATTTTTTTTGAACAAGCTTAATCGATTTT
>Ga0209130_1002068_pt1 | contig 10840 bp, 10 predicted proteins | sample AraplaMF_Cvi_mLB_FD_184264 | JGI IMG/M metagenome (GOLD analysis project Ga0209130, IMG submission 184264) | Arabidopsis root microbial communities from the University of North Carolina, USA - plate scrape MF_Cvi_mLB (SPAdes) (version 2) | ecosystem: Host-associated > Plants > Roots > Endosphere...
CACCCCCACCCAGATCACCGCAAGGCATGCTAAGTGCATGGCCACGAAGGGGATCGCACGCAGCCAGTCCACGCGGTTCCCATCGCTGCCCGCCACCGGCGCGGACGCACCGGTGTCGAACCAGCGCATCACGGTGACCCAAGGGCCGCGCGGGGCGCGACCGGGGTGATCGGGGGTGGAACGGGACCGCATGTCGCGCCTCTCCTGGGTGGTTCATCAGGAGATACGCAGGTCCATGGCGTTTGGATGCACCCCTTCCGAAAATAATTTCCGGAAGGGGTGTCGCTTACAGGTTGGCGATGTCGCCCTTGGCAATGACCGGACCGGTCGGGATGCCCTGCGGCGCACCGCTGGCCGGTTCCAGCGTGATCGCCAGCACCGAGCCGTTCACAAGGACATCACGCAATGCGTCGGGCACCGCCACGGTGTGGGCACGGTTGATCGACACCAGGCCGAGCGAACGTGGCGCGCCACCGGCCGGAATCAGCCACAGCTCCGGTGCGCGCCCGGCCGCATCGGCCGGTGCCGGCACCGGCACCATCAGCACCTTGCCCTGCGCCTTGTCCACGGACGCCAGCCAGCCGGGCGTGCCGTCGTCGTGCAGCAGCGGCGTGACCGGCTTGGTGGCCTGTTCCGGCTCGGCCGGGGTCGGCGTCGGGGTCGGCGTCGGGGTCGGCGTCACCGCGACCGGTGTGGTCGGCGCGGTCGGCGGCAGCACCTGGCGGTTGAGCACGGACACCAGCGCAATGGCGGCGGCCAGGGCGGTCATGCCCTGCCAGAACCCGGTGCGCTGCCACAGCTTCGGCGCGGCCGTCACCGCCGGCCAGCCCAGCTCGCTGCGGATACGCGGCCACAGGTGCGCCGGCACCGCTTCGCTGCCCAGTTCCTCCAGCAGCGGCGCAAGCCGGACCTGCCACTGCTCGACCAGCCGGGCGAAGCCGGGATCGGTGGCGATGCGCTGTTCAATCTGGCGCCGCTCGGCGGCGTCGTGCACGCCCAGCACGTATTCGCCGGCCAGGATGTCGGCACTGGGCGGCTGCCCGTCTTCGATGTCGTGAAGGTCGCGGATGTTCATCGTTCCAGGCACACCCGTAGTTGGCCCAGCCCGCGGCGGATCCAGCTCTTCACCGACCCCAACGGCGAACCGATGCGGCGGGCCAGTTCTTCATAACTGGCGCCGTGCAGGAACGCGCTGCGGATCAGCGAGCGGCGACGCGGCTCCAGGGTATCAAGGCATGTGTCCAGGCGCGCGCGGTCGGAGGCGTGCTCGGCCACCTGCCCCGGTTGCGGCGCGAAATCGGGAATCTCTTCGGCCACCGACAGGTCGTCCAGCGCCCGCGGCGGCGCGGCCCGCAGGCGGTCGATCGCGCGGTTGCGCGCCATCATCGACAGCCAGGTCATGGCCGACGCCCGCGTGGCATCGAACTGGGTCGCTTTGCGCCAGACCGTGGTGAAGACATCCTGCAGGACCTCTTCGGCATCGCCGCGATCGCGCAGGGTGTGCAGGCAGATCGCGAACAGCCGGCCCGAGGCGAGCTGATAAACGGACTCGAACGCCAGGCGGTCGCCCTCGGCCACCTGGACCAGAAGCCGGTCCAGGCGTGTTGATGCGGCGGTATCGGAAGCATCCAGCTCAGGCATCGCAGGCTCGGTGTCGGCAGGTAGCAAGCCTGCATGGTCGTTGCTCCTGAGGACGGCTGCAAGGGGGTATTCATGAGTCGCATGTCTTCACCAATGCTTGCCCCCGCGCCGTGGCAAGCTCGGCCGCGCCAGCGGCTACGGGCGGCGAGGGGAACTCCACGCGCACCTGCGGGTAGCGCCCGTTATGGTCGCGTACGTTGCCGGTGCCGGTGAACTGCAGCAGGCGCTGGTCGGCGCTGGCGTAGATGAGCGTTACCGCAGGCACGGCGAAGCCGAACCAGGCATCGAGCTTCATCTGCAGCTGCTGCGCCGGCTGCCCTTTCCAGGTGAGCGCTGCGGTGCGCTGCAGCTTCAACGGCACCAGCCGCTGGCGGCTGGGCAGCAGGAACTGGAACGCCACCGGCTGCCCTTCGAGCAAGTCCGCCCAATGCCGGCGCACGGCCGCGTCGAATCCGGCGTCGACGACCGCGCCCGCAGGCACCTCCAAGGCGCGGCTGACCGGCTTGGCGTCCGAAGTGGCACGCACATACACCATGCGCGCCGCACCATTCCCACGCACGCCTTCCTGGTAGCCGTCGCGGCCGTCCTCCAGCGCGAAATCCGGCGTCTGCGGGCTGCCCTGCGGCGTCATCCACTTGCGCGCGAAGGGGCGGCCGTCCGCGCAGCGGTACAGCACCAGCCGCGACAACGCCTCGGGCGGCCCCTGCAGCCAGTGCGTCTCGCGATAGAGCAACGCCCCACCATCCGCAGCGAACGCGCGCCCTTCCTGCCGCTGCACGGCCTGGGCAGGCGCCAGCAATGGGCACAGCAGCAGAAGCAGTCCAGCAAAGCTGAGGGGGAGGTTGCGCATGCCGGTTTCCATGGGAGGTTGCTGGAGAGATACGCGGCAAGTGGGTTGGCGGATGCACCGATAGATACTTTCGATTTGCATTACTACCGTCAGACGGTAGTATTCAGGTCAACGATCTTTGGGACCGCTCCCTTGCGCCCCATCCCTTACCCGCACCCCGGCGAGATCCTTCAGGAAGAATTCCTGACCCCGTTCGGCCTCACCCAGTACCGGCTCGCCAAGTCGATCGACGTCAAACAGACGCGGATCAGCGAGATCATCGCCGGGCGCCGGGGCATCACGGCCGACACGGCACTGCGGCTCGCGCGGTTCTTCGGTACCAGCGAGGGCTTCTGGATGAACCTGCAGATGTCGTACGACGCAGCCAAGGCGCGCGACGAGCTTGCCGACGTGCTTGCCCGCATTGAACCCTATCAGCCCTCGCCTTGACCGCGGGCACAGCGAAACCGAACAATCCCTTGAAGCAAAGGATACGACCCTGCAGTACCGCTCCTACCTGCCAGGCGCGCCGGCATGACCAGCGCCCTTGAGATCGCCGCCAACGTCACCGTGGCCGCCTCCATCCTCCTTGCCGGTCGCAACAGCGTGCACACCTGGTGGACGGGCATCATCGGCTGCAGCCTGTTCGCCCTGGTGTTCTACGAAGCCCGGCTGTATGCCGACGTGGTGCTGCAAGGCGTGTTCGTGGTCACCAGCGTGATCGGCTGGTGGCAATGGTTGCGCGGGGATCATGGACATGCGCTGCCCATCACCAACGTCCGTTTGCCAACCCTCGCTTGGATCCTGCCAGCGGCGGTGCTGGCGAGCACCGGTTACGGGTTGCTGCTGCATACCTGGACCGATGCCTACGCGCCGTTCCTCGATTCGGCGGTACTGGTGCTCAGTGTTGTCGCGCAGCTGTTGATGATGCGCCGCAAGCTGCACTCCTGGTGGTTCTGGTTGATGGTCAACAGTGTGGCCGTGCCGCTGTATGCCAGCCGTGGACTGCATCTGACGGCGCTGCTCTATGTCGTGTTCTGGATCAATGCGGTGGTATCGCTGCGACATTGGCGACGGCTGATGCGTGAGCAATACGCGCAGGTTGCAAGGGTCAGCGGCGCGCATGACTGACAATTTCGGCACGGGGTTGGTGGTTGGCAAGTTCAGTCCGTTGCATCGGGGGCATCAGGCGCTGATCGAGCATGCCGTAGCACGCTGCGACCGTGTGCTGGTGCTGAGCTGGAGCGCGCCGGAGTTTGCAGGCTGCCACGCCGCACAGCGTGACGCGTGGTTGCACACGCTGTACCCCAATCTGGAACGGCTGGTACTGGACGATGCGCGTCTCGCCGCCGAGTGCCTGCAGCGCAACCTCCCGGTGCGGAAGCTGCCCACGAACCTGGACGATGACGCCGCACAGCGCGCGTTCGTGGCGTGGGTGTGCAGCGCCTTATGGGGTGTGCGGGTGGATGCGGTGTTCACCAGCGAGTCGTACGGTGATGGCTTTGCCGCGGCCCTGCAGGAGGCGTTCAGTGCCGAGGCGGGCCAGCATTGGCCAGTGGCCCACGTGTGCCTTGACCTGCCACGCCGCTTGATTCCTGTGTCGGGCACGGCGCTGCGGCGTGATCCGCACGCCATGCGTGGTTTTCTTGACCCCCGCGTATACGCGAGCTTTGTCGGCCGGATAGGCTTGCTGGGTGGTGAATCCACCGGCAAGAGCACGCTTGCTGCTGCATTGGCCGCGCGACTGGAAACCCAATGGGTGCCGGAGTTCGGCCGGGAACATTGGGAGGCCCGTCAGGGCGCGCTCGCGTACGACGACCTGCTGCACATCGCTGACGTACAGGTGGCCCGTGAAGACGCGATGGCCTGCGATGCCAACCGTTGGCTGGTATGCGATACCACCCCGCTGACCACGCTCCTTTACTGCGAGGACATGTTCGGCCGCACCGAGCCGGCGCTGCAGGCCCATGCGCAGCGACGCTACGACATGCTGTTTCTGTGCTCGGCCGACTTCCCGTTCGTGCAGGACGGTACCCGGCGCGACGAGAGCTTTCGCCTGGCGCAACAACGCGCGTACGTGGCGGCATTGTCGGCACGGGGAATGGCGTTCACCACGCTGCGGGGTTCGGTTGACGCCCGCGTGGCGCAGGTGCTCCAGGCGCTGCACGGATGCGCCGGGGACACGACCGCGCACGGGGGCTTGACGGACTGAATGGGAGGCGTAGCATTTACCCCAAGCCAAGGGACAGACCCGCGGCAGCCACAACGACATGAGGGATTCTCATGGAATACGACTATCTCGTCTTCATTGGGCGTTTCGAGCCCTTCCACAACGGCCATGCGGCCGTTGCCCGCCTGGCCCTGAGCCGGGCCCGCAAGCTGATCTTCCTGGTCGGTTCTGCTGATACCCCCCGCAGCCTACGCAATCCCTGGACCGTGGCCGAACGCGCCGTGATGATCCAGGCCGCGCTTGATGGCGACGCTGCACGACTGATCATCCGCCCGCTTCGCGATCACCTCTACAACGAGGCCCACTGGATTGCCGGCGTGCAGCGGGCCGTTGCCGACGCCCTGCGTGCCGATGGAGCCCAGGCGGATGCCAAGGTGGGGCTGGTGGGCATGGACAAGGACGCGTCGAGCTACTACCTGCGCGAGTTCCCGCAATGGCCGCTGGTGGATGTGCAGCACACCGAGACGCTCTCGGCCACGGAACTGCGCCGCTACCTGTTCGAGTCCGGCGACCTGGATTTCCATGGGGCACTGCTGATGCTGCGCGGCAACGTTCCCGCGCCGGTGTACGACATGCTGGAAGCCTTCCGCAAAAGCGCCCCTGCGTATGGCCAGCTGGTGGCCGAGTATCGTTTCATCGAGCAGTATCGGGCTGCCTGGAAGGATGCGCCGTATGCGCCCACCTTCGTCACCACCGATGCGGTGGTCGTGCACTCCGGCCACGTGCTGCTGGTGCGCCGTCGCTCGGAGCCGGGCAAGGGGCTGTGGGCGCTGCCGGGCGGCTTCGTCGGCCAGCAACAGACGCTGCTGGACAGCTGCCTGCGTGAGCTGCGCGAAGAGACGCGCCTGAAAATCCCGCTACCGGTACTGAAGGGCTCGTTGAAAGGGCAGCAGGTCTTCGACCACCCCGACCGCAGCCAGCGTGGCCGCACCATCACCCATGCCTTCCACTTCGAGTTCGCCGCCGGGGAACTGCCGCCCGTGCGCGGTGGCGACGACGCCGACAAGGCACGGTGGATCCCGGTGAGCGAGGCGCTGGACATGGGCCCGCAGCTTTACGAAGACCACCTGCATATCCTGGAGTTCTTCCTGGGCCGGGGCTGATACCCGACCTGTTCCATCGCTGGCGGATAGACCGCCGGCGCCACCCGACGCGAAGGAGCTTCCGTCATGCATTACCTCGATAATCTTCTCCTCAATACCGACAGCTACAAGGCCAGCCATTGGCTGCAGTATCCGCCGGGAACCGATGCCACCTTCTTCTACGTGGAATCGCGCGGTGGCCTTTACGACCGCACGGTATTCTTCGGTCTGCAGGCGATCCTGAAGCAGTACCTGTCCAAGCCGATCACCCATGCCGAGGTCGACGCAGCGCGTGACCTGTTCAGTGCCCATGGCCTTCCCTTCAACGAGGAAGGCTGGCGCTACATCGTCGACCAGCACCACGGCCTCATGCCGATCCGCATCCGGGCCGTACCCGAAGGCACCGTGGTGCCGGTGCACAACGCCTTGATGACCATCGAATCCACCGACCCGCAGGCGTTCTGGGTACCGTCGTACCTGGAAACGATGCTGCTGCGCATCTGGTACCCGGTGACAGTGGCAACCACCAGCTGGCATGCCAAGCAGACCATCCGCCGCTACCTGGAACTTACCAGTGATGATCCAGAGGGCCAGCTGCCGTTCAAGCTGCATGATTTCGGCAGCCGCGGGGTGTCGAGTGTCGAATCCGCCGCCATCGGTGGTGCGGCGCACCTGGTGAACTTCCTGGGTACCGACACCGTGTCGGCCCTGCTGTTTGCCCAGGCGTTCTACCACGAACCGATGGCCGGCTATTCCATCCCCGCCGCCGAACACAGCACGATCACCAGCTGGGGCCGCGAGAATGAGGTGGAGGCCTACCGCAACATGCTGGCGAAGTTCGCCAAGCCGGGTGCGCTGGTCGCGGTGGTATCGGACAGCTACGACATCTACCACGCCATCCGCCAGCACTGGGGCAGCACGCTGCGCCAGCAGGTGGTCGACTCGGGGGCCACCGTGGTGATCCGCCCGGACTCGGGCGATCCGGTGACGGTGGTTCTGCAGTGCCTGGAGCTGCTGGACGAAGCATTTGGGCACACGATGAGCGCAAAGGGCTACAAGGTGCTGAACCATGTACGGGTGATCCAGGGTGACGGCGTCAATCCGGACAGCATCCGCGCCATCCTGGAGCACATCACCACGGCAGGTTTCGCGGCCGACAACGTGGCCTTCGGCATGGGCGGTGCGCTGCTGCAGCGCTTGGACCGCGACACGCAGAAGTTTGCCCTGAAATGCTCGGCCGCCCGGGTGGACGGTCGCTGGATCGATGTCTACAAGGACCCGGTTACCGATAGCGGCAAGCAGAGCAAGCGCGGCCGCCTGCGTCTTCTTCGCCACCGCGAATACGGCCAGTTCCGCACGGTGCCGGTACCGGCCGAGGCGGACGCAATGGACGACTTCAGCCTGCCACTGGGGTTCGAGGACGCCATGGTCACGGTCTGGGAGAACGGCCGATTGATCCAGGATGACGGCCTCACCGCGATCCGCCACCGTGCCGATGCGGCACGGGCGTAGTCGCAAGCTCTTGACCGCCGCCACAACTCGGCCTACCTTGTGCTTGCCGAAGGTATCCATCTCTTCATGCCGATGAAGGGATGGGTTTAAACGGGAATCCGGTGACGGTGCCTTGCGCACCCATTCCGGAGCTGCCCCGCAGCGGTGAGTGGAAACGAAACCTGCCAACAGCACTGGGCCTGGCGCCTGGGAAGCGGCAGGAAGTAGGTGGGCCCCGTGCCCGTGTCCATCAGCCCGAATACCGGCCCCGGCCGGGGGACACGACCGTCCCCTGATTCGACCTGGAACGTCCGCGGGGAGGTTGCCGGGGCCTGACGCCATGCGCTCTGCGTGGCGCTGCCCCCGTGCGTCCGCTTCGCGGCATCCGGTTCGCCCGCGGGGGCGAAGGTCGCTGGCGGGGCGGCACGGCAGCAATGGCGTGGTGGCCGCGCAGTTCCTTCGTTCCTCAATGCCTACGCAATGAGGACACGTTCCATGACCACTGTTATCAACCTGGGTTTCCCCCGCATCGGCGCCAAACGCGAGCTCAAGCGCGCGCTGGAAGCGTTTTGGTCCGGCCAGAGCAGCGCGGAATCGCTGCAGGACACCGCCGCCAGCCTGCGGACCACGCACTGGCAACTGCAGCGCGAGGCCGGCGTTGATGTACCGCCCAGCAACGACTTCAGCCTGTACGACCAGGTGCTGGACGCCGCCTTCCTGTTCGACGCCATCCCGGCCCGCTACCGCGCGCTGGCCGATGCCGATCCGCTCACCGGCTACTTCGCGATGGCGCGCGGCCTGCAGCGCGATGGCATCGACCTGCACGCGCTGGAAATGACCAAGTGGTTCGATACCAACTACCACTACCTGGTGCCCGAGCTGCAGGCCGGCCAGGGATTCGCGCTGCGCGGCGACAAGCCACTGGCCGAATACCGCCAGGCCAAGGCACTGGGCATCGAAACCCGCCCGGTGCTGATCGGCCCGGTGACCTTCCTGCTGCTGTCCAAGACCACCGACGGCAGCCCGGCGCTGGACCTGCTGGACGCCCTGCTGCCGGTGTACGTGCAGCTGCTGGGCCAGCTGCAGACCGCCGGCGCGCAGTGGGTGCAGCTGGATGAGCCGGCGCTGGTGCAGGACCTCAGCCCGGAGGCGCGTGCCGCGTTTGAACACGCATACGCCGTCCTGGCCGACGCCAGGCGCCCCAAGGTGCTGGTGGCCACCTACTTCGGCGCCCTGGACGACAACCTGACGTTGGCCGCCTCGCTGCCGGTCGATGGACTGCACGTGGACCTGGTGCGCGCCCCCGAGCAGCTGGATGCAGTGATCAAGGCCCTGCCGGCGGGCCGGGTGCTGTCGGCCGGGCTGGTCAATGGCCGCAACATCTGGCGCACCCACCTGGACAACGCGCTGGTGCTGGCCCGCTACGCACATGGCCAGCTCGGCAGCGACTGTCTGTGGCTGTCGCCTTCCTGTTCGCTGCTGCACAGCCCGGTGGACCTCGCCCACGAAAGGAAGCTGGACGACGAACTGAAGGGCTGGCTGGCCTTCTCGAAGCAGAAGCTGGAGGAACTGCGCGTACTGGCCGATGCCATCGACGACCCGGTCCGCGCCGAGGCGCCGCTGGCCCTGTCGCGCGAGCGCATTGAATCGCGCCGCCGCTCGGCACGCGTGCACAACCCCGCCGTCGCGGCGCGCCTGGCGGCGCTGACCCCGGCCGATGCGCAGCGCCACAGCCGCTATCCGCAGCGCCACCTGGCGCAGGCCGCGGCACTGAAGCTGCCGCGCTTCCCGACCACCACCATCGGTTCGTTCCCGCAGACGCTGGAGGTGCGCGAAGTGCGCGCCCGCAACAAGTCCGGCACCCTGCCCGACGCCGACTACGATGCGTTCCTGGCCAGCCAGACCGAGCACTGCGTGCGCATCCAGGAGCAGATCGGGCTGGACGTGCTGGTGCACGGGGAGTTCGAGCGCAACGACATGGTGGAGTACTTCGGCGAGCAGCTGGAGGGCTTTGCCTTCACCAAGAACGGCTGGGTGCAGAGCTACGGCTCGCGCTGCGTGAAGCCGCCGGTGATCTACGGCGACGTGACCCGCCCACAGCCGATGACGGTGCGCTGGTCGCAGTACGCACAATCGCTCACCGACCGCCCCATGAAGGGCATGCTGACCGGCCCGGTGACGGTGCTGCAATGGTCGTTCGTGCGCGATGACCAGGCCCGCGCCGATACCTGCCGGCAGATCGCGCTGGCGCTGCGAGATGAGGTGCTGGACCTGGAGGCGGCCGGCATCGGCGTGATCCAGATCGACGAACCGGCCATACGCGAAGGCCTGCCCCTGCGCCGGGCACAGTGGCGCGAGTACCTGGACTGGGCGGTGGAGGCATTCCGGATCAGCGCCAGTGGCGTGCGCGATGCCACCCAGATCCACACCCACATGTGCTACTCCGAGTTCAACGACATCATCCACTCGGTGGCGGCAATGGACGCCGATGTGATCTCCATCGAGACCTCGCGCTCGCGCATGGAACTGCTGGATGCCTTCGTGCGCTTCCAGTACCCCAACGAGATCGGGCCGGGCGTGTACGATATCCACTCGCCGCGCGTGCCGGACAAGGAAGAGATGCTCTCGCTGCTGCGCAAGGCCGCCGAGGTGCTGCGGCCCGAGCAGATCTGGGTCAACCCGGACTGCGGCCTCAAGACCCGTGGCTGGCCGGAGACACGTGCCGCGCTGGAGGCGCTGGTGGCTGCGGCCCACCAGCTGCGCGCCGAAACCGCCGACGCCAACGCCGCCTGACCTTTCCACTGTTGCACAAGGGCCCCGCTGCCGCCGTTGCCGGTAGCGGGGTCAATGGATTTCCGCATGACCGATTTCATCCGCCCCACCCTCACCCTGCCAGGCGGCCACGACAAGCTGCTGCTGCATTCCTGCTGTGCGCCCTGCTCCGGAGAGGTGATGGAAGCCATTACCGCCTCAGGCATCAACTACACGATCTTCTTCTACAACCCCAACATCCACCCGGCACGTGAGTACGAGCTGCGCAAGCAGGAGAACATCCGCTTCGCCGAACAGCACGGCGTGCCCTTCATCGACGCGGACTACGACACCGACAACTGGTTCGCGCGCGCCCGTGGCATGGAGAACGAGCCCGAGCGCGGCATCCGCTGCACCATGTGCTTCGACATGCGCTTCGTGCGCACCGCGCTGTACGCGCATGAGCATGGCTTTCCGGTGATCAGCAGTTCGCTGGGCATCTCGCGCTGGAAGGACATGAACCAGATCAACGACTGCGGCCACCGTGCTGCTGCCCACTACCCAGGCATCCAGTACTGGGACTACAACTGGCGCAAGGGCGGTGGTGCCGCGCGGATGGTGGAGATCAGCAAGCGCGAGCAGTTCTACCAGCAGGAGTACTGCGGCTGCGTGTACTCGCTGCGGGATGCCAACCGCCACCGGCGCGAGAACAACCGTGAGCGGATCAAGATCGGTCTGTTGTATTACGGCCAGGACAACGACACGCCCAAGGGCGATTGACGTACGCGCGGGGGGCCGCCACGCTGGTTGCCCCTC
>Ga0209130_1002073_pt1 | contig 10811 bp, 10 predicted proteins | sample AraplaMF_Cvi_mLB_FD_184264 | JGI IMG/M metagenome (GOLD analysis project Ga0209130, IMG submission 184264) | Arabidopsis root microbial communities from the University of North Carolina, USA - plate scrape MF_Cvi_mLB (SPAdes) (version 2) | ecosystem: Host-associated > Plants > Roots > Endosphere...
ACCCTGGTATCGTTCGTGAAGATGCTGACTTACAAGATGCTGCAAACCATATCGTAAGCGGTGCATTCTCTTACTCTGGTCAACGTTGTACAGCTATTAAACGTGTACTTGTACACGAAAACGTAGCGGACGAGCTTGTTGACTTAGTAAAAGCGCAAGTAGCTGAACTATCAGTTGGATCTCCAGAACAAGACAGCACAATCGTTCCATTAATCGACGATAAATCTGCTGACTTCGTTCAAGGTTTAGTTGATGATGCTGTAGAAAAAGGTGCAACGATCGTTATCGGTAACAAACGTGAGCGTAACTTAATTTACCCAACATTAATCGACCACGTAACAGAAGAAATGAAAGTTGCTTGGGAAGAGCCATTTGGCCCAATCCTTCCAATCATCCGTGTTTCTTCAGATGAGCAAGCAATTGAAATTGCTAACAAATCAGAGTTCGGCTTGCAAGCAAGTGTCTTCACAAAAGACATTAACAAAGCATTTGCAATTGCTAACAAAATCGAAACTGGTTCTGTTCAAATTAACGGACGCACAGAGCGCGGCCCTGACCACTTCCCATTCATCGGTGTAAAAGGTTCAGGTATGGGCGCACAAGGTATTCGTAAGAGCCTTGAGTCTATGACACGTGAAAAAGTAACTGTATTAAACTTAGTTTAATCTTATATTCAGCAGCTGATCTAATATTTAGGTCAGCTGCTTTTTAAATTTCCGAAACACTTGTGTATTATGAAGCGGTTTAAATCCGACAGAATTGTATAACTTCTCAGCACTTTCATTTCCTTCTATATAACATAGCCTAATGTCTTCGTACCCGTCTTCTAACAACTTGTTCATACCAAATTGCAAGGCTTTACGCCCATATCCATTTCCTTGATGACTTTGTGCAACCATTAAATTCTCTATTGTCCCTTCCCCTACCGTAACTGATGCAACCAACTGTTCATTTTTAAAAACCACATACACATTACTTTCATTGTTCAATTTGTATTTTTTTATACTATCTTCTGGAGCAAGATAAGGCTTCATATCATTCCTTTCATGCAATTCGTAATAACATTCCTGTACCATTTTTACAAACTGGTTGAAAAATCTATCTTCATACTTAATAAACGTGATATCCGTTTCTGGAAAACTCCCTCCCTTATATATCAATTCAAGCGATCCCCACCATCTTTCAAATCCCATTTTCTTAGCAAAACCAATACAATTTTCTGATTCTGTTCTCATATAAGTGCACACAAAATCCGGTTTTATTTTAGAAATTAACTCTTCTATTGCCTTGTATAATCCAGAACCAATACCTTTCAAGCGAGAACCAGGTTCCACATACACACTTATTTGACCAATAGACTCTCCATCACTATTTTTATAAAAGGATGAATATGCGAATCCTCCAATCCCATTTTGGTTATATAAAAGAAAATGCGTGGAATTCGATACAATATCATCTAAAAAACCTATCTCTTCTTCTGTCCCCATACTTTTTATTAAATTCAATGTCCTGATCCGATCTTCTTTTTCACTATAAGCACGTATCATTTAAATAATCTCCATTCCCATTAAAAGTAAATTCTCTACTGGAATTTATTCAATGAATCCGTCTCAAACCCTCCAATCCCTCAATAACGAACTCTTCTCTATAATCTGATTATTGCTATATCCATTGACGTATAAAAATACATTTGTTACTCTTAAATACGTTAATTTAATATTTAAATCCTCATTCGTATCTCGGTGAGGTAGAGGTTGCAGTCATTAAGAGTATCATTTCAGGAGATGTAGTGGCATTGATGAAGAAATGAGAAAGGAATGATTGCCGAAGTAAGTCGTGTCCACCATGCACGCTTGCTGGGTCTGCATTTAATAAGTGCAGAACTGTCACAAACGTTTCCGTTTGTGGAGAGCTATCGAGAGGTATGTCGTGGGTTTCTTATAAGATAGAAAGCATGTAGCGGCAAATTACGTGCTTTTTTTGTTTTGTTTGGGACTTCTCTTCCTGACTTCGGAAGACATACATATCTCCTCGCTTGACTTGGTTATACTAACTTTGGAGGTATTTTCTATGCAACAAAAAAAATGGGGCTTTTGGGTACTAACAGCTTTCGTTGTCGGTAACATGGTTGGCGCTGGTATTTTCATGGTGCCAAGTACGTTGGCACAAACAGCAAGCCCACTCGGTGTCACTTTAGCTTGGTTAACAACAGGGTTTGGTGTTTTAATGCTAGCTCTTGTTTTCGGTAATTTAGCAATTCGTCGTCCTGATTTAACGACAGGACCACAAAGTCATGCATATGCTTTATTCTCAACACCAAAAAGAAAGAAAATGGCTGGCTTCAGCATGGTATGGGGATATTGGGTTGCAAACTGGGCAAGTAACGTTGCCATCATTACATCTTTCGCGGGATATTTATCACTCTTCTTCCCGATTATGAAAGATACGCGACTATTATTTTCAATCGGCTCGTTCGATATAGAAGTTGGAAAGCTCATTACATTTACTATTTGTTCCGTCTTACTTTGGGGAACTCATTTAATATTAACAAACGGTGTAAGCGGAGCTGGGAAACTGAACTTCTTAGCAACAACAACGAAAGTAACTGGATTCCTTCTATTCATTGTCGTTACGTTATTTGCGTTCGAAGCTTCAAAGTTTGGACAATGGTACACACCGATGATCGATAAAGAAGGCGTATCACACGGTCTCCTTTCACAAGTGAATTTAGCGGCTCTTACAACGCTTTGGGCATTTATCGGAATTGAATCAGCAGTTCTTTTATCAAATCGTGCTACTTCTCCAAAAACAGTAAAACGTGCAACAGTTGCAGGGTTACTAATTACAGTTGCCATTTACTTAGGAATTACAATTTTAACAATGGGTGTACTTCACGTTGATAAATTACAAGCTTCGGAACGTCCATTAGCAGATGCATTAAACGCTGCAATGGGTCATGGCGGCGGGAAACTTATGGCATTACTTGCTCTTACTTCCCTATTCGGTTCCATCTTAGGCTGGATTTTATTAAGCTCAGAAGTACCTTATCAAGCAGCAAAAGAAGGTTTCTTCCCTTCCTTCTTCGCGAAAACAAATAAAAAAGGAAGTCCAATTCATTCACTACGATTAACAAACATTATGTCGCAAGTGTTCTTATTCTCAACATTATCAGGAACAATTGCAGAAGCTTATACATTCGTTATTACCGTATCAACACTGGCCTACCTCATTCCATATCTCGTCTCACCAATCTTCCAGTTAAAACTAGTCGCAACTGGTGAAACGTATAAAAATGAAATGCGGGCAAGAATTACAGATGGTATAGTCGCAGTGATCGCGCTTTGCTATGCACTATGGGTTATTAAAACAGGCGCATCTGATATAAAAACGTTCCTTCTCGGAATCGGTTTATTCGTAATTGGCTTTGCCTTCTATCCATTAATGAATCGTGATCAGAAAAAAAATAACGAAAAGAAAAACGAGCAAGTTGCGTAACGCAATTTGCTCGTTTTTTGCTTAATAAAACATATATAATAGAACAAAGAGGTGAAAAACATGTCAATCGAATCACTATGGAGCTCTCGCTTTCAACAACATATTCAAAATGCCATCACATACTTTGCACGTATGATTAACGGTTTGCTATATAGCTTCATCTTCGTCTCATGTATAGGTGCATATTATTACGCAAAGTTTCTTAAAACTGATCCTTCTAAAGAAATATCTTTATTACTCATCACAATCGTACTTACATTCATTATAACGAGATGTCCCATTCGCACATTTATTCAAAAACCGGACGCTGTCTATTTACTAGCACTAGAGGAAAAATTAACATCTTATTTTAAAAAATCTCTTCTATATAATTACATCATTCAGCTTTTCCCGCTTGTATTTACGTTCCTTATTATCGTACCGCTTGCCATGCAATCATTACAATTAACCGTACCTTTTTTATGTACAATCTTTATCGTTTTAATGATTACGAAAGCGTGGAACATGTACATACACTGGATATGGCGTGATAGTTATGAAAAAAGTATATGGTTTATCATTCGTATTGCTTGTAACACCCTGATTATTTACATGCTCTTTTATACTGCAAATGTGATTGTATTAGGCGGATTACTCTTACTTCTCGCTTTCCTACTTCTATATACGAAGAAACCGCCCACAAAGCGAATACCGTGGGAATACGTAATTGAGCAAGAAGAAAAAATGGACGTTCGTTTCTATCAATTTGCTAGCATTTTCACCGATGTTCCGCAACTGAATAAGCAAGTAAATAAAAGAAAATGGCTTACAAATTGGATTGAACCTATACTACATAAAAAGCGAGCAACGTTCTTCTATTTACATACACTAGCATTTTTACGCGGGAATGATTATTTCGGTATATATATTCGCTTAGGTTTGATCGGTGCCTTCGCCTTATATTTTATACCAAACATATACGTAAAAGGCGCTATCGCTTACATCGTCCTATATATGATCTCTATGCAGCTACGATCCCTGTGGAAATATTTTTCGGGAAATATTATTGTAGCATTGTATCCGATTGATACTAAAAAACGAATGAACCAATTTCTTCGCTTAATCTTTATATTACTAAGCATTCAACTCATTGTATTTTCAAGTGTTATACTCATTGCTACAGTACAATTTTTACATAGCCTTATCATTATAATTATCGGGTTACTCTGGATCAAATTAATTATTATACCAAAAACGAAGAAACGAATTTCTGCATTTTAACGAAAAAAGAGGCTGTGCATCACAGCCTCTTTTTTCGCCCCAAAATTTCTAATCCCTTTTCATAGGCAGTTCTCATATAGTGAAAATGACTATACAATTCCTATCCATAAGTTAAATAATGATTTTACACATATATAAATACAAAAGATGGGAGCCTTATTTATGAATAACAATCCACCTTCAACGCCCCCAAATCCAACGGAAACGAATAATAATGAAGTGAGCTTACAAACGTTACGCGTCATTGGGCTTATTGTACTAATTAGTGGCTACATATTAGTCGCTCTTTCTGAAGTAGGAACGTTAAAAAATCTTTTGTTACAGCCTAGTACCACTCCAAATTTAGCTGAAGTAGATCCGTTTTAAAAATTATATAAAAAGCGAGTCCCAGTATAACTGGTTCGCTTTTCATATAGTTTCATCCAATCTGAGAAACATTTCTCTCATCCTCATACTTCTCTTTCCCTATCGCCTTCATAAATAATAAAATACTGCTCATACCAACGATAAAGTACAGAGCACTCATGCCCCAAGATGCAATAAATGAGCCTAGCATAACACCTAATGCCCCGTTCATTTTTGCTACCTGAAAGACCATTCCATTAATCGCCATGTATGAACCTCTTGCCTCATTCGGCACCATATCTGCCATAATTGATTGCCGTACTGGCACATACATCATCTCACCTACCGTTTGGAAAAGCCCTGCAATTAATAAAATCCATAAGCTATTGCTCGTTCCGAGTATTGTAAAGCCAATCGTATAAATGAATAAACCTACATATAAGATTTTCAAATCATTGAAGCTTTTCAGCATTTTAATAAGAAGAGCTGAACATAATACAACTAAAATTGTATTCTCTGCAGAAATCCAGCTCAGCATGCGAATACCTGTTAAATCAAATGTAAAACCATTCCCGAATAAAAAGTGCATCGTTTCAAATTCCTTCTGTAAACGTACCCCTAAATAATTATTAATTTGAAACTCTAAAGATAACGTACATATACTTGCTGCACAAAAAATTAAAAACGCTCTATCTTTCATCACGACTTTATAACTATCTGCCATATCTTTTAATACATGTTTCTTCTCTACCGTTTTTCTCGCTACATACACTTCTTCCATATATACAGCCATCACATATAAAGTAATAACTGCAACAAGCGTTAATACGATAAACAGTTGCAATCGATAATTCTCAAATAGCAATCCACCAAATATTGCTCCAATCGCAATTGATAAGTTAATAGCCCAGTAGTTAATGCTGTACATCACTTTTCGATTTTCAGGTGTACTCACATCTATTAACATCGCTTCCGTCGCTGGATTCATAAGTCCAGATCCTAAACTATTCACTAACATAAACACAAATGTTAGCCACGGTGAATCTACATAATCTGAGTTTGCAATTCCCATACAAGCAATGGAAATGACTTGTATACTTTGACCAATAATCATTACTTTTTTACGACCAAGTCGATCACCAACATACCCACCGTATAAACCAATAATTAAAGAAGCTAACACATTGATGAGTAATAATGCCCCAGCAAGTGCACTACCTAACTTGATTGAAAAATAAATCGCCATAAATGGAAAAATCATTGTGGAAACAGTACGTGTTAAAAACGAAGTTATAATTCTAATTTTTATATTTCGATGCATACTCCAAAATCCCATTGTTTCCCCCTCCTTATGCTTACTTATTTTACTTTGAAAAAGAGGAAGAAAAAGGTTAGAATATTCTAAAGTGTTTCCCCTTTTATCCCGCATTAACGGGCATTAAGACCCCCACTGATTAAAGTTTCACTTTATTATAGAAGGAAGTGTATATATGAAAGTTATGGACTATTACATTCGTTTAAGATTACATGCACAAGACCAACAACATATGCGAAATAGCTTACAAGAATTAGCGGATGTTTTATATTGCAGTACGAAAAACGTGAAGATTTTATTAAAGAAAATGAATGAGGAGCAATTAATTAAGTGGACACCAGGGAAAGGTCGCGGGAATAAAACAGAAATTCTATTTATACATAGTTTCGTAGAAGCGATTGAATTCTATACAGAAGAACTGTTAGCGCAAGAAAAATTAAAGGATATCTTTCTTCTTTTAAAAGAGCCACTGCCTCCCGCACTTCATAAAAACATTGAAGGTAAACTCCATCATCATTTTGGCTATGAACCTTCAAATGATATGTATGATATATTAAAAATCCCCATATCACGAAAAGTAATGCCGCTAGATCCGGCTTTTGCGGCTGTCACAACAGAGAGCCATCTTACTAGTCAAATTTTTGACACGTTAGTCGTTTATAACGATGTTACTGAAAAGATGGAGCCTCACATTGCACATACGTGGGAATTAAGTGAAGACGGGCTTACGTGGACCTTTTACTTACGAAAGGATATACATTTTCATAACGAAACAGTTTTAACTTCTAAAGATGTACAATTTTCATTTGAACGATTAAAGCAAGTGCATTCTCCTTTCGAATGGTTAACAGAAGAAATTGTCCAAATTGAAACACCATCACCACTGCAAATTCGATTTCATTTAGCAAAACCAAATTTATTTTTCTTACACTATGTAAGTTCCATGCAACTAGCAATTTTGCCGTGTGATGCTAGTATTCAAGATCATCATTATATAGGTACTGGACCTTTTAAACTTGCTCATTACTCTGAAGACAATATCATACTTGAAGCTTTCACCCATTATTTTAAAGAGCGAGCTTTACTAGACCGCATTGAGTTTTGGCGTATTCCAGATCATGTACAAATCGATGCTGATTATGAACTACCTAATGAAAAGGAACATGAAAGGCATGATATACAAATAGAAGAAATAGGTTGTATTTATGCTAGCTTCAACTTTACAAAACCTGGTCCCCATCACGACATTTACTTTCGTAAAGCTTGGAGAGAAATATATGACGTTGAAACGATCCTTCGTAACATAGAAGGCAGACGAACAATTGCTGCATCGAGCTTTTTCCCTGAAAGAAGTCGCCAAATTCCTAAAAGATCCTACTCTCTTGAAAAAGCGAAAGAGCATTTAAAAAAGAGCACATATAATGGAGAAACAATCCATATATACTTCTTCGCATTTAAAGATAGTGCAAATGACGCAGACTTCCTAAAAGAACGTTGTGAAAATTTAGGTATACAAGTAGAACTTCATCCATTTCTCGTTTCAGATTATACGGATCGTTCTATCGATAAACATGCCGATATTATTTTAATGGGAGAAGTATTTGCTGCCGATCATGAAATTGCATTTTTAAATGTATTTAAAAATAAAAGTTGCTTCGTAAATCGGTTTATGGACCCGCACTATGCAAAACAAATTAATTGTTTACTTGATACCTTTTTATTAGAAGACAATAAAGAAAAACGGTATAAACTTATGTATGAGATCGAAGAGTTTTTACAAGCAGAACACATCATTTTATTTAACTATCACGTTTTAAAAAGAAAAACATACCCTTCTTCTTTAAAAAACGTAACAATTGATTCATTCGGTTGGGCAAATTTTGCGAAGTTATGGATACAGCCATCCACGTATTAAAATGTGAGTTTTTATAAAAGGAGGAGAACCATGAAACGCATCCTAGAAAAAAGACTTTCCTATCTATACACAGGTGAGTTATTTTCAGTCATTACTTTTATTTTCACAAGTTACTTACTTAATTATGCTTATCCTACGTTACATTTATATTCCCTATATTCTTTTTGGGTCTCATTTCTTCTTTTAGAGTTTATCTTATTACAAGGAACTGCTTACTGGTACGTAAAGTGGAAAAGATTAAAAAAAGAAAAAACATCTGTTACACCTATTTGGATTATTCAATATTTAAAAATGCTAAAAAAGATAAATATCGGATTGATTATCACAGGACTTATTATGTTTACTATTGATTTTGTAATCTGGTATCCGCAATTACCTTTAGCCGGGCTATCATTCGCACTATTTGTTTATGTTTTTGCATTATTTGAGTATATTAACTATTATCATATTCAACTTTCATATGATAACATCTCTGATATTAAATATTTGATAAAATCAAAAAAGCTAAAACAATCCTGTATGAGTAAAGATTTTCAACGTATTTCATGAAAGAGAAGGTACTACATCCTTAGTAGTACCTTCTTGCGCACAAAGATACAAACTATTATTTAATTACTCCATCTAAGTGATCTTTCAAGTTCAATAAATATTGCTCAATATTCGGATTCTTCACCACATCATAACAAGCAAAACTCTTTAACGGACTCATACCAAGAAACTTCTGCACACGATGTAAATGACTAAGTGCTGATTCTAAACTTTCTCCTTCAAAGAACTTCGTCTTATCTCCAAATGCCTTTTCAGGTGCATTCCAAGTTGCAGAAAACATATACTCTTTCTCTTTTAATAAACCACCAGTTCCATATTCATCTGCACCTTTAAAGAACAAACCGTATTCATATACTTCATCCATATACGTTTTAAATAATCCCGGTACACTAAACCAATAAATTGGTGTTTGATAAATTACAACATCAGCCCATAAAAACTTCTCTTGTTCTTCTTTAATATTGTAGCCATCTTGAATCGTTGTCGTTTTCACATGATGATTCTCGTTTAATACCGTTACCATATAATCAACTAGCGTTCTATTTAATCGTCCTTCTTTCGTACCATATTTTTCATGTCCATTTATAATGAATATATTTTTCATCGCTTTTCTCTCCCTTATTTTATTCCTCGGCTATTAACCCAAGTTGCTGTTTCAGCGTAAGATTATCTTCTAAATGCCAATCCTCCGTTATCTTTCCGTCTTTCACATGTAAAATATCAATTGCAAAAAAACTGATTTTCTTATCCTTATGAGTGCCTGTAAAAGAAAGACGAGCTGTTACTTTATCACCGACGACTAATAAATCTTCAATCTCGCAATGTATGTTAGGAACAACTTTATGAAAGTTTTGCGCCGCAAACTTTAATCCTTCCGTGCCTTGTGGTCGCCCTTTCGGCAATGTATTATCGAAAAAATTTTCAGTAACAGTCTGCGGAATAAGTTCCTCTTTACCTGTATCCCAAAATGCATAAAAACGCTGTGCTGCATGAACTCTTTCTGTCGCTTCCTTTTTACTGAGTGAAGGATCAATTGTCATTGCTTTTGGCTGTGGCATTTCTTTTAATAACTGGATTTCCGTTTTTTGTTCCACGCTACATGCTACAAGCACAATACAAATAACAAACAAACTAAGGAACCCAAACAACTTTTTTATCTCCATGAAAATCACCTCCTCATACAAACCCTTTGTGTTTCGTATTGCTATTGTATATGCACTAACTTCCTTTATGGAAGTAGTGATATTTTTTTCATATAGTTACCAAAAGTATAGTTTTGTGATACTATAAAGCAAATTCATTCGATTTTTTTATGGAGGCTATTTTCATGACCAATATAGATCCAGTTGTATTAACGAAAGGTTTACCAGGCATACCTTGTCCTATCGCTAAAACACTTGACGTAATTAGTACAAAATGGACGTTTTTAATTATTCGCGACCTTCTTATCGAAGGAACATTACGCTTTAGTGATTTACAAAAATCAATGGACGGGATTAGTCCGAAAACATTATCTCTTCGCCTAAAAGAATTGGAAGCACAAGGGATTATAACGAGAAAAGTATATCCAGAAGTTCCGCCTCGTGTAGAGTACACTTTAACGGATAAAGGAAAGCAATTAGAGGGGATTTTTATTGAATTAAAACGGTTTGGATTAAATTTATAAAATGAAACTTTAATCAGGCTTTTACAGGATAAAACAAAAACCCCTTACCGTCGTAAGGGGTTTTATTACTTCGCAAAACTTTCAGCTAGCTGTTTCTCTCTCCACATAAATGTAATGCCGAGACCAACTATTAAAACAACTCCTGAAAATGCATATGGATAATGAATATTCATATCAAATAATATTCCGCCCATCGCTGGTCCTGCGATATTTCCTAAACTCGTATAAGTCGAGTTCATACCAGCAACGAATCCTTGCTCTTTTCC
>Ga0209130_1002074_pt1 | contig 10808 bp, 8 predicted proteins | sample AraplaMF_Cvi_mLB_FD_184264 | JGI IMG/M metagenome (GOLD analysis project Ga0209130, IMG submission 184264) | Arabidopsis root microbial communities from the University of North Carolina, USA - plate scrape MF_Cvi_mLB (SPAdes) (version 2) | ecosystem: Host-associated > Plants > Roots > Endosphere ...
CTTGCTGCTCAATCTGTGCAACTCCGGACCGCTGATGTACCGCCGTCAGGTGACGGTGCTGCACGACGCGGCACCGACGCGCGTGCCCGACAGTTATAGCCGGTCGTTTGTCGCCTGGTATCGGCTGATGGCGCCGCGCCTTGGCCGCGTATCTCAGCGCGTCATTACCGTGTCGGAGTTCTCGCGGCGCGAACTGTGTGACGCGTACCGGATTCCCGCCGGCAAGATCGGGGTCGTGTCCGAGAGTGGTGAGCACATGTTACGCGTGCAAGAAGACGAGGGGACCGTGGCGCCCACGCTGAACGGGCGTCCTTTCGTGCTTGCCGTCGGCAGTCTCAACCGGCACAAGAATTTTCGGCTCGTGGCCGAGGCCGCGCGCCTGATCGACGATGCGCAGTTCGACATCGTGGTGGTGGGCGGCGGCGATGCGCGGGTGTACGGGGCGGGCAAGGACGCGTTGCCCGCCTTCGTGAAGCACCTCGGCTACGTGAGCGATGGCGAACTGGCCGCGCTTTACCGGCGTGCAGCATGCTTTGTCTATCCGTCGCGCTACGAGGGCTTCGGGTTACCGCCCGTCGAAGCGCTGGCACTGGGTTGTCCCGTGATCGCTTCGAGACTGCCCGCCGTGCAGGAAGCGTGCGGCGATGCCGTGCTCTACACGTCGCCCGACGATCCCGCAGAACTGGCGCGTCTGCTCGAACACATTACCGCCGACGCTTCGTTGCGAGCCAGCCTGCGCGAGCGAGGCCGCGTACGGACAGAAGAACTGACCTGGCGCGCGACGGCTGCCCGGTTGATCGAGGAGATTTCGCCGTGGCTAATGTAACGCTTGCCCCAACCCCCGCTCACGACATACGTCGCTTTGGCCGCGTAGCGCTCGTACATGACTGGCTCGCTGCGTATGCAGGTTCGGAGAAAGTGGTCGAGCAGATTCTTCAACTGTTCCCCCATGCCGATCTGTACAGCGTCGTCGATTTTTTTCCTGAGGCGCAGCGGGACGTGCTGGGTGGTAAACGCGCGCATACCTCGTTCATCCAGCATCTGCCGCGCGCGCGCAAATCGTTTCGCCACTATCTTCCGCTGATGCCGCTGGCGATCGAGCAGTTCGATCTGTCCGGCTATGACCTGGTGATTTCATCGAACCATGCGGTGGCCAAGGGCGTGCTGACGGGCCCGCATCAGGTCCACGTGAGCTATGTGCATTCGCCGATTCGCTACGCGTGGGATCTGCAGCATCAATATCTGGCCGAAGCGGGCATGCAGCGCGGCATGAAGAGCTGGATCGTGCGTCTGCTGCTTCATTACATGCGTATCTGGGATCATCGCACCGCGCATGGCGTGGATGCCTTTGTCGCCAATTCGGCCTTCGTGGGCCGGCGCATTCGCAAGGCCTACGGTAGCGATGCGACGGTGGTCTATCCGCCCGTCGATGTCGAGCGTTTCGAACTCAGCACGGAGCGCGAGGACTTTTACCTGATTGCCTCGCGCATGGTTCCGTACAAACGCATTCCGCTGCTCGTCGAAGCCTTCGCGGCGATGCCTTCGCGGCGCCTCGTGGTGATCGGCGACGGGACGGATTTCGCGCGCGCCAAGGCATGCGCGACGCCCAATGTGACGCTGCTCGGCTATCAGCCCGACGCCGCGCTGGTGGACTACATGCAGCGCGCGCGTGCATTCGTGTTTGCCGCGGAAGAAGACTTCGGCATTTCGGTGGTCGAAGCGCAGGCCTGCGGGACGCCTGTCATTGCGTTGGGCCGTGGCGGCGTGCGGGAGATCGTCGTCGAATCACAGGACCCCGAACGCGCGACTGGACTCTTTTTCGGCGAACAGACCGTGGCGTCCATCGTCGACGCGGTGGAGCGCTTCGAACAGTCGCCGCCGTTCCGCGCGGACGTGTGCCGCCGCAACGCGCTGCGCTTTACGAAAGAGCGCTTCAAGCGTGAATTCCTGGGCGTGGTGGAGCGCGCCGTCGAAGCCAGCCGGGTACCCGCCGATCCGGCGCCGGAGATTCGCCGCTGGCGTTCCGCCTGAGTCGTGCAACAACAGGCCGTTCACGCCTGCATGCAGTGAACGGACAGGAGGTGAAGCAGTGCCGTCCATATACGGAGTCCTGGTCATCGTCATCGGACTACTGGTGCTCTATACGTCATTTCGCGGCGCCATTTACGCGATGGCGGCGTTTTCGCTGTTCGCAATGACGCTTGCGCTGAGTCTGGGCACGATCGGCATCATGCCGGCACAGCTCTTTCTCGTTTTCTTTGCGCTAAGGGCGTTCAATCTCGTCGGCGGCAAGGGAATCGGCGACGCGCTCTCGATGGACAAGCCGGGCTTCTGGCTGCTCTGTACCTGCGTGTGGGGTGTCGCCGGCGCCATTATGCTGCCGCGTCTTCTGCAGGGCTCGACCTTCGTGTTCCCGGTCGACCGCGGTCTCACGGGCGCCATCGTGGTGCAGCCGCTCGGCCCCGTTTCGGGCAATCTTTCGCAGGCGATCTATCTGGTGGGCGATCTCGTCGTGTTTGCCTGCATGTATGCGTTCCTCAAATATCGTGGCGCCTACCGGGCGCTCGCGAACGGCATTTTTCTGCTCACGATCCTCGATGTGTCCGCGGGCGTGATCGATTTCGTCACGCATGCTGTGGGTCTGGATGTGATGTCGGTCATCAAGACGGCTCAGTACGCCGACTTGAGCGGCGAAGAGCTGGGCGGACTGGTGCGTATCACCGGCACGTTCGCCGAGACGTCCGCGTTTTCGAGTTTCACGCTGCCGCTGTTCGTGTTCTGCCTCAATCTCTGGCTGCTCGGCTATCGTCCGAAACTGGCAGGCGCGCTCGCGATCGCGACGGGCACACTGTTGCTGATGTCCACTTCAGGCACCGCCTATGTCGGACTTGCAGCGTATATGTGCATACAGGTGATCAGTCGGCCGGGGCGTGTCGCGCCCGGCGCCGTCGAGCGCCAGCAGCGCATGTGGATCATCGCCGCCTGCGCGGGCGTGCTCGGCACCCTCTACGTCATCCTCTTCATGCCGAGCGTGGCGAAAGCGCTGGCCGACTTCGTCGACACCACGGTCATGAGCAAGGCAGATAGCTCGTCCGGTATCGAACGAATGAGCTGGAACACGCAAGGCGTGACCAACTTTCTTGAGACATACGGGATCGGCGTGGGATTGGGCAGCATTCGTGCATCGAGCTTCCTCGTGGTGGTGCTGGCAAACCTGGGTATCGTGGGCGTGATCTGCTATGGGATGTTCCTCGGCAAAACGCTGCTGTCGCCCGTGTCGTCGCATTACCCGCTGACGGAACGCGCCGTCTGCCACGCGGCACGGCATGGCATGCTCGCGACCTTGATCGTCGCGTCGCTTGCAGCCGGCGTGTTCGAACTTGGCTCGACCTTCTACCTGTTTGCGGCTGCAGCGAGCGCGCTTTCGCAGCGCGTGCCGAGACGCGCGCCCGGGCGTCAGGAATGGGGCGCGCGCCGCATTCAGGGATGAGCGCCTCTGTTGTTGCTTTGCTCGATCGGGACGGGTGCAGGCAGCCATGAGCCGCAGCGCATGCAGTGCACGCTTCGGCGTTCGGGATACGTGCGTTTGCGTGGGGTAGGCAGCAGTGCTGCGTCTGCGGCACCGATAGCATGGTCGTCGAGGTGCTGGCTGGAATGGTTTGCTCCATTGGCGCGGTCGGAACGATTGAGTCCGGCGCAAGACGGGCTGTCTTTTCCGGTTTCCAGAAAAGCATGCATTGGCCGACGAGGTGAATGTTGAATTCGACTGTCTGTTCGCAAGTAGCCCTGTCCGGGGAAATGAGCCTGCCATCGTCCGCCAGGGATGCAAAGGTCTGCCTGATCTTCGCCACACGCGGGCGCGCCGAAGTGCTTGAACGTGTCGTCGCCTTCGTCGATTCGCAGACCGTGCGGCCGGATCTGATCATCGTCTCCTGTGTAACGGACGAGGATGCGGGCACGCTCGCAAGCCGACCCGGATTGCTCGTGATCAAAGGCCAGCCTGGTTTGACCGTGCAACGTAATCATGCGCTGAAGCACGTGCCGGGTGGCTTCGATGTCGTAGTACTGCTGGACGATGATTTCCTGATGCACAGCAAATGGATCGCGGAAGTGCTCAAGACGCTGGACAGCGATCCCGCTATTGCCTGCGTCACGGGAACGGTACTCGCGGATGGCATCCACGGGCCGGGTTATTCCGTTGAAGAAGGACAGGCGATTCTCGCAACAGCCATCGACGTTCCGGCAATCCTGAACGTCGCGTCGACGGGCGGACCCTACGGATGCAACATGGCATTCCGGGCCAGCAGCATTGCCGGACTCCGGTTCGACGAGCGTCTCGTGTTGTATGGCTGGCAGGAAGATCGCGATTTTGGCGGCCAGATCTGGAATCGGGGCGGTCGTGTCGTGCGCATCAACACGGCACTCGGCGTGCATCTGGGGGTCAAGCGGGGCAGGGTGTCCGGCCGCAAGCTCGGCTATTCGCAGGTCATCAATCCGCTCTATCTGGCGAGAAAGAAGACCATGCCTTTGCGCGCCGCGCTCGATCATGTTCTGCGCAATGTCGCGAGCAACGTCGTGCGCAGCTTTGCGCCGGAGCCCTGGATCGACCGCCGCGGCCGGCTGGGCGGCAATCTGATCGGCCTGTGGGACTTCGTGCGCGGCAGGCTCACACCTGAGCGGGCCGCAAAACTATAAACGAACCCCGGAGCGCAAATCGCTGTTGGGGGAATGGCCACGCCGGGGACGATGTTCGCAGTCGCGAAACCGCGCGACTTCCAGACAGCTAACCATCTGCCAACGAGGCGATGCTGCATGTACAAGACAATTGCGTTCAACGGCAAGTTCTTTGGCGCACCGCCAAGCGGCGTGCACAAGGTTGCCGAGCAACTCATTGCGGCGACGGATGCGCTGATTGCGGAGCAATCGGGCAATGCCGCGGACTACGCGCTCGTCATCCGAGATAGCGTCAAGGTCCCGCCTTATCGAAAGATCCTGTGCGTTCAGGAGAATCCGCTGGTTCGCCGGATACACCGGATAGCGTGGGAGCAATGCTATCTTCCTTTGGCTCGCAGAAAGGACTTCATTCTCAACCTTTGCAATCTCGGGCCACTGTGTCATCGCGATTGCGCGACGCTGATCCACGATGCACAGGTCTATTCCGCGCCGGAGTCTTATTCGCTGGGCTTTCGGCTGTGGTACAAGTTTCTGTTCTTCTTCATCGGCAGACGGCACAAGCTCATCGTCACCGTGTCGGAGTTTTCGCGGAACGAACTCGTACGCTACGGCGTTGCCAGTGCCGACAAGATCGTGGTCGTACACAACGGCTGCGACCATGTTCTGCAGGTGGCGCCTGATGACGGGCAACTCGCGACATTGAAACTCACGCCGAGACGCTATGTGCTCGCGCTCGCGAACACGCAAAAGCACAAGAACATCGCCATTCTTCTCAAGGCCTTCGCAAAGCCCGAACTGAAGGATGTCGCGCTCGTGCTGTTCGGCGGCGCGACGAAAGCCGAGTTCGAACAGCTCGGGCACATCGTGTCGCCCAATGTGCAGTTTGCCGGCCGGGTCACTGATCCGGAACTGGTGGGGTTGATGGTGAACGCTGGCGCACTTGCGTTCCCATCGCTGACGGAAGGGTTTGGTTTGCCGCCACTGGAGGCGATGGCGCTTGGCTGTCCGGTGGTGGCCGCACCGTTCGGCGCGCTTCCGGAAGTGTGCGGCAAGGCCGCTCTTTACGCGGACCCCCTGGATGCCAACGCGTGGAGCCAAAAGATTCGAGCGGCGCTCGACGATGAAGGCGTGCGCCAGTCTCTGATATCGGCGGGGCGTCGGCAGGCTGGCAGCTTCACCTGGAAACAGGCGGCGCGAAACCTGTTCGAGGCCGTGAAAGCCGTCACGCCCGCCTAGCGGAAATCACAAGCCGGAACTGTCGCTTGATTTGGACGATCTGCTTCACGCGCATAGGCGGTGTGTGGCTTTTCGAACGGTCTGTCACACGGCCCGCCCGTACATTGCGGTAGGCGCACACCCGTCGTGCGCCTTCGTTATCCGGACTCCGCTGTCCGTCACGCGACGGTGACGGGAATCGAAAGCTGCTCAGTCGACGCATGACGAAACGCACCAAAGAAGGGATTTGTCAGATGTCCACGCCGGCGCGCTGGCTTGCAAGCCGGTTTCGGAGGGCAGTGCAATGAAGAGATTGGACTCGGTTCAGGTGCTTCGCGCGGTCGCGGCCTTGCTAGTGGTGTTTTGCCACGCGGCGGCCGAGGTGGGCCACCATGGCGCACCCGCATCGCACCTGTGGCCGCTCATCAACACGAAGGGGCTGTTCGGCGTCGATATTTTCTTCGTCGTCAGCGGCTTCGTGATGATGTATATCATCTCGGGGCAACGCTCCGGGAGCACGACGGCCCGATGGTTCATCGGCGATCGCATCGTGCGCGTGGTGCCGCTCTACTGGGTGGCGACGCTGCTGTCGATCGCCATCGGTCTCGCGCTGCCCGCGCTCAAGAACAAGAACTGCTATGAAATAGCGTACGTTCTGCGCTCGCTGCTCTTCGTGCCGTCCACGAACCCGATGACGGGTGCGCCAGAACCGGTGCTGGGACTTGGCTGGACGCTGAACTTCGAGATGTTCTTCTATGCCGTCCTTTCGCTGGTCCTGCTACTCGGTATCCGGCGCGTTTATCTCGCGGTGGTGGCGATATTCGTGACGCTGGTCGCGCTCGGTCTTGTGTTGAAGCCCGAGTACCTCATCCTTAGAGGCTGGACGCATACGATCATTCTCGAATTCGTGTTCGGCGTGGTATTCGCGAAGTTGCGCCTCTCGGGATTCCGGATTGGCGCGCTTGCGCAGATCGCGCTGATTGTCGCGGGTGTGACGGGCTGGCTGATGACGGGGCCGTCCGCAGACGGCACATTCGACATGCGTGGCCTCATGTGGGGACCGCCTGCCGCGGCGATATTCGCCGGCGTCGTCATGGGTCGTCGCGATATCAAGTATCCGAAGCTGCTTCTGCTGATCGGCGACGCGTCGTACAGCCTCTACCTCACGCATCTCTTCATCATGCGCGGGTCGTCGCTGCTGGTGAGCCATCTGCCTGTCGGGCCTGTGGCGCGCGTCGTGCTGTTCTTTGCCATTTTCCTGCCTTGCACGGTGGGCTTTGCGATCTTGTCCTACCGCAGGTTCGAAATGCCGACCATGCGCTTCGGCCGCCGGTTGCTGCGGGCGCGGCCAGGCAAGGGGAGTGCTGTCGACGGCGTGTCGGCAGGAACCCAGCAGGCGAGAACCTGAGGCGATCTGGCGCACGTCGGGCGCCTTGGACTGTGTCAACGCGGACGGTTCATCGACCTGCGCTCCCGAATAGCCTGGAGAATTGACGCAGTTAAGAACGGGGCTACCAGGGCCGATTTTAGCGAATCGGCCTTTTCCGCAATCGCCGGAATTCACTGACGACATATATGGGACGCCATACCAGACTTTACGGGCTGCAACATCTGCGCTTTCTGGCCGCCTTTGCGGTATTGGCCCACCATATCCTCGAAGAGGCTTCGGGAAGTCCGCTGGCGCTCGTTGCGCCTTCCGCGCAGCGCGTCGGAGCGTGCGGTGTCGACATCTTTTTCGTCATCAGCGGGCTGGTAATGTGGCATACGACGGGAGGCTTTTCCTCGCAAACGTCGGCCAAGGAATTCTTCACCCGTCGTCTCACGCGAATCATGCCGTCTTATTGGGGATGTCTGGCCATCGTGGTAGCGCTGTCTTGCAGCGGTATCGCGTACCGGCACGTGCAGATCGACGCCGTAGGCTTGATCGAGTCGGTGCTGTTGCTGCCACCCACGACATCGTCCGGTCAGATCATGGGTGTTGCGTGGACGCTCGTCTATGAACTTTACTTTTACCTGATCTGTACGGCGGCACTTTGTCTTCCGTGGCAAAGATACCGGGCCGCGCTGATTGTTGCCCTGCTGGCCGGTGTGCCTGTCGTGCTCAATATGGTCGGCGCCACGACACAAGGCCAGTACTATGGCAACCCGCTCGTCATCGAATTTGTATGCGGCATCTTTCTTGGCGCGATTAGCGCACGGCTGCCTGAATTGAGCTCTCGTGTCAGGTGGCTGGTGTTGATGACGTGCGTTGCGCTTTTCTGGTGGGCTTCTATAGCCTCACCCGATGAAACGACCTCTGGCCTGTCGCCTTCATTCAGATGGTGGACCTGGGGAATTCCTGCGACGCTGCTGGTGGCCGCATTCGTGCACACGGACGACAGTGGCAGCCGGATCGGACGTGCCCTGACAGTGCTCGGCAACGCGTCCTACGTGCTTTATCTGACTCACGGATTCTGGATGAACGTGTTCGCGAGGGCCGTCAAATCCGGGACGTTCCACAGTTCGCTCAGCCTCTATCTGGCGGCTATCTGCGTGGCGGCCCTCGCGGTTGCGTTCTCAGCCGCTGTTCACCTTTACCTGGAGAAGCCGTTGCTTGCCCGGCTCGAGAGCAAGCGGTCGCGGATTCGCCAGACGGCACTGACCTGATGCTGCGTTGAGCAGAGCAGCGGGTCGGGCGATTCGCTTAACCGCTCTGCGACGTTCGCAGATAAAGGCGTGTCAATCCGATGCACCTTGTGGTCCGCGATGTGGGAAAGCACTGCGGTCAGGCACGAGCGTAGATCGACTCCTTTGAATTCGCAGATCCCGCTGAGCGCTACGAAATTGAATGGCGGCGTGAAGTCGAGTCGGTCATAAGCAGCGTGGCCGCCCGCTCCATCCTTTGTTGAGAGGGAGGTACGATTACCCCCTCGCACAAAACCACGCGATCCCCTAGTCTACTGATCCGCCATCATTCCGCCAGGCGGCGTTACCGCCGACGTTACAGGCCGTCGAACGAGTCTCTTCGACAGGAAAGCGCGCACGGGCTCCTCGACATATCGCGTCAATACGATCGCGCTCACGAGCGTCACTGCACAAGCGACGATGATCGGAACTGTCGACGGCTCGTTTGGCTTTCCGATCAGCATGAACACAGCCCGGCCAATCGGAAAATGCAGGAGGTAAACCGGGTACGAGAGCCAACCGAGAAACCGCGCGATCTTCGCTTCGTAAGTCGACGCGCAGGACAGATTCGCGCCGACCATCACCAGGCAAGGCGCGACGCAGAAAATAGCCAATGCCGGATACACCCCGCGAAGCGACATCGGAAACAGAAACATCACGAGCGCAACGATATACAGACCGTATGAATTGCGCAGTACCTGTTTCAGGGCTTCCATGATGCGCAGATCGACGCCGGAACGCTTCAGGTTGTATAGCAGGACGCCAACCACAAAGCCGAATGACACACGGTAAAACCCGCCATCCATTCTGCTTCCGGACCAGCCTTGGGAGAAATCGACGATAGAGTGCCCATGGTTCTCGAAACTCGTGAGAGCTCCCGTGATCAGGAACATGAGACCGCTGATGACGATGATCTTGAACATCGTCGACCGGCTCAAGCGGACGACGATTACGAACGCGATGCTTGCCACCATTTCAAAGAAAAGCGACCACGCTGGCGGATTCGCCGGAAATATCTCACCGATCGTGAAATCGGAAGCCGCAACGGCGCCCGTCGTCGCCATGTTCGCGTTGCCGAGATGGCCTATATACGGAGTGAAGAACAGGTTGTGAATGGTTGCCGAAACGATGCTCGGCATCGGGTAGGTCGACAGGCCGAGCATTCTTGCATGGATCAGCACAGGCACGCCGATCAGCAAGGAAATCAGCAGCATCGGATACAGCCGGATCACGCGTCTTTTTACGTATTCGAGCGTGGTCATTCCGCCGAGCAGCCGTGTTCCATATGAGTGAGCGATGACGAAGCCGCTCAGCATGAAAAACAGATCGACGGCCACGTAGGCGTTCTTGAACGCCTCCTGACTGAAATGCGACATCATCACTGCGATGGCCGCGACGCCTCTCAAGCCGTCGAGTGCATCGTATCTACTGTTTTTCGTAGCCATCGCAACCCCATATTTTCTGTCCCACCACGGCGAGGTAGATGCCCCGCACTTTGACCATCGCTGTCAGTGAGTCTAGCGGCCCGGTTGGGGCGAATGTGTTCGATGGGCAACGCAGCGCCAGCATTGCCGGGCGCGCCACGCCGACGTCGTGGGCAGGCGTTTCCCAGAAATTGTTAGGCAACCCACGGAACAAATCCGGGAAAAAACTTACGCTGGGTCGTAGGGTACGCACACCGTGTGCTGAGGCGACCGCCGGTGCCGACATCCGCGCGCGACGCTGCATTTCTAACTTGGGGCCGTAGAGAAAATGAAGATATTCGTCATCAATCTCGACAAGTCTACCGATCGACTGAGCCACATGACAGTCCAGCTCGACAGGCTGGGCTACGCCTGGGAAAGATTCCCTGCCTTAGGGCCGGCGCACGTAGAAGCAATGAGTCGAACGCTGGATCTGCCGCTGCTGCGTGGCACGTGTAGCGCGCCTGAAAAGGGCGCGGCGCTCAGCCACTATTCGATCTGGAAAAAGGTGGTGGAGGAAGGCATCGATCATGCGCTCGTGCTCGAGGACGATGTTCATTTTTGCCGGGATGCGAGGAGTCTTCTCGATTCCCTGAACGAAAAGCTTTCGCGGGGATTCCGCTATGACATCATCAAAATGGAAACTTCCCTGGCGGGCATCATCATTGATCGAAAAGGCCTGAACCTGTCGGCCCGCACGGGACTGCACCGGTTACGGAGCAATCACACGGGTGCAGGCGCCTATCTGATTTCGAACGACGGATGCCGCAAGATGATCGAGCGCTTTGCATC
>Ga0209130_1002092_pt1 | contig 10700 bp, 8 predicted proteins | sample AraplaMF_Cvi_mLB_FD_184264 | JGI IMG/M metagenome (GOLD analysis project Ga0209130, IMG submission 184264) | Arabidopsis root microbial communities from the University of North Carolina, USA - plate scrape MF_Cvi_mLB (SPAdes) (version 2) | ecosystem: Host-associated > Plants > Roots > Endosphere ...
ATTCGGTCGGCGGCTGGTCCTTGTTGACGAGCGGGAAGTACTTGTCGTGCATCAGGCCGCGACCGACCACGGCCACGAGGTCCGGGTCTTCCTGATTCCACGGGTCGAGCATCGTGATCGCGTCGTAGACCACAGCGTCGAGGTTGGCGTAGTCGCTGGTCGCCTTGTCGGGGCCGACGATGACCTTGCCGGCCTGCTTGCCGCCCGCGGCGAGGACGTTTTCCGGGGCGTGTTCACGCATCTGCTGCAGCCAGCCCTTGTTCACGTCCTGCAGCAGCGGGTTTGCGGCGAGGTCCGTGGTGGCGGCGATGCTGGTGCCGTTGAAGCCGATGCAGATGCGGTCCAGTGCCTGGCGCCGGAGGATCGCGTCGCGCAGCAGCGTCTGGAAGTTGGGGAAGCCGGCCCAGGCATCGAGCTGCGCATAGCGGATGGCAGTGTCGAAGTTGGTCTGCACGCAGCGGTATTGGTTGTCGTCGAGCGCCGCGACGTTGCGCGGCTTGCGCGTGAGATTGCCGCTGGTGTCGGTGCGGCTGGCCACCGGGCCGGTGACGCCGACGCCGACCTTGGCGGCCATCTGCTCGGTGACGCCGATGACGTTGATGCGCTGCAGGAACGCACTCGACTCCTGCATCTTCGCTTCGAGGGTCTGCTGCACGCGCGGCACGACGTTGAATTTCTGAACGACGCTAGCCACTTCGTTGAGGGTGGCCAGCTGGGCGAAGTAGGCGTCGAGGACTTGGCGGGTTTCTTTGCGCATGGTGTGTGCTGCCTGTGTGGTGTTGCGGATGAGGTGCTTGCGGTGGGTCGACGTGACTCAGCAGTCGGTCTTCGTGGTGCCGTTGCCGCCGGTGGCCAGCGGGCGAGTGGTGCCGGTGGGCGTGGTGTCGAGGACCGAGTACTTGGCCTTCAGGTCGGCCAGGGTGGCCTGCAGTTCGCCGATGGTCTTGTCGCGGGCGGAGAGTTTTTGCTCGGTGGCCGTGACGTGGGCTGCGAAGGCGTCGCCGATCTGCTCGAAGCCTTCGGCGACGGCGGCGAAGCGTGCATCGTCGGTTGCGGTCTTCGCGCCGAACTTCGCCAGGGCGCCGGCGACGGCCGCGCGGAACTTGGCCAGGGCGCCTTCGTCGGGCGCGTCCTCGAATTCGAGGGTGAACTCTTCGGCGGCCGTGAAGAGGTCGTCGGGCTTTTCCTTGCGCGCGGCGAAGGGGTTGGAGTTCGGGTTCTTGGCCGCGAACTCCAGCATTTCGGTGCCGAGGCTAGCGGGGTTGTCGGTGACGGCCAGGCCGACGAGATAGGCCTTCTCGCTGTCGGCGAAGCGCGGCCGGACTTCCATCGACGAATAGATCTTCTGGCGCTTCTTGTTGAGGTCGACCAGCTCATCGGTGGGGGAGATCTGCGCGAAGAGGGCGAGCTTCTTGACGCCGCCGATCTCGACCTCGCCCGTCTTTACAGCGGTGACATCGCCATAGGCGCGAAAGTCGCTGTTCGGGCTGTAGCCACGCATGTGCTCGATGTTGACGCGGGCGCCATAGAGGTTCGGGTCGTAGCTGGCGGCGATCTGTTCCAGCATCGCGCGGTCAATGACACGGCCGTCGCTGGTCGCGCCTTCGACGGCGACGCGGAAGAACTTGGAGACCGGCTTCTTTGCGGGTGTGGACATGGGTTGGCTCACTGCTGGTTGAACGGGGACCGCGTGGTGTTCGCGATGCGGTGAGCCAATGGTGTCGGCGCGTACGTCCGCTCTCAAGCCGCTGCGTATGTGGCAGTGGCGGGCACTGTTGGACGTGGTGGCGATGCTTCGCGCGCGCGGGCAACCTCGGCGGCATGCCCCTGAAATCCGCTGCGTCCGGCCGCACTCGCCGGACTGTTTCTGTCGCTGCGAAGAAGTCCGCGTCGCACAAGCGTGGACGGGCTTCGAACACCGCCAAAGTGGTGGCACCTGTTGCCGATGTCGGCAGCGTTGCGAACACTGCGACGGGCCAGATTGCCACGTTGACGCCGCAGGCGCAACCCCGCACGGCGGCGCGGTTCCTCGCGTGGACAGGCTGGAAGGTCAAGCAGATCGCGGAGCACCTGGGCGTGCCGGCGTCGACGGTCTACGGCTGGAAGGAGGCCGATAAGTGGGATGACGCGCAGCCGCTTGACCGCGTGAACGGCGCGCTCGAAGTGCGGCTCGTCCAGCTGATCCTGAAGACCGAGAAGACCGGCGGGGACTACAAGGAAATCGACCTGTTGGGCCGCCAGCTGGAGCGCACGGCCCGCGTCGAGAAGTACCAGCAGACCGGGCGCGAAGGCGACCTGAATCCGAACATTGCGGCGCGCAACGCGGCGCCGAAGCGCAGGCCCAAACGCAACGAGTTCAGCGAGGACCAGATTGCGCTTCTCGAAGCGAAGCTGCGCGAATCGAACTTTCCGTTCCATCAGACGTGGTTCGATCAGCAGTACCAGCGGCTGCGCGCGATCCTCAAGTCGCGGCAGATCGGCGCGACGTTCTATTTCTCGCGCGAGGCGCTGCTGTCGGCGGCGAAGGAGGGGCGCAACAAGCTCTTTCTCTCGGCCTCGAAGGCGCAGGCGCACCAGTTCCGCAGCTACATCGTCGATTTCGCGAAGGAGGTCGACGTCGAGCTCAAGGGCGAGAACATCAAGCTGTGGAATGGCGCGGAGCTGATCTTCCTCGGCACGAACGCGATGACGGCCCAGTCGTATCACGGCGACTTCTACTTCGACGAGTTCTTCTGGGTTCCGCGCTTTCGCACGATCAACAAGCTGGCGAGCGCGATGGCCTCGCACAAGCACTGGCGCAAGACCTACTTCTCGACGCCTTCGGCCATGTCGCACGAGGCCTATGGCTTCTGGACCGGCGACGACAGGAACAAGGGCCGCGCGAAGAAAGACCATGTCCGCATCGACACGACGCACAGGGCGCTGCGCGGCGGCGCGCTGGGCCTCGACCGGAAGTGGCGCGACATCGTCACGGTGGAAGACGCGGTCGCGCTGGGCTTCGATCTCTTCGACATCGCCGAGCTGCGTGAGGAATACAGCGTCGACGAGTTCGCCAACCTTTTCATGTGCCAATTCATCGATGACAGTCTCTCCCTGTTCACGCTGGCGCAGATGCAGGCCTGCATGGTCGACAGCTGGGAGACGTGGAGCGACGTCAAGCCGCTATGGCTACGGCCCTACGCGCATCACCCTGTGTGGATCGGCTATGACCCTTCGGACAAGGGCGATGCGGCGGCGCTGGTTGTCGTTGCACCGCCACGGGTGCCCGGCGGCAAGTTCCGCATCCTGCACCGCGAGCAGTTCAAGGGCTCGGACTTCGAGGCCCAAGCCGAGGCGATCCGGCGCGTCACGCAGCAATACAACGTCGTGCATATCGGCATCGACAAGACGGGTCTTGGCGCGGGCGTTTTCCAGATCGTCGAGAAGTTCTTCCCCCAAGTGAAGGGCTACCAGTACAGCATCGAGGTGAAGCAACGCCTCGTGCTAAAGGCGCAGCAGGTGATTCACAAGGGCAGGCTCGAATTCGATGCCGGATGGACCGACATCGCGGCGTCGTTCATGGCCATCAAGCGCGTGCTCACGGCCAGCGGCCGGAACGTGACCTACGACTCGGGCCGCTCGCAAGAGACGGGGCACGCGGATCTTGCGTGGGCAACGATGCACGCGCTCGATAACGAAACACTCGCCGGCGATGTTGTCGGCGGCAGCTCTCGCATGGAGATTTTTGGATGAGCAAACGCAAGGGCATCCACGCCCACCGATCGACGCACGCCGCGCCGCTGGCCAGTGCTGGCGCCTCGGGCGCTGACCTGATGACGCAGCCGGGCGGTGGCGCCGTCGCGGCCTTCAGCTTCGGCGACCCCGAGCCTGTGAGTCGCATCCAGCTGCTCGACTATGTCGAGAGCATGTTCAACGGCCGTTGGTACGAGCCGCCGCTCCCGTGGGAAGGGCTGGCCAGCGCATTTCGCGCGTCGCCGCACCATGGCTCCGCGATCTTCCTGAAGCGCAACCTGCTGAAGGGGATGTTCGTCCCGCACCCGCGGCTGTCGAGCGCGACGTTCGGCGCGATGGCGCTGGATTTTCTGGTGTTCGGCAATGCCTACGTCGAGCAGCCGCGCGCCGTCACCGGTCGGCCGCTGCCGCTGCAGCACGCGCTGGCCAAATTCACCCGGCGCGGGGAAGAGGCGGGCTGCTACTTCTTTGTCCGGGGCTGGCATCAGGAGCATGAGTTCCCCGCCGACTCGGTCTTCCATCTTCGCGAGGACGACGTCAATCAGGAGGTCTATGGCCTGCCCGAGTACATCAGTGCGCTGCAGTCGGCCTGGCTCAACGAGTCGGCCACGATGTTCCGGCGCAAGTACTACGCGAACGGCTCGCACGCGGGCTTCATCCTGTACCTGTCGGATGCCCAGGTCAGCACCACCGATGCGGATGCGTTGCGTGAGGCGCTGAAGGGAGCGAAGGGGCCGGGCAACTTCCGGAATCTGTTCCTGCATGCGCCTGGAGGCAAGTCCGATGGCTTGAAGCTGATTCCGGTCAGCGAGGTGGCAGCAAAGGACGACTTCGCGGCTATCAAGAATGTGAGCAAGGACGACGTGCTCGCCGCCCACCGCGTGCCGCCGGGCTTGCTGGGCATCGTGCCGACCAACGCCGGCGGGTTCGGCAATGCGCCGGACGCGCTGGGGGTGTTCATCGACAACGAGATTCGGCCTCTGATGCAGCGCTTTCGCGAACTCAACGAGTGGGCAGGGGAGGAGCTGGTGCGCTTCGTCGACCAGGCGGGTAGCAATACGGCGGCCTGAGGCCTCATCGCATCTAGGCGCACGGCGATGACATCCCGGCGTGGGCGCCTGAACGCAAGAGGTCGGGGCCTTGCCTGTTGGAGAAGAGCCTGGAACGCTGGCGAGAGGTCTGCGTCGTGCACAAGCATGCGGTGCAGCTCAGACTTGTCCATATCCACATAGTGCCCGACCGGCGTTTCCCAGATGGAACTATTTACCTCAGTCTGAAGCGGCTGCTTTGGGTCTTCGAAGTGCATGAGCACCTCGCCAGCTTGAAGGCCGCAGATATCGCAGCGAAAAAGGTTACGAAGGGGCATCTTTGCGACAAATGCACGGCGCGTTGAACGGCATCGTTCGACGAGTTCCGTCTGCATTTCGTAGCTCCTTTCCGGCGCACAGACGCTGGCGACTTCCAATAAGTCGGCAAAGGACAGTAGTGCCTCTTCTTTGTTCATGTCGCCCCCTTCTCGGTATTCGGTGAATTCTGCCTCACCGACGTGCACGAGTCGCGGCTCGATCGATAGGGCCGACGTCGTCCCTCGGTTAGCAATGGGCGGCGCCGAGCAGCCGAAGCCGCGTATAGAGCCCTTTTCCCGTCTGATGCCTCCTTGCCCCTGCCGAGTGCAGTTTCGGGCCGCTACGGCCTGCCTAGCGCCCTGGCACGCCCCTCCCACCCATATCGACCGGCTGCCCCGGGCGGTGGGCCGCCCGTGCCCCCTGGCGCGCGGTCTAGCCCCCACCGAGCCCGCTCGCTTCGGGTAGTTGGTTTTACGACCCGGTCGTTAGCTGGCCGTGCCGCACCGGTGCTGACGTGGTGCAAACTTTCACATGGCGGCATTGGTGCCGGTTTTTACGAGTTTTGCGTGGGCTAGTGGCGTATTGCACCGCGACCGCGGTGCCCTAGGCCCGGAAGCGCTTCGCAATGAGGTCACAGCGGTTTCGCTCGCCCCGCTGTCTTTCCCTAGGTTGATAAAAGGTAACTATGTGCTACCTTGGTGTTCGAAGTCAGCCCCGTAACCTACACGAGAGCCAAATGACTAGTCCATTCCAGACTCGGCAGCCGAACATCGGCAGCAACCGCAACATCCGTACTCCGCAGCGTGAGGCCTATCAAGCGCTGGTTGACTATGCGAGCAATCCGGAAGACACGGAAAGAGAGGTAGGCATAGTGCTGCCTGTCGGATGTGGGAAGTCCGGCACTATCACCTTGGCCCCTTTCGCCTTCCGATCAACGCGTACTTTGGTCGTCGCGCCCGGGGTGGCGATCGCGGCGCAGCTGGCTGCAGACTTTAACCCTAGCAACGCGAGCATGTTCTATCAGAAGTGCCAGGTGCTAGCCGGCGGCCCCTATCCCGAGCCCGTCGAAATCCGCGGCACCACCGCGAATCGGGGCGATCTGGACGACGCTCAGGTAGTCATCACCAACATTCAGCAGTTGCAAGGCGACCAGAACCGGTGGCTGCAGACGTTGCCCAACAACTATTTCGACCTGATCCTGTTCGACGAAGGCCACCACAGCGTGGCAGAGAGTTGGGCAGCGCTGAAGGCGCGTTTTCCCGACGCCAAGATCGTTAACTTCAGCGCAACGCCGATGCGGGCCGACGGCCAAATCATGGCAGGCCGAGTCCTCTACTCGTATCCGATCTTCCGGGCGATCCAAGAGGGATATGTCAAGCGGTTGAAGGCCGTACAGCTAAACCCGCGCACGCTGCGCTACGTGCGCCGTGACGGCACCGCTGAGATCGAAGTGAGCCTCGCCGAAGTGCGGCGCCTCGGGGAAGAAGATGCGGATTTTCGCCGCAGCATCGTGACCTCGACCGAGACGCTCAACACCATCGTGGATGCGTCGATTCGCGAGCTGGACCGCCTACGCACGGAGTCAGGCGAAAGTCGCCTGAAGATCATCGCGTCAGCTCTTAACTTTGAGCATTGCCGTCAAATTGTCCAAGCATATGCGTCCCGCGGCCGCCGTGCCGGATACGTGCATTCACGCGAAGACGGCGCTGCTAACCAGCGTGTCATGCAGCAGCTGGAATCCCACCAGCTCGATGTCATCGTGCAAGTTCGAAAGCTTGGTGAGGGCTTCGATCACCCTTACCTCGCAGTAGCGGCGGTCTTTAGCATCTTCGCCAACCTATCACCGTTCGTGCAGTTCGTGGGGCGCATCATGCGGGTGATCGTTCAGAACGCCCCCGGCAACGTATTGAATCAAGGGGTGGTCGTCTTTCACGCAGGTGCCAACATTGCTAGGCAGTGGGGAGATTTCCAGCAGTACAGCGAAGCCGACCAAGCTTACTTTGACCAGTTGCTGCCATTGGAAGGATTGGACCCCGGAGAGCCTGAAGGCGAACGTGAGGTCACGCCGGTCGATCGTTCAGCCGACGAAGTGGAGGTCCGCGCGCAGACAGAGGTGCAGCTGGAGGAAATTCATTTGCTTGAAGAGGATTCAGCGGCGGCTATTCGACTCCTGCAGGAGCGGGGTCTCATCTCTGGAGACTTCGACCCTGCCCGCGAAGTTCTTCAGCCGGTGCCTGTAACCAGGGTTGCACAACGCCAAGCCATGCGCGGTGGCCTTGACATGCGGATACGGACAGAAGCGGCCAGGATTCTCAGTAGACGCGGCGTCAGCGCCGAGGGCCATGGCCTAGATCTGCAGCGACTTGGTCGAACTAATCTCATCGTTCTGAAGTCTGCGATTGACCGTGTGGTCAACGCTTCCGTGGGACAGACTGGTCGGCAACGGCACGAATTCACCCGCCCTCAGCTTGACCAGATTGAGGCAAGTTTCACGCGGCTTGTTGCACAAGCAGAGAGGGAGGTCTTCGGTGGCGATTAAATCTTTGATTTGCCAAGTGGGCGTCGATACCGCGGGTAAGTCGCACAACTGCCAAGCCAACAGCCGGCATCGTATCGCCATGGGTGATGTCCGCTTGAAAGTGCGCAATGGCCGAAGTTGGGATCACTACTGCGCGGACTGCGCACGGACCATCATCGCCCGAGACATTGCAAAGCTGACCCTACTGCAGGAGCTGAAGCCGGCGGTAGACGCTTAGGGGGAAGACTGTCCATTGTCAGAAGGAGGGGAGCGATGCCTAGCGAAGAGGAACTCGTCGCCCATCGTCGGGGGAAGTGGTCGATGGTCGGCGTACCGCATAAGGGATGGGTCTGCGTCGATATTGAAGACCTTGGCGAACCCCAGGCAGAGTGCGAAATGTGCGAGTCACAAACTATTCGCTATGTCCATCACATGGAGCATCCTGACTATCCAGACTCCTTGGCCGTTGGCTGCGTCTGCTCGGGCCACATGGAAGGAAGTTTGGCTGCAGCAAGAGACCGCGAAGCATCGATGCGCAGCCGCACAAGCAAGCGTGCACGTTGGCTCGGTCGCATCTGGAAGATGTCCGTGAAGGGGAACCCGACCATCAAGGCTGATGGCTTCCGCATCACAGTCTATGGACGCGGCAGCGGGTACGGTGCAACGATCGCCGCATTGGATGGCTCAAGCGTCGAGCACGCACGCCGGAATTTTCCGACTATCGATCAAGCCAAGCTAGCAGCCTTCGACCACATTACTCGATTGCTGGCTAAGACCGGAAAGTAGCAAAAGGGGGGGCGTCCGATCTCCATCGAGAGGTCGACTCCGAGAATTTACCGTTCTGACGCGTGACCTGTGGACGAGCAACAGACCCCTATCGATATCTAAACCTATTACTGCACCAAGTGCTCCTAGCGGTGCGCGGAACGCCAGTCTTCGCGTTGGATTTTTGCCTCTTCTCGAAATTCTGCTGGTGAAGCATCTGCGAAAAAAGCAAAGGATTCCCGTTCTATCGGAGCCTGCAAAGTTGCTTGGAAGCCGCGTGAAGAGATCTCTCGTGGGGCCAGTGATTGCGGGTATAGCAGAAGAGTTGGTGCGCAACGTAGCGGCCAATCGAACAAAACAACTACTTGATCGGCAAGCCAAATGACAGTTGAACTAGATTCGGTGGCGATATAGCGACCAAGTGACTCTGGCCCACTGATCGAACTGGTTGCAACGGCTCTGTACAGCGTGTCCCGATATTGCTTGACCTCTGCGGCTTGGTAGTTCTTGTGCTGACTCGTTGTGGAGTCGTAGAGGGAATGGTGCTCGAAGCATAGCCAAGCCAAATTGTGAAGCGAGTCGTTCGAGCGGTCTTTGTCAACATGCGCGATCTGACCGATTTTTTCGCCGAAGTCGCCTTTCAATCCGTAGCACAAGGCGCAGCGCCGGCGGCTTCGAATTAGCACTTCCGTCTCGATGTCTATAGGTAATTTTTTACGCGTCTTTGCCATATATACTCAGCTTGCAGCATGTGGATCTCTGGGCTAGGGGCTAGAAAAAACCAAGCTGGTTATAGCCTAGTCTGGCCTGCTCAGAGGGGGCCAATCCCGTTGACCTGCTTCGAAAACAGTTCCTTCTTAGCGCCGACTTCGTTCTCGCCACGCAGATAGGGCTGCGCGCTGGCTAGTTCTGAGACCTCGTCGCCCTCCTTAGGTGTCGATGTGCAGATGCCGAGCTTTTCCAGCCACTGCCACGAGGCGTACTTGTCATTGCGGTGACGGATGTGCGTGTACCGTCGCAACGAACTCCATGTCCGATGCCCTGACACTCCGGCGACATTTGGAATGTTCCAACCCAGCTCGAAGAGGCGACTGATGCCGTCGTGGCGCAGGTCGTGGAAGTGCAGATCCTCGATGCCCAGCAGGGTGCAGGCATCGGTGAAAACGCGGCTGATGGTGCCGCTGTCGTAGGGAAAAATGCGGCCGGTCTGCCCAGCGTCTTTTCGCCGGTTCAGGATGATGGCCAGCGCCTCAGGTGTCAGCCCACAACGGACATCGTTGCCCAGTTTTTCGCCTGGGTGCTTCATGTCTCGCACCCAAATATCTGGATGCGCCTCATCGAGATCTTCGAAAGTCTGTCGGGTGATCTCGTCTTGCCGCCGCGTGCTGAAGATCGCGTAACAGACGATCTCCTGCATGGGGATCGAGCCCTTGCGCCGGTTGCCGAAGAGAGTCATGAGCTTGTCCAGCTCTTCGAGAGTGGGACGTCTGTCACGCTGCCTGGACTTCGATGTCAAGCCGAGGGCCTTGCACACCTTGCGTGCATCGTTGATGACCTGGGGATCGAGCTGATACCCCCATGCCGGGCGTGCCAGCTGGTAGACCGCCGAGATATGCGACAGGTAGTTGTCGGCCGTCTGCGGCAGGACGCCGAGATCCTTGGCGAACTGCACCCAGTCGGCGCTGGTGATGGTCGAGCCGCGCCGCTTCGCCAAGCTGGTGGCCGCTACCGTGTTGAGCACCTGGGCCTTTGTCTTGCCGATGCCTTTGCGGTACTCGGCGACATACTTCTGGATGGCCTCAGCGAAGGTGGGGTCCGGCGCCTTGAGTTTCGCCAGCGCGCCGGGCTGCGACAGCTCGGTTTCCCGGCTTTTCAGCCAGAGCTTGGCCGCTGGCTCGCGGTCGAAAGTCTCGGTCTCGCTGTGGACGACGACGCCGCCTTCTTTGATTCGGATGCGAGCCATGTGCGCTACGCTTCCGTCTGCGCGCTTGCGCTTCGTGATGGTTCCCAAAAGGGGGCCTCCCGGTGGTACATGCCATTTTTGTGGCACGCAATGTACCACCGAGACCGGAAAAACAGCGCTGAATGAAACTGAATGACGACGAACGAGAACCCCCAAAACCCCGCGCCAGTGCTTGATTTTCCTCGAAAGGACCGCGCGACAGAGGCAATGCGTTTGTCCGTTGCACCCATGATGGACTGGACCGACAGACACTGTCGTTACCTCCATCGCCTGCTGTCGCGCCACGCGCTGCTCTACACCGAGATGGTGACGACCGGCGCGCTGATGCATGGCGACGTGCCGCGCCATCTGCGCTTCAACGCCGAGGAACACCCCG
>Ga0209130_1002117_pt1 | contig 10553 bp, 9 predicted proteins | sample AraplaMF_Cvi_mLB_FD_184264 | JGI IMG/M metagenome (GOLD analysis project Ga0209130, IMG submission 184264) | Arabidopsis root microbial communities from the University of North Carolina, USA - plate scrape MF_Cvi_mLB (SPAdes) (version 2) | ecosystem: Host-associated > Plants > Roots > Endosphere ...
GTGGGTATTCTTGCATTGAAAACGGAAAATACGGTGCATCCCATTTTTTCCATTCTGGATTTTCTTCTTTAAATACGAGATTCCATAATGGGTTTATATCTAATTCTTCAATTGTACGAATTGTTACTTTATCCCCTTTTACTATTACGTTTTGCATAATTTCCTCCTACAATCCTCTTTATTTCATATATAATTATAATATTTTTTCTGAAAAATCAAAACAGATATCATTTATTATATTGTATAATTTTGTTATAAGATACCAATTATTCATGTAGAAAGCTGGTGATTCAATGAATAATCGATTTAGTATTGCTTTATTTCTCACTATTGTTACGACAAATATTATTCTCTATTTCTTCTTACCATTACGTATTGTTACGAAATGGGACTTCAATGGAACGCCTACATCAACAATGGATAAAAGCACTTTTGTTATCGTAAATATAATTATATGTTCCTTCGTATTCTTTTTATTTTTAGCCTTATCTAAAGCAGCGAATAACCAAAAATATCTCCTTTGGATTGGCAACATAATTTTACTATTTTTATTTTTTGTTGATATTGTCATTGCTCTCATCGCTCTTGGATTCACTCTTCCCCTTGATCATTTCATATTTATAGCAGTAGGGCTTCTATTTATATTAATAGGCTATTTCAGTTCCAAAATTGATCCGAGTAAATCAACGGTTTCATTGGAATGGAATGATAAGCACCTTGAAAAAAGAGCTTCAAATATTTGTAGTATTTCAATGATAATAGCAGGTATTTTCCTATCCGCGCTTCCATTTATTGTTCCTGCTCCGTATAGGGGTTATGCTATACTTGTAATTATTTTAGGAATGACGCTTGTCATTTTACCGAGTACGATTTACTTACTTATGAAAGACAGCAAGCAATCTACTCATTTAAAAAGGTAATAAAAAATAGGAGGTTCTATACCTCCTACTTCAGCTAAACATTTTCTTTTTCATTTTTCTATCTCAACTAAAATACCTTTCTTTATCCAGCCCTCTATTCCATCTCTTTTAACTAAATCATATCCTGAACAGCTTCCATCAATGAGCGAAACAATGTCCCCTTTGCTTACACTTATTTGTGCACAAGAAATATCGGTTTTCACTGTGTACTCACCTGACTCAAGTTACCTAATGTATTCATTTTTCACAGAAAGTAATGTATTCGTTTCCTTTTGCTTACATATTGTGTATTCTTGCCCCTTCTCTATCAGCTTTATGTAATAATACGGATAGGTAACCCCGCCCTGCATTTCTGTGTTCGCATTAAAATCTGCAATCACTTCATATTCTGGAAAATAGTCTACATATGTATAAGAAAACATATCTCCTGTTGGTTCCCTCTGAATGATGAATGCGTTTAATTGCCCTGCCTCTTTAATCGCATTTCCCCCATCAATCGCAATCATCTTTTTCTCCTGATCAATAACTGGATTGTTAGACGGTGCTTTGTCTGAATAGTTTACAACAGGCCAATGACCGACAACTACATATTTATGTGCTCTATGTGATTTATTGAAAAACTCCGGCATTGCTATCGCATTTTTTCGTTCTGTCTCTTTCCAATCCTCTCTATCTTCAAGGCCAGCATGTACAAAAATATAATCCTCAGTTTCAATCGCTGTCGGCAATTCTGTTAGCCATTTTATTTCCTTTGAAAAATGGCTCATTAATTTTGTTTTCAATTCACGAATATCATTTTCTTCATGAACGTTAATATTCAATTGCGCTAGCCACTCATTAAAAATTGTATTCTTTCGCGTACACAAATAACTTATTAGCGCAGGATTTTCATTTACAAGCGCCTCAACTACAACTTCACAGTTCCCTTCGACTACATAAACATTTGGCTTGCTAACTACTAGATCCATCACATAGTTTACGACGCCAACGCTATCTCTTCCTTTCTCACAAAGATCACCATTAATAATTAAATAATCTTCATCTTGAAAATTAACTTTATGTAATAGTTCCTTAAAAAGATCTAATTCTCCATGAATATCAGAAATAACGATGACTCTTCCATCATTTGGTATAGATAATTCCTTTATTTTTTCCAAATATAAACGCCCCTAACATTCTCCAAATTCAACATTCCCTTGTTAAATTCTATTACTTGACCTGTTCCTAGCTCAAATCTAGAAAAGAAAATAGGTTCCATATATTTTCACACACGGAACCTACTTAGTATTATAACTCTTTATAAAAAGAATAGCTTACCTTATCATAGCCCTCTCTTTCATAAAAACGATGTGCATCCATTCTTGGAAACGCAGATGTAAGTACGATAGAGCTACACCCTTTTTCTTCTCCCCATTTTTCTACATATGACAACAGAACTTTACCATATCCTTTTGACCTGTGTGCTTCCGCAGTTACAAGGTCATACACAAAAACATGTTTCTCATTATAAAAATTCGTACAAATCGCTACACCGGCTAGACTCACAACTTCATCCTCTTCATTACGTAGCGAAAACAGTTTATAATTTTCTTCTTTCATTTTTTGAAATAAAGAACTCGCTTCTTCTTTTGATAGTTTTGTTCTTAACTGCTGTAATACGGGAAATACATCATGTAAATCCACTTCTGTTACTACTTCTTTAATATGCATTATGATTCTCCCCTTACTATTTATAAAATTTTCTAAATGTTATATCATCATTATAGAAAGCAACTGCCCTTAACTTAAGTGACAGTTCTATTCTTTTTTATAAGGACAGTTTAAAAAAGGAGCGTCTATACATGGATCTGACTATCCCATTAGTATTACAAAGTAAAACACCCATTTACTTACAAATTTATCAATATATAAAACGAGAAATCTCTCATGGGTCACTACTTGCCGGTACACGCCTACCTTCTCACAGAAATTTAGCTATGCAACTTAATGTGAGCCGTATTACAGTTGAATCTGCTTATCAACAATTACTAGCTGAAGGGTATGTAGAAAGCAAACCGAAACGCGGGATTTTTGTTGCCGAAGTCGATATTGATGTCATTCAAAAGAAACAGCAAATTACGTCAAATAGTGCTAATAATAAAGAAAACGAACAATATGATTATGATTGTAGCCAAGGGCTTATTGATCAAAAAGCTTTTCCGATAACAAACTGGAAAAAAGCATTACACGAAACTTTATTTCAATATGAAAATGAATTATTTGCTAAAGAAGATCCACAAGGTGAGCTCATTCTACGAAAACATATTTCAAAGTATTTATATCATGCTCGCGGGGTACATTCTTCGCCTGATCAAATTATAATTGGAGCAGGTACGCAACCTCTTCTTTGGCTACTAATTCAACTACTTGGTTCAAAAAAAGAATACGGAATCGAAAATCCTGGATTTCACCGTATACCTGCTATGATTCAAAGTTCTAATTTTCCCGTTCACCCTATCCCTTTAGATGATAAAGGCATTCATATTTCTACTTTACGTGAATCGGGTTCTAATGTAGCGTATGTCACTCCATCCCACCAATTTCCACTTGGAATCATTATGCCATTATCTAGAAGACTCGAGTTATTAAAATGGGCGAATGATTGTGAGGGCTATATTATCGAAGATGATTACGATGGGGAATTTCGTTATATCGGAAAGCCAATTCCTTCTTTACAAGGACTAGATTCAAATGAACGCGTTATTTATATGGGAACTTTCTCGAAATCCTTTTTACCTTCTTTACGAATGGGATATATCGTTTTACCACCTCATCTTTTAACAGTCTATAAAGAACTTGGTGGTATGTTTAAACAAACAGTTTCTACGCTGCAGCAACTTACCTTTTCCACCTTTATTCAAAATGGTGATTGGGAACGTCATATTAACCGAAGTCGTACGTTATATAAAAGAAAACATATTTCTTTAATTAAATGTATTACAAACGAGATGGGAAATAACGTTCATATACTCGGTGAACAATCCGGACTCCATATTGTACTTCACGTTCATAACGGGATGAACGAACAAGAACTTATTCGTGCAGCTGCAAAAGAACGTATTAAGTTATACCCTCTCTCCACATACGATTCTGTTCATAATGTAAAGGACGATTCTTATGTATTGCTCGGTTTTGGTAGTATTCCAGAAGATCGTATCGAAACTGTTGTCCAACTATTGAAAAAGGCCTGGTTTCCTAAATAAAAATATCTCCACGCAAGTTATACTTACGTGGAGATATTTTTATTTACTATTTTTCTGATTTTGCTGCCCTTCCTGGACGCTTAACACCAGTTGTTTCTGTTGAATAAGAAGCTTCAATTATAGCAGTTGGATCTACAGAGAGAACGAGATCTTTCATTTTCGGATAAATAAAACGGTTTGTAATACAGTAAATGATTCTCTTATGTTCTCCTAAAAAACCACCTTCTCCATGTAGATACGTAACGGATAATTGCAATTCTTTCATAAGTAGATCGCCAATTTCTTTATTTTTACCAGAAATAATCATAACGCTCTTTCCTTGATTTATACCATCTAATATGAAATCAATCATCTTCGTAACAATATAGAAAATTGCTAATGAGAACATTGCTTGTTCGATTGAAAATAAAATCGCTACAAATGTGAAAATAACTGCATTTACAGCAAGTAAAAATGTACTAATCGGTACTTTAAAGTGTTTGTTCATCCAAACTGCTAACATTTCTGATCCATCTATTGCTCCGCCCATTTTTACTACGATCCCTACACCAACACCAAATAGGACTCCTCCATAAAGAACAATTAACAATTCAGAAGTTGTAATTGCTGGAAATGGTTTTAAATAGATTAATCCGAGTGTTGTAACTACATTTGCATAGGATGTACGGATAAAGAACTTCTTTCCCATTACTTTTGCAGTAAATAATAAAATCGGGATATTAATTCCTAAGAACACTCCGTAAAGCGGTAATCCAGCAACTTTATTTGCCATAATGGCAATGGCCGTTACCCCGCCATCTACTAATCCATTAGGTGCTAAAATAAGCTCTAATGAACCCGCTACAATAATCGACCCAATTGTTAATAATAGGTATTCAAATACTTTCTTCATTCATTACCCCCAAAACTTATATATTTTCTTAGTATTATTTTAACGTAATTTTATTACTAATTCAAAGATATGAGTTTATATACACAAAAGTTTCACCTTTACAGTGATTTTTTATGTAATTTTTTTATAAAAACACACTTACATATTACAGTAAGTGTGCCCCAAACATTTATTTAAGTTTTGAGTATGAATTCATTTTCATTTTTAATATTTCATCAACTGCCCTATTATATCCACCAGCATTTCGAAGTGACTCTCCAACTTTACGACTATTTCCCTTAAACGTTACATCATTCGTAACTTTCTCTACAGCTTCACGTAACAATTCAGAAGTTAATTCTTTACGATTAAGCCTTATTCCAGCCCCTACTTCATTCACTCGTTTCGCAACTAAAGGCTGATCTCCTGTTACCGGAATTACAACTAACGGGACACCGTAATATAGTGCTTCACTCGAACTATTCATACCACCGTGTGTCACAAATACATCAGCATACTGTAATACTTCTAATTGCGGCACATAATTAAACAATTTAAAGTTATTCGGAATGTTTTCAAATTGACTTATATTTATCTTCTTACCAACAACTAATATGACTGTCGCTTCTGCATCTTTAAACGCTTCAAAACATTTTTCATATAGCTCAGGTTGTTCATTAAAAACTGTTCCCATAGAAATGAAAATCAATTTTTTATCTTTTAAATCTTTCATAAGAAAACTGCCTACTTCTTTACGCGTAGCAATGGATGGGCCGACAAACTTATACGATTCATCGAATACATCTGAACGTGGTTGATATTCCTTTGAAGTATATACAATAGTAATATCACCAGGATGATTCATAATATCATACATACTATTACATTTCATTCCATACTGTTTATTCCATTTTTTTATTCCCGCTAAACAAGATTGATACAATGGATTCGTTTCATCTACTTTTCTTGATTCATGTTCATCGTTAAAAGTAATATATTCATTAAAAGCAAACGTTGTACAAGAAGAAACGCTAGGTAATTTTAAAGCATTGGCTATAATACGTCCTACCGGAAAATGATTATCGTATATCATGTAATCGTACTTTTCCCCTTTTGTTTCTTCTACAATTTGAGTAACAATACGCTCTGATGCTTCAATCATATGAGATAGCATCGTCAAAGGACTCCCGCCTTCATTTACTCGCTCCATAATATTAATTTGAGAGAGAAAATTCTCAAACACTCGGAATTCTGCACCTGTTGCTTCAATCTTCTTTCTATAATCTTCAATACAATACGAAACAACTGTCTCCCCTCGCCGAATTAACTCACTTACAATAGCTAAAGTCGGGTTTATATGACCTTCTCCAGGGAAATTTATTACGAGTACATTTGCCATAATATTCTCTCCTATCTAATATTATTAATAATTAATTATGTTAATTAATTTAATACTATTATAAAGGAATCTATTCTACTTATTCATATTTTTCTCTTCATTTTATTATTGAGAAATATTTTTCATAACCTACATTATAACTCTCATAAAAGCACGCTTAACTCTTCATTTACTGAAAAAGACAAGATTTACATTCGAGTATTTTTATAGATTTATCAACAGAATATTATTTTGATAATTCATATAAAACTAGAAAAATAAAATTTTCATACTTATTTCTCACCATAAATTTATTTAAGTTCTATGTTTTCCACATCATTATCCTCATAGTACATATTCTGTTATATAATGAATTTATAGAATTTACAGAGAAAAGGAGTAACTTCATGCTACAACAATTATTCACTTCACCTATTTTATCTGTTCAAACTTTACACCCAGGTTATGAAGACCATGCAAGCGATGTGTTTCTCGTCCGAACTGAAGATGCAGAAGTCATCGTTCGTTCTTCTAAAATGATTGAAGAACCCAATAATGATTTTTGGTGGGGATGTAAAAACCTATTTGGAATTGATCCAAGGAACGTACATCATTTAGAAGCTGTACATACGTTGTTGCAAGCACATACTAATCTTCCTATCCCAGCAATATTAGAAAAACATATTTTAAATGGTCGTGAATTCGTTGTAGCCGAAAAGTTAGTAGGTAACACAGTTCCATCTTTTATCGGGCTACCAGATTCTATATTATTCAATCTAGGAAAAGGGCTTGCAGAAATACATACATTTAAAGCTAATTACATAGGAAATGTGTCAGGTTCCTTCCAAATTACACTAGATGAATTCCACTCACATGTTTTAAATGTAAGTAAAGAGCTTGTAAATATGTTTTATTCCGATAATGAAAGCATACAAAATGCATTTCCTATTTTTGAATCACAACTTTCTTCCTTACCAGCACCAAAAGAATCCACGCTCGTTTTAATTGATATAGACCCTACTCAGTTTTTATCCGATGGTTCTGCTATTACAGGCTTAGTAGACACAGAAGCTTACACAGTTGCTCCCCGGGAGTTTGATTTTATCGGACTAGAATATGTACTTACCGAAAAAGAAGCTCATGCTTTTAAACAAGGTTACGAAACCATTATGCCCATTCCTCACCTTGCTGAATATAGACCGCCCCTATCGATATTTATACCGGCTATTATCCGTTCAGGGCAGTGTGGAGTTAGAAACCTGGCTAAAACATCCATCCTATTTTTAAATACGATTGAGAGGGATTATGAAATGAATATTGAACAAAAGAAATCTTTAACAGCGAACGAAATTCAGCAAATGAAAGATTTAGCTCATATTTGCGGACAATACGATCAAATTGATTACTCTTCAGATTTACATGTAAACTTTTTAACCGCTCGCAATAATGAAGAGATATATGATTTTCTACTTTATGATAATACTCAATTAATCGGTGCATTAAGTATGTATGACTTTGAAAGACCGACAAAACTGGAGTTAATAGGGTTTGTTCATCCGAACTATAGGAAACTACATATAGGCACTACTCTATTACAAACCGCAATGAAAGAAATACGAATAAGATCGGCAGATGAAGCTCTGCTTATTATAAATGGGGATTCTGCTTCTGGGAAAGAATTTGCAAAGCATATGAAGTTACCTTATTTATATAGTGAATACAGTATGGAGTTCAAAGCAAAAGAAGTACAAAAAACAACAAAGAATACTATACAGCTCACTCTTGCATCTTCAGAATCACTTCTTGATCTTATTGAACTTTCCAGTAAAGCCTTCGGAGATTCAGCAGAAAATACTGCTATATGGTTACAAAAAATGATGCATTCACCTTCTCATCAAGTTTACAGTGCTCTTATCGACGAAAAAGTGATAGGAACGATTACAGTTTCTGAGCAAGAACAATCTACTACACTATCAGGATTCGCCGTTCATCCTTCTTATCAAGGTAAAGGATATGGTAAAGATATTCTTAGTTATATGGTACATACCCTTATTACAGAAGAGGCTTCAACAATTGAATTGGACGTCGAAACTAAAAATAACAATGCTTTAAAACTATATACACAATGTGGTTTTGAAATGAAAACGAAGCATGACTATTATAATGTAATGAATCTTGAGTTGAATACATATGTGTAAAAAACTAATTTATTCTGATTATGATATATTCGCATCCATTTATAATAAACATTGGGGGCATTATGCTGAACACTCCTATCTACTTTTGGAAAAACTCGTTTTACAATATGCACCACCACATTCTCATATTTTAGATCTTTGCTGCGGAACTGGTCACCTTACTAAGAAATTAATTGATAATACTTTTGTAGTAACTGGTATAGATGGTTCTGCGCAAATGATTGAATACGCACGTCAAAACGCGCCAGACGCAACCTTTATCGTCGATGATGCTCGTTATTTCAATATAAATGAGCAATTTCACTATGTTATCTCTACTGGCGATAGCTTAAACCATATTTTAAAATTAGAAGAATTAAAAAATGTTTTTCGTAATGTTTACTCTGTATTACATAGCGAAGGTACATTCGTATTTGATATGAATATGGAGAAAGGTTTTCTTGAAAATTGGGTTGCTTCGTTTCATATTTCAGCGGAAGAATATGTCTGTACGATTGATTCTACATATGATAATGAAAATAAAAAAGCAGAAATGAACTTTATACTATTTAAACATGACATAGATAATAATTGGACGAGAAGTGACTTTTCTTTTGAGGAAGCATGTTATTCCAGTGAAGAAATAATTTCTTCACTGGAATCCGTTGGTTTTAAGAACATTCAACTACACGGTACAAATAGGATATTTTTCATTTGTCAAAAATAAAAAAACTGAATCATAACGATTCAGTTTTTTCTTAGTATATTTACGACAGCAGCCGTTTCATTATTTTCTTTATACACTCGCGGGATTCTTCTGTCTAACATACATGTAACTTCATAGTTAATTGTACCTAACATATCAGCTACTTCTTCTACCGCAATTTCTTCTTCACCTTGCTTACCGTAGAATACTACTTCGTCTCCTACTTGTACTGGCATTGCTTTTGAAACGTCTAACATAAGCTGATCCATACAAACTCGGCCAATAACAGGTACTCGAACTCCATTTATTAATGCATGCCCTTTATTAGATAACTGACGATTATAGCCGTCGGCATAGCCAATTGGTACAGTTGCAATCCATTCTTCACCAGTCGTTACATACGTATTCCCATAACTTACACCACGATTCTTCTTCGCATGTTTAATATGAGCAACTTTTGATTTTAACGACAACGCAGGCTGTAAAGAAACGACTGCATGGTCTACCTCTTTTGAAGGATACATTCCATAAATTCCAATACCTACACGAACCATATTTTGAAATGTATTGCTAAGTTCCATCGATCCTGCACTATTTGAACTATGAATATATGGAATATGAATTCCTAATTCTTTTGCTGCATTGACAGCTTTCTCAAATAAACTTGTTTGCATATTCGTATATGATTTATCAATTTCATCTGCCGTAGAGTAATGTGTAAACATTCCTACTACCTCTACATATTCCATACGGTTCAATTCTTCTAAAAATGGTATAACCTCTTCTTCTTGTAAACCGATACGACTCATTCCTGTATCAATTTTCACTTGAATCTGCGCTTTCTTTTGAAGACGGTTTGCAATTTCATTTATCCCTTGTAAATCTTCACTTCTATAAACAGTCATCATAACGTCATATTGAATTGCCTCTTCCGCAGCTGCTACTGATGTATAACCTAAAATTAAAATCGGTACGTTAATTCCTGCTTCTCTTAACTCTATCGCTTCATCTACAAATGCAACTGCAAGCTGGTTTATTCCAGCTTCAATAGCAGCTTTCGCAACTTCAACTGCCCCGTGGCCATACCCATTTGCTTTTACAGCAGCCATCATTGCAATATTTTCATCATTCACTCGCTTTTTAAATTCTTTTACATTATGTTTTACTGCATTTAAGTCAACTTCAACAATTGTATCTCTTCCATATTTCAAACTCATTGGTCTAACTCCTAACTCAATAATTGCATTCCATTCTATTTC
>Ga0209130_1002124_pt1 | contig 10543 bp, 12 predicted proteins | sample AraplaMF_Cvi_mLB_FD_184264 | JGI IMG/M metagenome (GOLD analysis project Ga0209130, IMG submission 184264) | Arabidopsis root microbial communities from the University of North Carolina, USA - plate scrape MF_Cvi_mLB (SPAdes) (version 2) | ecosystem: Host-associated > Plants > Roots > Endosphere...
GAGGGAGACAGGAAGCTCATATTCTTTTCTTAAAGTTGCAGCAAATCGATCAATATCTGGCGCGTGTTCAATGGCGCGCCGCCAAGGTGCCAGGACAACAGGTAGCGCATCAACTGCTTGCTCTGCGCCTGCGTGGCCGGATCGGTGTAGTCCTCGCGCTCCATGTCCAGCAAGGTCTTGCCCGCGACGCGCGGCGCCATGTCCTCATCGCGCTCGGGACGCGGGCCGCGATCGGGGTCCACCACGTAATGTACATCGGCCGCGACTTTCGTGCGCGAGACGGTACAGCGCGTCAGGTCCGCCGCCACGCCAGTCTCTTTCAGCAGCGCCATTTCGAACTTGCGCAGCACGATGGGCGCCGGCTCGTTGTGGGCCAGCTGGTTGAGGGTGGAGACGTAATGGTCGAACAGCCTGGCATGCGCATCATCGCGCGCGGTCAGCTTGACCAGCAGTTCGTTCAGGTAGAAGCCGCACAGCAGCGCGGTCTTTTCGAGGGGCAGCATGCCGCCGACCCAATCGGCATCTGTCAGCGTACGCAGCTCGTTCTTGCCGGTCCAGCCGGTGGTCAGCGGCTGGAAGGTTTGCAGCACGCCGCGCAGTTGCGAGTGCGGGCGCTTGGCGCCTTTGGCGATCAAGGCCACGCGCCCGAAATCGCGCGTAAACAGCTCGACGATGAGCGAAGTTTCTTTGTAAGGATAGGAATGCAGCACAAATGCCGGCTGCCCCGTCACGCGGGTGCCAACCGTCCGCTGCTGCCCCGGCGCCCGGCGCTTCTGCGCCGGCGGGACTGGTACGGCCGCGCTCGTGTCACCCCTGGGGTCAGGCCCCAACTGTGACACGGACTCGGCTGTCAAAACAGGCATTATTCGTAGCCGTATGCGCGCAGGCCAGCCTCGTTGTCGGCCCAGCCGGATTTCACTTTCACCCAGATCTCGAGGTAAACCGGGCCGCCGAACAGCTTTTCCATGTCCTGCCGGGCCTGCGTGCTGACCTCTTTCAGGCGCGCGCCCTTGTTCCCGATGATCATGGACTTGTGGCTGTCGCGCTCGACCAGGATGGCGGCGAAAATGCGGCGCAAGTTGCCTTCCTGTTCGAACTTCTCGATCAGCACCGTGCTGGTGTAAGGCAGTTCGTCGCCGACAAAGCGGAACAGCTTTTCGCGCACGATTTCCGAGGCCAGGAATTTCTCGCTGCGGTCGGTGATATCGTCTTCGCCGAAGACCGGCTCGTTCTCCGGCAGGTGTTTCTTGATCTCGTTCTGCAGGCCATCGAGCTGGAAGCGCAGCTTGGCGCTCACCGGCACAATCGCGGTGAACTGGAATTTCTCGGCCACCTGCTGCGCGAACGGCATCAGCACCGCCTTGTCCTTCACGCGGTCGGACTTGTTGATCACCAGGATTACCGGTACGTTCTTTGGCAGCAGCTCCATCACCTGCTGGTCGGCCGGACCGAAGGTGCCCGCTTCCACGATGTACAGGATCAGGTCCGACGATTCCAGCGTATTGGTGACCGTCTTGTTCAGCGTCTTGTTCAGCGCATTCGAGTGGCGGGTCTGGAAGCCCGGCGTATCGACGTAAATGAACTGCGCGTCCGATACGGTCTGGATGCCGGTGATGCGGTGGCGCGTGGTCTGCGCCTTGCGCGAAGTAATACTGACCTTGGCGCCGATCAGCGTATTCATCAGGGTCGACTTGCCGACGTTCGGGCGGCCGACAATGGCGATGTAGCCGCAGCGGAAGCCGGCGGGAGCAGGTGCACTAGTCATGATGCAAACTCAATTCAGTTATTGTTTGGCGAGCTTTTTGTCAGCCACCGTTTCGCCCTGGACCGTGGCGATGCCGGCCAGCTTGAGCTGGGCCGAACGCTGGCGCGGCTTGCGGCCAGCGGAAGGGGCCTTCTTCAGCGCTTCCTCGGCCACTTCCAGCGCCAGCTTGGCAGCGGCCTGCTCGCCGGCACGGCGGCTGCCGCCACGCCCGAACACCTGGATCCCCAGCTTGGGCACCAGGCACTCGATCTCGAATTCCTGGCTGTGCGCAGCGCCATGGGTGGCGACCACGTTGTACAGCGGCAGAGAGATCTTCTTCGACTGCAGGAATTCCTGCAGCAGGGTCTTGGCATCCTTGCCCAGGGTCTGCGGATCAACCGAGTCCAGGATCGGGATGTAGAAGGCGCGGATCACGCCCGCAGCCTTGTCGAAACTGCCGTCCAGGTAGATGGCGCCGAGCAGTGCTTCCAGCGTATCGGCCAGGATCGACGGGCGGCGGAAACCGCCCGATTTCAGTTCGCCCTCGCCCAGGCGCAGGAACTGCGACAGTTCCAGCTTCTGGGCGATTTCGAACAGGGATTGCTGCTTGACCAGGTTGGCGCGCACGCGCGACAGGTCGCCCTCATCGAGGGAGTTGAAACGTTCGTACAGGATGGAGGCGACCACGCAGTTCAGGATCGAGTCGCCGAGGAATTCCAGCCGTTCGTTATGCAAACTGCTGTGGCTACGGTGCGTCAAGGCCTGCTGGAGCAATCCAGCATCCTGGAACGTGTAGCCCAACCTCGTTTGCAATAACTGTAAATTCATCACTTATTATTCAGCTTTCTTTTTTGCGCCAGGCCGTGCAGTCGTACCCTCATATTCCATCAAGATACTGGCCGGACCAAACAATGGAATTTTTTTCTCATACGCAAAGCTGATGTCAAATTCACCGCCATTGCGTTCAATTTGCAGGTCACGCGAGTTAATCGAAGTGATATAACCGACTTCCGCACTCTTGACGAACGAATCCTGGATTCCCTTGACCGAGTCGCCACCGTCCAGCTTGGCGCGCTGGATTGCCCCCATGATGGAGCGGTACTCGATATAGGTTGGAAGGATCTGTGCACCAATCAGGCCAATTGCCGCCAGGACTGCAATGACAATAATCAGGCCAATCAGGCTAATACCACGTTCACGCTGCTTGCGCATAAGTTCTGTTCTCCCCTGTCTGCTTAGCGAATGCCGCCAAGACGATCGAAATTGAAATTACCCAGGTTCATCCAGACGAAGAAGGCTTTGCCCACGATATTCTTGTCCGGTACGAAACCCCAGATACGGCTGTCGGCACTATTGTCCCGATTGTCGCCCATCATAAAGTAATTTCCTTCAGGAACTACACACGAGAAACCTTCATAGTTGTAGGTGCATGCTTCGCGGTGCGGGTAATTGTCGTCCACCTGGCCGATCAGGACCGGCGGCGCCTTCTCGTTGTTCAGGATGCGGTGCTTCACGTCACCAAGCTGCTCGGTGAATTGCTTCTGGTAAGTAAGGGTACCTTCTTCCAGGTAATCTTCCATCGGGGTATAGCCAACTGGCTGGCCATTCACCGTTAAGCGCTTGTTTTGATAAACAATTTTATCACCCGGCACGCCGATGACCCGCTTGATGTAGTCCTGGCTCATATCCTTCGGATACTTGAACACCATCACATCGCCGCGCTGCGGATCATTCACCTGCACCACCTTCTTGTTGAGGATAGGCAGGCGGATGCCATAGGTGTATTTGTTCACCAGGATCAGGTCGCCCACCAGCAGGGTCGGCACCATCGACGACGACGGGATCTTGAATGGCTCCCACAGGAAGGAGCGCAGGAAGAACACCAGCGCGATCACCGGGAAGAAGCTGCCGGAATATTCGATCCAGGTTGGCTGGCGCAGGATGTCCGCCTCCAGCTTGGAGCGGGCATTGCCCTGCTCGTCCATGCGGATACCGTTGGCGGCCGAGCGCGCCATGCGCTCGTCGTACTCGACCAGCGCCTTGTTGGCGGCGGCACGGCGCTGCTTGGAGAACACTACCAGGTCGAGAACCCAGATCACTCCCGTCACCACCATCAGGACGAACAGGATTAAAGCGAAATTGCCCAGGATGGATTGCAGTGTCATTTCTCTTCCACTTGAAGGATTGCCAGGAACGCCTCTTGCGGGATCTCCACGGAGCCCACTTGTTTCATGCGCTTCTTACCTGCTTTCTGCTTCTCGAGCAGTTTCTTCTTACGGGTGATGTCGCCGCCGTAGCACTTGGCCAGCACGTTCTTGCGCATCGCTTTCACGTTTTCACGCGAAATGATGTTGGAGCCGATGGCGGCCTGGATCGCCACGTCGAACATCTGACGCGGAATCAGCTCGCGCATCTTGGCCGCCACGGCACGGCCGCGGTACGGCGCATTGGCGCGGTGCACGATGATGGCCAGCGCGTCGACCTTCTCGCTGTTGATCAGCATGTCGACCTTGACCACGTCGGCCGCACGGTTTTCCTTGAACTCGTAGTCCATCGAAGCATAGCCGCGCGAAGTGGACTTCAGCTTGTCGAAGAAGTCCAGCACGATTTCGGCCATCGGCATTTCGTACACCAGCTTCACCTGGCGGCCGTGGTAGGCCATGTCCATCTGGATGCCGCGCTTGGCGATACACAGGGTGATCACGGAACCGACATACTCTTGCGGCATGTACAGGTTGACGGTCACGATCGGTTCGCGCACTTCGTTGATATGGCTTGGGTCGGGCATGCGCGACGGGTTGTCGACGTGGATCACCGTGCCATCGCGCTTTTCCACCTCGTACACCACGGTTGGCGCGGTGGTGATCAGGTCCTGGTCGAATTCGCGCTCCAGGCGCTCCTGCACGATTTCCATGTGCAGCAGGCCGAGGAAGCCGCAGCGGAAGCCGAAGCCCAGCGCTTGCGACACTTCGGGCTCGAACTGCAGGGCGGCGTCGTTCAGTTTCAGCTTTTCCAGCGAGTCGCGCAGCGCATCGTACTGGTTGGCTTCCACCGGGAACAGGCCGGCGAACACCTGCGGCTGCACTTCCTTGAAGCCCGGCAGCGGCGCCGGGGCGCCATTCTGCGCGTGGGTGATGGTGTCGCCCACACGGGCGGCTTTCAGTTCCTTGATGCCGGCGATGACGAAGCCTACCTGGCCTGCGGTCAGTTGCGGCAGGGATACCGAACGCGGCGAGAAGATACCGATATCCTCCACCAGCTGCACCGAGTCGGTCGCCATCAGGCGGATCTTTTCTTTCGGACGCAGGGTGCCGTTCACCACGCGCACCAGCATCACCACACCCACATAGGCGTCGTACCAGGAGTCGATGATCAGCGCCTGCAGCGGCGCTTCCGGATCGCCCTTTGGCGGCGGCACCTTGGCGATGATGGATTCGAGCACGTCTTCCACGCCCAGGCCGGTCTTGGCCGAGCACTGCACGGCGTCGCCCGCTTCGATGCCGATCACGTCTTCGATTTCGGCAATGGCGGTTGGCGGGTCGGCGTTCGGCAAGTCGATCTTGTTCAGCACCGGCACCACTTCCACACCCAGGTCGAGCGCGGTGTAGCAGTTGGCCACGGTCTGCGCTTCCACACCCTGCGACGCGTCGACCACCAGCAGCGCGCCTTCGCAGGCGGACAGCGAACGGCTCACTTCATAGGAGAAGTCGACGTGGCCCGGGGTGTCGATCAGGTTCAGGTTGTAGATCTCGCCGTTGCGCGCCTTGTATTTCAGGGCTGCGGTCTGGGCTTTGATGGTGATGCCGCGTTCACGTTCCAGGTCCATGGAGTCCAGGACCTGCGCTTCCATCTCGCGGTCGGACAGGCCGCCGCACAGCTGGATGATGCGATCCGCCAGCGTGGACTTGCCGTGGTCAATGTGGGCGATGATGGAAAAATTGCGAATGTTGTTCATTAAAAATCGAAACGAGCTATAACAAAAAGGCGCTTGAGCGCCTTTTTATGGAATTCAATGCAAGGGTAACCCCCGGCATTTTACCGGATTTCAGAGGGGAAAGCCGGATTTCTAGAGGGAGGATTGTGAAATAGTGCTATTTCTGCAATTATTTCGACAACACGGACCGTACTTTGGCCTCGTCCAGGAAGTAATGACAGAGCTCCGGCTCGCTGAGATCGCCGAACAGCACCGGCACCAGCTCATCGAAACGCGCGACCAGCGTCTCGTCGGCATCGACGTCGATGACCTCGACGGTGAACGGCTTTTCCGGGGTTTGCAGGGCATTCAGGGCTGCCAGCATGTCTTCGCACAGGTGGCAATAAGATCGGGAGTACAGGGTGAAGTGCATTCAGGGCTTGCGTGGACTGGTCTGCGCCCCCTCGGGCGCGGGCTGCCATTGTAGCGCGCCAGGAGGAAGGTTGATAAAGATCGGCGCCGGCTGGGCTGGCGCGGCCACCACTGCTGCCTCGGCTTCGGCACGCGAACCCCATGCGGCAGGCCTTCCTCCGTACGCGACCACGGAAGTCCAAATGTCATGCCGCCGCGCGCTGGCCGCCTTGCGGGACGGCAAACGCGCGGCGGCGTGGGTGCTACCGCTTACTTGGCGGCTGGCGCCGGGCGCAGCGAGAAGTGCTGCGCCTGGTTGCCGCGGCGGACCAGCACCGCTGCCGCCCGCTTCGGATCCAGCTTGGCCACCGCAGCATTGAACTGCTTGGCATCCACGATATCCTGGTTATTCAGCATCAGCAGGATATCGCCCTGGCGCAGGCCAGCCGCCTCGGCAGGTCCCTCGGTGTCTTCCACGATCACGCCGCCATTCACGCCCAGCTCGCGCTTCTGGGCCGGCGTCAGGTCGCTGACGATGAAGCCCAGCGCATTGGCGCCGGAAGGCGCTACCGCACTGCCCCGCTGCTCGCCACGCTTGCCGCCCGGACGGCTGGCCACCTTGTTGTCCGGGTCGGCCTCGCCCACCGTGACCTGCACGTCGGTCGGCGCCCCCTTGCGCCAGACGGTCAGGATCGCCTTGGAGCCGGGCGCAGTGCCCAACACCATGCGGGTCAGGTCGGCGAAGCGGTCGATCTCCTTGCCGTTGTACTTGATGACGACGTCACCCACGCGCAGGCCGCCCTTGTCGGCCGGACTGCCCGGTTCAACCTGGGTCACCTCGGCGCCCTTGTTGTTCTTCAAGCCCAGCGATTCGGCCACATCCTTGTTCAACTCGCCGATCTGCACGCCGAGGCGGCCCCGGGTTACCTTGCCGGACTTCTTCAACTGCTCGGCCACGCGCATCGCCTCGTCAATCGGGATCGCGAAGGAAATGCCGTTATAGCCGCCCGACAGGGTGGCGATCTGCGAATTAATGCCGATTACCTCCCCCCTCATATTGATCAGCGGGCCGCCCGAATTGCCCGGGTTGACCGCCACATCGCTCTGGATCAGCGGCAGCAGGTCGCCGGTATCGCGCGCCTTGGCCGAGATAATGCCGGAGGTCACGGTGTTTTCGAGGTTGAACGGCGAACCGATCGCGATCACCCACTCGCCGACACGCGCCTTGTTCGGGTCGCCAATGGTCAGGTAAGGCAGCTTGCCGCCGCTATCGATTTTCAGCACGGCCACGTCGGCGCGCGCATCGGCGCCCAGCACCTTGGCCTTGAACTCGCGCTTATCGGTGAGGGTGACATAGACCTCATCGGCGCCATCGACCACGTGGGCGTTGGTCAGCACATAGCCATCGGCCGACACCACGAAGCCGGAACCGATGCCGCGCTGGATTTCCTGGCCCGGAGTCGGCAGGTTGCGCCGGCGCGGCGACTGGCCGCGTGGCATCTGGCCGCCAAAGAAGCGGCGCAGGAATTCCTGCATTTCGTCGGCCTGGCCGGCTGCGTCGACGTCTTTCTGGGTAATGCGTTCGGTCGTGCGGATATTCACAACTGCCGGACCGACTCGCTCAACGAGGTCAGCAAAGTCCGGCAAACCGGCCACGGCGGGAGCCGCCGCATAGGCGGGCGCGAAACCGGCAACGGCTGGCAGGCCGAGGGAGGCTGCGCTGAGAACCAGCGCAGAAATCATGGTTTTTTTCATGGTTGCGTTCAGTGAAAGTCAATGAAGAACAAGCAATATAAATCAGCTTCGCGTTAAACGGGAGCCGGATATTGTGACGATATGTTGCGGGCAACCCTACCCGGTTTCAAGAGGCTGTTTCAGCAGTCTCCGAGCCCTGCCCCGCCCCTCGCGCGGCCTCGTCCGCCGGCGCGCCATCCCTCGCCCCAGCCTGCGCAGGATCGCCACCGGCCGCCACCGCATCAAGTGCCGCGGCCAGACGTGCCGCGAAGCCCGCGCTTGGCTCGACGGCGGCGACACTCTGGCGCAACGCTTCCCCGATCACGGCATTGACCTGGGCGTCCACGGGCAAGTCATCTTCATCCGGCAGCAATATCATTGCCCCTCCTCACCAACGCTTATCGACAGGCAAATCCAGCAAAGGCCGCAGCCGCCGCGCAATCGCTTCGCGCGCCCGGAAAATCCGGCTGCGCACGGTTCCCAGCGGACACTCCATGATTTGCGCAATTTCCTCATAACTCAAGCCTTCGATCTCCCGCAGCACTATGGCAGTGCGCAATTCCAGCGGCAGGGCCTCGAGGGCCGCATCGATCGCCAGCATCACCTGCTTGCTGAGCAACATCGACTCCGGCGTCCCGATCTCCGGCACCGGCGCCGGAAGCTGGGATGGCATCATGCCCTGCGGCCCGCCCCGCTGGCGCCGCCGCAAAATCGCATTGCGCGCCCCGTTCAGGGCAATGCGGTACAGCCAGGTATAAAACGCCGCTTCGCCGCGAAAACGCGGCAGGGCCCGGTAAGCCTTGAGGAAGGTCTCCTGCACCACATCCTCCGCCTCGGCCGGGTCACGCAACAGCCGCAAGACCAGTCGCAGCAAGCGCCGCTGGTAGCGCGCCACCAGCAGGTCAAACGCCGCCCGCTCCCCCGCGCGGGCACGCTCCACCAGCTCACGATCTGGATCCACCTTCATCAGATCAGCCCCGCGAAGTTTGGTTCATATTTTTTGAAGCTGCGCCCGCACGGCCGCCTGCAGCCGGCGCCATTCGCCGCCCACAACCGAATCGGGCAGCAAGACCAGCCACAGGCGCTGGCCGCCCTCCAGCTCCGCGTGCAACAGCAAGGCGCCCGGCCAGGCGGTACAGCCATCCAGCAAGCGTGCCCGGCACTGCTTCCGGTATACCGTCAGCCGGATTTCTCCGACACCGGAAATATCAATGTGGCTGCAATTGACCTCGCGCCGCAGGCTGGCCAGCGCCGCGGCCGCCAGCAAAGGCTGGCCGCTCCAGGCACCAACGGCGAGCACGGACGCAACAATGCCTGCCCGCAAAGCACGCAGGCATGGCGACGGACGAACAGCGACGGATGCCGCGATCGACATAGGAATAAATAATTTGGGGGGTACAGCAGAAGCGCTCGCCCCGGCACTAAGACCGGGGCAAGGCTTGGAAGTTCCGTTTAGACTTTACCGAACAGCAGGCTGCCGTTGGTACCGCCGAAGCCGAAGGAGTTCTTCAGCGCATAGTTGATCGTGGCACTGCGCGCAGTGTTGGCGCAGAAGTCCAGATCGCAAGCCGGATCCTGGTTGAACAGGTTGATGGTCGGTGGGATCACCTGGTTGTGGATCGCCAGTACGGTGAACACAGACTCCAGGCCGCCAGCGCCGCCCAGCAGGTGGCCGGTGGCCGACTTGGTGGAGCTGACAACCAGCTTCTTGGCGTGCTCGCCGAAGGTGCGCTTGACACCCTGGACTTCCGCCACGTCGCCCAGCGGGGTCGAGGTGCCGTGTGCGTTCACATAGTTCACCTGGTCAGGGTTGATGCCAGCGTTCTTCAGCGCGTTCTGCGCCGACTTGCTGCCACCAGCGCCGTCTTCCAGAGGCGAGGTCATGTGATACGCATCGGCGCTCATGCCAAAGCCCAGCAGTTCTGCATAGATCTTGGCGCCGCGCGCTTTCGCGTGTTCGTACTCTTCCAGAACCATGACGCCTGCGCCTTCGCCCAGCACGAAACCGTCGCGGTCCTTGTCCCATGGACGGGACGCGGTAGCAGGGTCATCGTTGCGCGAAGACAGTGCGCGAGCCGAGGCAAAGCCGCCCAGGCCCAGTGGCGACACGGTCGATTCCGCGCCGCCGGCGATCATGACATCCGCATCGCCGTATTCGATCAGGCGAGCAGCCGCGCCGATCGAATGCAGGCCGGTGGTGCAAGCCGTCACGATGGACAGGTTGGGACCGCGCATGCCGTACTTGATCGACAGGTTGCCGGAAATCATATTGATGATCGAGGCCGGCACGAAGAACGGGGAGATACGGCGCGGACCGCGCTTGTCGTAGTCTTCCTTCTGCGCTTCGATCATCGGCAAGCCGCCGATGCCGGATCCAATGATCACGCCGATGCGATCGGCATTTTCTTCAGTCACGGTGATGCCGGAATCCTGGATTGCCTGGATGCCTGCGGCCATGCCGAAGTGGATGAATTTATCCATGTGACGCGCTTCTTTGGCGTCGAGGTAGTCCTCGACGTTGAAGCCCTTCACTTCACCCGCGAAACGGGTGGAGAAGGCCGACGCGTCAAAACTAGTAATGTTTGCGATCCCGGACTTGCTCTCGGTGATTGCTTTCCACGCGTCGGCAACTGTGTTGCCGACGGGGGAAATAACACCGAGGCCGGTGACCACTACACGACGGTTTTTAGAACTCAAGCGAGTCTCCCGGAGTGGATCGGAGAGTCAGGGCTTCGATTAGG
>Ga0209130_1002125_pt1 | contig 10541 bp, 14 predicted proteins | sample AraplaMF_Cvi_mLB_FD_184264 | JGI IMG/M metagenome (GOLD analysis project Ga0209130, IMG submission 184264) | Arabidopsis root microbial communities from the University of North Carolina, USA - plate scrape MF_Cvi_mLB (SPAdes) (version 2) | ecosystem: Host-associated > Plants > Roots > Endosphere...
GATTGAATTTACCTTGGAGAATTCTTCATATGCAAGTGTTAAATTATTAAATGAACTAGATACATATATTCAGAGTAGTACTGAATTAAGTGGTGGTAATCATGAAAGCATTGAAGAGTTAATTAAAACAGTGGTAAAAGAATATCAACAATTAAGGAAGGAATTAAAATTAGAATATGATAAAAATGAATTGAAAACAGGGATTCCAACTGCAATAAGACATATAAGAGGAATGCATAGGTTAAAAATGTTTAACCACAAATAAAAAACGACAGGATGGCAGGAATTGTGCCGATTGATTTTGATGTAGCCTGATATATTTATATTGTGAGTAATTGCGGAACATACAGCTTATAAAGATTACTTTATAAGCTGTATGTTGTCTAAACGGTTTATAATGACGGTGCTTATTATCCGAAACTAGTTGATGGTAACGATTGAATGATACTGTTATTAGGGAGAGTTTTTGCTCTTTTTCCAGGTACTTAATATTGTTGGGACAGATAAATGCAATAAACTTTAGATGGTTAGAAGAATAAAACTTCATTTACCGTATTTTAAAAGTATAGAATATTAGTGAGAATAAATACGTTAATGACTACTATTTTTACTCTTTCATTTTATTTAGGTATATGATGAAAGAGTAATATGATTAATTTTTAATATAGGAGGGTGAAATGATGTGGAATAATGAAAAATTCGATATAATAAATCCTGGAAAAGATGTAATTGAAACAGCTGGGGATTTTTTGGAGAAAGGTCATGGAGTGGTAGATACATTATCTGAGTATAGTCCTTATGTTAAGGTAGTAAATGGTTTGATTAATAAAAGAATGGAGCTTAAGTGCAAAAAATTTCTTCAGGGACTTGCGATTAAGGTTTTCTCGAGAGAGGATCTTACTTCTGATGATTTACAAAGATTAAATGAATTAATTATGAAAGATAAAAATATGGATTTGATATTAGATATTTTAGAAGAAGCAACTAAAACCGTTTCTTATGCTTCTTCTAAAATATTGGGGGTTATAGCTGGGCAAGTAATGGAAGGACAGAGAGAATTTAATTATAATGATTGGACACTTGTTAATGGATTAAAGAATATGAATGATTGGGATATTAATAATTTTAAAAAATTTTATATGCATTTTAATACATATCCAAATGATGCACGTGTAAGCACTCTGGTTTTAATACAAAAAAATAAGTCTATGGAAGAAAATGAATTGATGGAAAAACTTGAATCTGAAGAGCAAGGGTATTACGAGTATGACGAACTTAGCAAAACTGAAGAATATAAAACGCTTAAATCCTCTTTAATGAGAATGAGTAGTTTTCAGATTATTAGTGAGGGGCCAATGGCATTTGCGAAAGATGGTGTAACTTTTGAAAAGACTCAAGTAAGTAATGAATTGTACAAATTAATAAAGATAATCGAATAACAGGTATATATACTATTAAATTAAGCATCCATTCGGGTGCTTTTTATTTTGCGATAGAAATCATGTGAGGTGAGTGAATGGCAAAGGAATATGCAAAGAAGTTTTATAAGTCAACTGCTTGGGTGAAATGTAGAGAGTCATACATTGGCACAACTTTAGATGGTATCTGTGAGCATTGCAAAGAAGTCCCTGGTTATATCGTTGACCATATTGTTGAGATAACACTACAGAATATAGATAATCTAGATATCACATTGAACCATGAGAATCTACAATACTTATGCTTACCTTGCCATAACACTAAGACGTTTGGTAAAGCTGTATTAATTAGAGCAGATGTAATGTTTGATGAGAATGGTGATTTGATTAGAAGGGAATAGGATATAGTATAATGGCAAACCGTTAACTAAAGAATAATTAACAAAAAAAGAATCGAGAACAAAAAGAACCAATCCCCCCCTTTCAAAAATAAAGACAGGGCTCATAGGGGGACCGAGAGGGGAGATTCGTGTAACACACGGGTTATTTCGCGTGACCCCCTACCCAAAAACGAATAAAGTGAGGTGTTATTGATGGCGATGAAGAAAGAATTAACAAAAGAAGAACGAGTTAAAAAGGAAGTAAACAGACTTAAACGGATTTATAAAGAGATGCCAAAAGATACCCTCATGGTTGTAGAGGGGTTAATTGTTGAAGCTGCAGACTTACGAGTTCGGTTAGAAGATATCCGAAAAGATCTTGATGAGAATGGTTATGATGAAATGTTCTCGCAATCGGAGAATCAAGAACCGTATGAAAGAGAGCGCCCACAAGCTCGACGATATATTTCGATGAATAAAAACTACCAATCTATCATGAAACAACTTGGCGATTATGTTCCTAAAATACCACCAAAGCCCAAGGAGAATAGCGATGGGTTCGATGAGTTTGTAAACGGCCGTGATTAAGTACCCTCTATCTTATAATCCAATTCTAGAATACTGGTACAAAATAAAAACTAAACAAGAAATTGTATCAGACAAAGTAAGGCGAGTTTATAAAAAGCTCGTCACAGATATTAGTAGTACAAAAAGTGAGTGGGAATATAACGCCAAACGTGCAAATCATGCAATAGAATTTGTTGAGAACTTTTGCAAACACAGTAAAGGGAAAATGGGTGGTAAACCGTTTTTGTTAGAACTGTGGCAAAAAGCTATGACAGCCGCTTTATTTGGATTTGTTCATAAAATTGATGGTATAAGAAAATACCGTGAGTTTATGTTAATTGTTGCCCGTAAAAATGGAAAATCGGCTTGGGGTTCAGCAATCGCCCTTTATTTAATGGTTGCTGATGGAGAAGCAGGACCTGAAATAGTATCAGCAGCAACTAAAAAAGATCAGGCTAAAATTATTTGGTCTGAAGCAAAGAGAATGGTGAAAAAATCACCAGTCCTTTCTAAAAGAATTCGTACGTTAGTAGCTGAAATGATTTCAGATTTTAACGACGGTTCTTTCAAACCTCTTTCAAGTGATTCAAATACACTTGATGGACTTAACGTGCATTGTTCATTAATAGATGAACTACATGCCATTGAAGATAAGAATCTTTATGACGTTATTGTCGATGGTATGACGGCTCGTGAACAACCAATTTCTATTATTACAACGACTGCCGGAACTGTAAGAGAAGGAATCTTTGATATTAAATATGAAGAAGCCGAACGTATTATAAACGGATATGATGACCCAGAAGGTTACAAAGATGAAAGAGTTCTTCCTATTATTTATGAACTTGATAAAAGAGAAGAATGGATAGATCCGAAGTGTTGGAAAAAAGCAAATCCGGGATTAGGAACTATCAAAAATGAGGATCAACTTAGAAGTAAAGTTGAAAAGGCTAAAGCAAATCCTATGCTTGTTAAGAATTTACTTACAAAGGATTTTAATATTCGTGAAACATCAACAGAAGCTTGGCTAACCTTTGAACAATTAAATAATACATCTAAATATAAAGTAATAGAATTAAAACCTTCGTATGGAATTGGTGGTTGTGATTTATCCTCAACAACCGATTTAACAGCAGCAAAGGTTATTTTTATGTTGCCAGACGATCCGCACATTTATGTTTTACAAATGTATTGGCTTCCTGAAGATTTACTAGAACAACGAAGTAAAGAAGATGATATTCCATATGATTTATGGCATGAACAAGGATTATTAAGGACTACACCAGGTAATTCAGTTCATTATAAATTTGTTACTGAATGGTTCTTAGAAATCCGGGACGAATATGGCATTTACATTCCTTGGATTGGTTATGACAGATGGAGTGCGAACTACTGGGTTGAAGAAATGGAAGGCTATTTTGGTAAAGAAGCTATGGTTCCTGTTGCACAAGGGAAGCAAACTCTTTCTAGTCCAATGAAATTGTTAGGTGCTGATTTAGAATCAAACTTAGTGAATTATAACAATAATCCGATTGATAAGTGGTGTCTTTCAAATACAGCAATTGATATTGATAAAAACTTAAACATACAACCGAATAAAACAAAGAATCAAAGACGCCGTATCGATGGTACAGCAGCGCTTTTAAATGCTTATGTAATCCTTCAAGAAAAGAGAAATGATTATCTCAACATGATTTAAGAGGGAGGTGAGAAATTGGGATTATTCGATAAGATATTTGGAAAGAAGCAAACTCCGTCTACTAAAAGTTATAACCGTTATGAAATGATTAGTGATACAGGTGAAGGTTTTTTTTCTTGGAGTGGAGATATTTATCAGAGTGATATAATTCGCGCGTGCATACGTCCTAAAGCTAAGGCTGTTGGTAAGTTAGTTGCCAAGCACATCAGGGATAATAAAACCGAATTCAAAGTTAATCCAGAGCCATACATCAGGTTTTTGTTAGAAGAGCCTAATCCATTGATGACAGGTCAAATGTTTCAAGAAAAAATGACTAACCAATTAGAGTTGAATCACAATGCCTTCGCTTATATTAAACGAGATGACTTAGGTTATGCCTCTGAAATATATCCTATACCTTGTACAACGGTTGAAGTTGTTGAAGGGACATATGGAGATATCTTTTTGAAGTTTTACTTTAGAAATGGAAAACAAATGACTGTTCCATATACCGATGTAATTCATTTACGTAAAGATTTTAATGAAAATGATTTTTTTGGAGAACATCCAGGCAAAGCTTTATCACAATTGATGGAAATTGTAACGACTACTGATCAAGGTATTGTTAAAGCCATTAAAAACAGCGCTGTAGTAAAGTGGATTCTTAAATTTAAATCGGTATTAAAACAAGAAGATATCGACATGCAGGTTAAAAACTTTGTTAATAACTATTTAAATATCGCAAATGATGGCGGTGCGGCTTCATCTGATCCGCGTTACGATTTAGAACAAGTTAAACCCGAAGCATTTGTTCCAGACTCAAAGCAAATGCAAGAGACCGTACAGCGTATTTATAATTTCTTCAATACAAATGAAAACATAATTCAAAGTAAATATAACGAAGATGAGTGGAACGCTTACTACGAATCAGAGATAGAAGTTTTTGCGATGCAGCTTGCTGGAGAATACACCAGGAAGCTTTTTTCGCGTAAAGAAAGAGGTTTCGGTAATAAAATTATCTTTGAATCTGCATCACTTCAATACGCTTCTATGAGTACAAAAATGAATCTTGTTCAAATGGTAGACAGAGGTTCATTAACGCCGAACGAATGGAGAGCAATTCTTTCACTTGGCCCAATTGAGGGTGGAGATAAACCAATTAGAAGGTTAGATACAGCCTTAGTTAAGGAAGGTACGGTCACTGATGAAGGAGGTGATAATAATGAACCAAACGGAAAAAAGGGAACTACTGAGTAGCGAAATAGAAATTAGAGAAGTTGAAGGCGGACTTCGAACCATTACCGGTTATGCAGTTAAATGGGAAATGAAGTCTGTGACAATGGGTTATTGGAGACGATTTAAAGAACAATTCAAGCGTGGAGCTTTTACAGATTCTTTAACGCAAGATGACCAATTAGCGTTATGGAGTCATGATTACTCTCAAGTTCTTGGTAGAACTAAGAATGGGACTCTTCGATTGTTTGAAGATGAAATTGGACTCCGATTTGAATTAGATTTGGCTGATACAACGCTTGGCGATGATACGTATAAAACGATTAAACGCGGTGATGTTGACGGCGTTTCATTTGGCTTCCAAATGGTGAAAGAAGAGTGGGATGAGTCTAATCCGGATAATATTGTGCGTAGTGTTACGAAAGCGAAATTAGTTGAAATTAGCCCTGTGGCATTCCCGGCATATCCGGATTCTCAAGTTTCGGCTAGAAGTCATGATCCGTATAAACAATTTGTGGATGAACGTAATCAAAAAGACTTACGACAAAAACTAATTTTAAAAACTTACTTATAAGGGAGAGATTCATTTGAAAACATTACAAGAAATTTTAGCTAGAAAAACAGAAATTCGTACTTTACTACAAGGTGATCAAGAGGTAGATTTAGCAGCACTTGAAACTGAATTACGTGAACTTGATGAAGCGCAAAAACAAATTGAAACTCGTCAGCGCTTATTGAAAGAAGCAGAGGTTATTAATAACAATGCTGATTCAGAAACACGTACAGTAGTTGAAACGTTTAACAATGAGCCACCACAACAAGATTTAGAGTTAGAAACATCAGAAAAACGCGGACAAGCATTGATGGAAAATCGTGCTGTTACTGTAGGGAGTGGAAATGTAGTACTTCCGAAACATACAGCTTCAGATATCCGACCTACTTTCAATGAAGTTTCTACACTGATTGATCGTGTATTTACAAAAACATTAAAAGGCGGAGAAAGCTACCAACAACCGTATCTTGAAAGCTATGGTGAAGGTGATTATACAACTGAAGGTAATGATTACGCTAATGTTGAGACGAAGTTTGGATATGCTGATATTACTAAAGCGAAAATCACTGCTTATTCCGAAGACACTGAAGAACTTCAAAAATTACCTGCAGCTGATTATGATGGCGAAGTAATGAAAGGTATCACTGTTGCGACGCGCAAGAAAATCACTCGTGAAATTCTAATCGGAACAGGTGCAACAAATCGCTTAGTAGGTATTTTTTCAACAGCAGCAAAAGCAATCGACCCAACAACAGATTTAGAAATTTCAAAAATTGATACTTCTACATTAGACGACATCATCTATAGCTATGGTGGCGATGAAGATGTTGAAGATGCAGCAGTATTAATTTTGAATAAAAAGGATTTAAAAGCATTCGCTAAACTTCGTACAGATGATGGTAAAAAGGTGTATAACGTTGTATCAAATGGTAACTCCGGAACAATCGATGGTGTACCGTTTATTATCAATAGCGCATGTAAAGCAGTATCTGATGCAGCAACAACAGCTGGTCAATTCAACATGGCTTATGGTCCGTTATCAAACTACCAACTTACTATCTTCTCTGATATGGATGTACAACGCTCAACTGACTTCAAATTTAAGCAAGGTATGATTGCTCATAGAGGTTCAGTATTTGCTGGTGGTAACGTAATTTCAAAAAATGGATTTTTACGCGTTAAGAAAGCGGCTACTGTTTAATAGCCGCTTTTTCATTTAAAATAAGGAGGTATTTTTATGGCTGAAAAGAAAATGCGAGAATTTAAAGTAATTACAGCATTCCGTGATAAGTTCTCTTATGTACATTATAGTGTTGGAGAATCATATAAAACAGATGACCAAGAAAGAGTAGAATTCTTACAAAAAGAAGGATTCTTAGAAACTGAACCGGTTGGTGATTATAAACCTGTTGTTCCTGAAATTGTCCATGTCGGTGGAGGATATTATGAACTACCCAATGGGGAAAAGGTTAAAGGGAAAGAATTGGCACTAAAAGCGTTAGAAGAACTCGAACCAGTTGGTGAATAAACATGATGCTTGAAGTGGTAAAGAAGGCATTGCGTGTTTCACATAATGCTTTAGATGATGAAATTGATGATTTGATTGAAGCGGCCCGAACTGATTTACAGTTATCCGGGGTTTCTGGTTTCAAATCAAATGATGATACAGACCCGTTAATTAAAAGGGCGATAATCATGTATACGAAATCTAACTTCACTTCAGATGCTAAGGAGTCGGAGCGATTTCAATTATCGTATAACATGCTTAAAAATCATCTCACTTTAGCAGGTGATTATAAATGAATGATATTTTATATTTTCCAATTGTAATAACTAGCAAAGATGAGTTGAACCAAGTAGAGGTTTCAGAAGATTTTACGAGGCAAGTATTTTGCGAGAAAAAAAGTATTTCTCAAGATGAGTTCTTCAAGGCCGGTCAAAATGGGTTTAAGCCAAAATGTCTATTAATTGTTTATACATTGGATTACCGTGAGGAACAAAAAGTGAAGTATTGTGAAAAAAAGTATAGCATTTACCGCACATATGAAAGGGATGACGAAAGGATCGAACTATATTGCGAGGTGAGATCTGGTGGCTAGTGTAGATGATTTAGTGAGTGAAATCGCTAGAGAATTACAAAGATATGCTAATGTTGTAGAAGAAGATATGGAAGAAGCAAAAGAAAAAGTAGCTGATGATCTAGTAAGTGAACTGAAACAGAAAAGTCCTAAAAGTACACGTAAAGATACACGTAAATATGCCAAAGGGTGGAGAAAAAAGAAGGAAGGCAATGCAATTATTGTTCATAATGCATTGAAACCGCAATTAACACATCTGTTAGAAAAAGGGCATGCGAAGGTTGGTGGTGGACGTGTACCAGCTAAAGTTCATATCGCTCCAGCAGAAGAAAAAGCGATAAATGAATTTACGGAATTTGTTGAAAGGGCGATCCAACAATGACATTAGGTGAATTAACAAAGATTCTTGAAGCTACAGGTTACCCCGTGGCTTATTCGAATTTTACAGCAACGCCAGGTAATCCTGTACCAAGCCCTCCGTATATTTGTTTTCTTGCAGATGGCTCAGCAAACCTAATGGCAGATAACAAGGTATATCACAAAATAAATGATGTAAATATTGAACTTTACACAACTAGAAAAAACTTAGTTGCAGAAGCAAAACTTGAAAAAGTCCTAGACAATCATGAGATTCCTTATGACACACCGATCGAAGGGATTATTGAATCTGAAAATATGTATCAGAAAATATATGAAATGAGGTTGATATAAATGAATAAAGAAAATAAAGTCACGTTTGGTTTGAAGAATGTACATTATGTCCCAATTGATATTCAAGGTTTTTTAGTAAAGTTTGGTACGCCGATTCCATTACCTGGTGGGGTTGAACTAACATTTGAGCCACGCGGTGATTTAATAGAATTCTATGCGGATGACATGCTTTATTACGCTGCAAGTAATAACCAAGGTTACGATGGAACATTGAACATCGCTACCATCCCGGAACAATTTGCAATTGATGCATTAGGAGAGCAATTAGATGAAACAGACGGTGTATTAAATGAGTTAGCTGATGCCAAAGGGAAATCATTTGCATTACTATTTGAATTTGATGGCGATGTGAATGCAACTCGACACGTTATGTATAACTGTGCAGCGAGTCGTCCGACAATCGCATCTAAAACAAAAACCAATTCAGCTGAACCAAATACAAATGAATTGAAGTTTGTTTCTAGTCCAATTGTTTTAGCGCCTGGTGGAAGACCAATGGTTAAAACAAAAACAACATCTAAAACAACTCAAGCTATTTATGATAATTGGTACAAAGAAGTGTACGTAAAAAAACCAGCAGCACCAAAAGGAGCGTAATAGTAAATGGAAAAGACAATTACAGTAGATGGTCAAGACATTCGTTTAAAAAGTACAGGAGGGACACCAGTCCGATTTAAAGCGCAATTTGGAAAGGATTATTTCGCACAACTTCTCAAGTTAGCACCACTTGGGAAAATCGATATGGAAAATTTAGATCCAAGTAAGTTAGATAGTGTGGATTTTGAAGTATTTTATAATCTTGTTTGGACTATGGCGAAAACGGCTGACCCAAAGATACCAGAGCCGATGGTATGGTTAGATTCATTTGATGAATTTCCAATCATAGAAATCCTAGAAGATATTCAAGATATGATAGCTTCCACAATTCAATCTAAAAAAAAGTTATAAATAGCAATAATAATAGTCAACAAGGAGCGAATCAGGGTGATGTGTTCACCACTGAGACGTTCCTTGTTTTGTGTTATAAATGCAAACTTACAAAAGCTGATTTAGAAGATATGACAATTGGTATGTGCCTTGATTATATCGATGAATATTTAGAAATGCAGAAGCCACCACAAGAAAAAACGCGTAAAGCAACGCAAACAGACTTTAACAACTTCTAAAGAAGAGAGGTGAGAAAATGACAGGGAAAATTAAAGGAATTACGATTGAAATTGGTGGGAATACAGAGCCGTTACAAAACGCGTTAAAAGATGTAAATAAACGAAGTAATGATTTAACAAAAGAGCTAAAAGATGTTGAACGCCTTTTAAAATTTGACCCTGGGAATATTGAGGCACTTTCTCAAAAACAAAAATTACTTACACAAGCAATTGAAAATACAACACAAAAGCTAGATAAATTGAAGGCAGCAGAACAACAAGTGCAAGCTCAGTTTCAAAACGGAAAGATTTCTGAAGAACAATATCGAGCGTTTAGGCGTGAAATTGAATTTACAGAAGGGTCACTTAATAGTCTGAAAAATAAGCTTGGAAATATGAAGGCTGAACAAGACAGCGTAGCAAGTTCAACAAGGCAATTAGAAATATTATTTAGAGCTACAGGGAAAAGTGTTGATGATTTTGCAGGAGCATTAGGAAATCGTCTTGTGAATGCAATTAAAAGCGGAACGGCTACAAGTAGACAGTTAGATCAAGCAATTGGCCTTATTGGTCGTGAAGCATTAGGGGCAGAAGCTGATATTGAGAAGTTACAACGTGCTCTTCGTTCCGTGGACGACGGTAACTCAATACAACAAGTTCGAAATGACTTGAGAGACCTTTCGCGTGAAGCTGAGAGAGCAGGTAAAAGCTTCAAAGAGTTAGACATCGGTTTAGAAAATATGTTAGGTGGAGCGATGGCAGCTGACGGTATATCCGG
>Ga0209130_1002135_pt1 | contig 10489 bp, 9 predicted proteins | sample AraplaMF_Cvi_mLB_FD_184264 | JGI IMG/M metagenome (GOLD analysis project Ga0209130, IMG submission 184264) | Arabidopsis root microbial communities from the University of North Carolina, USA - plate scrape MF_Cvi_mLB (SPAdes) (version 2) | ecosystem: Host-associated > Plants > Roots > Endosphere ...
AGACCCGTCACCGCATCACCGTGATCCTGATCCCGAACAAGCACCTGGAAACCCCGCACTACAAGCTGGAACGCATCAAGCACGACGATCCACGCCTGGAAGACCACGCTGCTTCCTACACCATGGCCGAAGCTGCCGAGACCGACATGTCGTTCTCCAAGCGCCACAAGGAAGAAGCCAAGCCGCGCCAGGAGGCTGTCGTCAAGACCATTACTCCAGAGCAACCAGCGCCGATGGTGGAACACAAGCCGGAAGCTGCCAAGCCAGCTGCCGCTCCACGCGTTGCTGCCCCTGCCCCAGCTGAAAAAGGCTTCTTCGCCAAGCTGATCTCCTTCTTCACCGGTGGTGACAAGGAAGAGCCAGTGCAGCCGAAGGCGCCAGTCATCGTCACCAAGGCCCCGGCCAACGCCGAACGCGGCGACCGCAAGGATCGCGGCCAGCGTGGCCGTAACCGTGGCGGCAAAGGCGGCCGTGGCGAGCGTGAAGACCGCGAGCCAGGTTCGCGTCCTGGCGCCGAGGAAGCCAAACCGGCAGCCGAAGCCCGCAAGCCACGCGAGCAGCGTGAGCCACGTGAAGCACGTGAACCACGCCAGCCGCGTGAACCACGCGAACCACGTGAACCACGCGAAGGCGCAGAAGCAACCCAGGCACAAGGCCAGCGTGCTGAACGTGAACCACGCGAGCAGCGCGAGCCACGTGAACCGCGCCAGCCACGCCAGCCGCGCGAGCCACGTGCCGAGAAAGCGGTTCCAGCAGAAGCCAAGGCCGAGGAATTGGCATTGGCAGCAGCAGGCGTCGGTCCAGTCGGCACCGGCACCGGCGCTCCTGAAACTCCGGTACTGGTGAAAGCCACGGGCAATACCGGCCCAGAGGGCGAAGAGCATGAAGGCGCGGAAGGTGGCGACGAGCCACGCCGCCGTCGCCGTCGCGGCGGCCGCAACCGTAATCGTCGTGAGCGCGAAGGCGCTGAGGGCGTAGAAGGTGCGGAAGGCGCGACCGAGGCAACGTTCACCGTTGCTCCGGCTGAAGGCGAGGCCGCTCCTGCCGTGGCTCCAGCCGCGATCGAAGCTGCACCTGCTGCACCTGCCGTAGCCGCCGCTCCGGCTGCTGCTGCCGTTGAAACTGCTTCCACCGAGGCTGACAGTGCTGCCGCTGCCGAAAGTGCTGCTACTGCAGCGATCGAGGCGCCAGCAGTTGCCGAGCCAGCCGTAGTTGCCCCAGAGGCAGCCCCGGCCGCTCCTGTGCCAGTCGAGGCCGCCCCGGTTGCTGCTGCACCAGTGCAGCCAGTTGCTGTGGACCTGCCGGTTGCTGCTCCAGCTGCGCCAGCAGTCGCTGAGCCGGTCGCCGCAGAACCTGTTGCTGCTGCGCCAGTTTCGCCACAAGCCGTGCTGCCGTTCGCTGAAGCCGCTCCGGCTGCTGCCGAGCCGGCAACCGCAGAAGAAGTTGCCGCTGACGTGGTTGAGCCAGTCGCCGCCGCTCCTGTGGCTGCCGCTCCGGCACCAGCCCCGGTTGCGCCAGCACCGGCTCCGGTTGCCGCCCCTGCGCCGGCTCCAGCACCAGCGCCTGTAGCAGCGCCGGCGCCGGCCGCCGCCAAGGTTGACGTCGACTCCATGCTGGCCGCTGCCGGCCTGTCGATGGCAGTGACCGACCCGGCCAAGGTACGCGCTGCGCAGGAAGCCGCGGCAGCCGCTGCCAACTCCCAACCGATCCGCGTGCCACGCGAGCGCAAGCCGCTGCCACCGGTCGCCAGCGAGCCGCTGGTGCAGGTTGAAACCAAGGTGAATGGCTAACCAGCCTGCCACTGACGAAAAAGGGAAGCCAGGCGCTTCCCTTTTTCATGTCCCATTGTGGGAAGCCTTCCTCTATTGGCTCAAGCTCGGCTTCATCAGCTTCGGCGGTCCGGCCGGCCAGATCGCCCTGATGCACACCGAACTGGTTGAGCGCCGCCGCTGGATCTCCGAACACCGCTTCCTGCACGCCCTGAATTACTGCATGCTGCTGCCCGGCCCGGAAGCCACGCAGCTTGCCATCTATATCGGATGGCTGATGCACCGCACCCTGGGCGGCGTGATCGCGGGCATACTTTTCGTACTCCCCTCCCTGTTACTGTTGATTGGCCTGTCCTGGGCTTATATGGCTTTTGGCAGCCTGCCCGCCATCGCAGGCATCCTGTACGGCATGAAACCCGCCGTAGTGGCCATTGTGCTGGCCGCCGCCTGGCGCATCGGCAAGCGTACGCTGCGCAATCGGCCGCTGATGGCGATCGCCTTGGGCGCCTTTATCGCCATCAGTTTTATCAAGCTGCCCTTCCCGGCGATTGTCGCCAGCGCCGCCCTGCTGGGATGGCTCGGCGGTCGCCTGCGCCCGGACCTGTTTGCCCTGGGCGGCGCCGCGCACGGCCCGGCCTCGGCGCAAGGAGCGCACCTCCCCGCCCTGATCGACGATGACACCCCGACGCCAGCACACGCCCGCTTCAGCTGGGCCGGACTGGCCCGCGTCGCCGCCGCCGGCATCGTCCTAATGGCCGGCGCCTGGCTGCTGCTGGCCTGGATGTTCGGCATCGACAGACCGCTGGCGCAGATGGGCTGGTTCTTTACCAAAGCCGCCATGATGACCTTTGGCGGAGCCTACGCCGTGCTGCCCTACGTGTACCAGGGCGGCGTCGAACATTTCCACTGGCTGACACCAGCCCAGATGGTGGACGGCCTGGCGCTGGGCGAAACCACGCCAGGCCCGCTGATCATGGTGGTCGCTTTTGTCGGCTTCCTGGGCGCCTGGACCCAGCAAGCCATTGCCGGCCATCCAGTCCTGGCGGGCGTGCTGGGCGCCACGGTAGCCGCCTGGTTCACCTTCGTGCCCTCCTTCCTGTTCATCCTGGCCGGTGGCCCGCTGGTCGAATCCACGCGTGGCAATATCCGCATGACCGCCCCGCTCACCGCAATTTCGGCGGCCGTGGTCGGCGTCATTGCCAGCCTGGCACTATTTTTCGGCATCCACGTGTTTTATCCGGCCGGCCATTGGGAATGGCCAGCCATGGCAATCGCCGCTGCCGCCGCCATAGCCTTGATGCAGTACAAGCAAGGAACAATCCGCGTATTACTTGCCTGTGCAATTGCCGGCATCGTGCTATCGTACCGGGTGTAAGCGAACACCCAGCATGACCGAAAAAATCATCCTCCTGAATGATGGCCGCAGCCAGGCGCCGGCCATCCCGGCAACGTTACAGGCCCCCACCGGCAGCCTGCGGGACCGGTTCGCCCGTCCGCTGCACGACCTGCGCATTTCCATCACCGACCGCTGCAACTTCCGCTGCGTCTACTGCATGCCGAAGGAAGTGTTCGACAAGGACTACAAGTACCTGCCGCACAATGCCCTGCTGACGTTTGAAGAGATCACGCGCATTGCGCGACTGTTCGTCGAACACGGCGTCGAGAAGATCCGCCTGACCGGAGGCGAACCGCTGTTGCGCAAGGACCTGGAACGGCTGGTCGCCATGCTGGCCGAACTGCGCACGGCGAGCGGCAAGCCGCTCGACCTGACCCTGACAACCAATGGTTCCCTGCTGGCCCGTAAAGCGCAATCGCTGAAGGACGCCGGCCTGCAGCGAGTCACCGTCTCGCTCGATGCGCTGGACGATGCCACTTTCAAGCGCATGAACGACGTCGATTTCGCTGTGCGGGACGTGCTGCACGGGATCGACGTGGCGCACAGCGTCGGCCTGGGCCCGGTCAAAGTGAACATGGTGGTCAAGCGCGGCATGAATGAGCAGGAGATCCTGCCCATGGCGCGCCACTTCAAAGGCTCGCCGGCGATCCTGCGCTTCATCGAATTCATGGACGTCGGCACCTCCAACGGCTGGAATATGCACGACGTGGTGCCATCGGCGGAAGTGGTGCGCATGATCGGCGCTGAAATGCCCCTGGTGCCGGTCGATCCGAACTACACGGGCGAAACGGCCGAACGCTGGCGCTATGTCGATGGCGGCGGCGAGATCGGCGTGATTTCCAGCGTGACCCAGGCCTTCTGCAAGGATTGCTCGCGCGCCCGCCTGTCGACCGAAGGCAAGCTGTACACCTGCCTGTTCGCATCGCGCGGCCACGACCTGCGCGCCTTGCTGCGCGAAGGGCGCAGCGACGCGGAAATTTCATCCGCCATCGGCGCGCTGTGGAGCGTGCGCGGCGACCGCTATTCCGAACAGCGCACCATCAACACCGAAGGCCTGGCGCTGGGCGCCGACCGCAAAGTCGAAATGTCTTATATCGGGGGCTAAGCTGGCAATGGAACAAAACATCAGTGGATTGATCCTCGCCGGCGGCCGCGGCACGCGCATGGGCCGTGTCGATAAAGGGCTGCAGCCATTTCGCGGCGGCACACTTGCCTCCCACGTACTGCAAAGGCTTGCGCCGCAAGTCGCCAGCGTTACCATCAACGCCAACCGCAACCTTGGCGCTTACAGCGCGCTCGGCGTGGAAGTGCTGCCGGACGAACTGGAAGGCTACGAAGGCCCATTGGCCGGCCTGCAAACAGGCTTGCGTCACTGCGCGACCGACCTGCTGCTGACCGCGCCCTGCGATTCCCCGTTCCTGCCGCCAGACCTGGCACATCGCCTGTATGAGGCGCTGAATGCACAGGGCGCCGACCTGGCCGTCGCCGCCACGCTGGAAACCGACGAAGACGGCAAGACGCGCACGCAACTGCATCCGGTATTCTGCCTGGTACGCAAAAGCGCCCTGCCTGCACTGGACGATTACCTGCAGACCGGCTCGCGCAAGATGGATGGCTGGTACAAGTCGGTCAAGGTGGCGGAGGTGCTGTTCAACGATGCTGCCGCCTTCCGCAATATCAATACGCTGACCGAGTTGCAGAACGAAGAAGATGCCGCTGCCAATCCCACGCTGAAGGACGTGGCCAGCTGCCTGTCCGGCTATGATCCGGACGCGCTGCCGGTGCGGAATGCCCAGCGCATCATCCGTGACTTCATCCAGCCGGTGCGCGGCGTCGAGAAGGTCGCGCTGCGCAGCGCCCTGGACCGCGTCCTGGCAGCCGATGTGATTTCGCCGATCAACGTGCCGGCGCACGAGAATTCCGCCATGGATGGTTTCGCCTTCGCCGGCGCCCAGCTCAAAGCGGATGGCAACACGACACTGAAGGTCATCGGCACCGCCTACGCAGGCCGCCCTTCCGCCTTGAAGCCAGGCCCCGGCGAATGCGTGCGCATCATGACCGGCGGCGTCATGCCTGATGGCTGCGACACCGTGCTGCCACAGGAACTGGCGGCGGACCTGAGCGATGTCGCCGTGACGATCGCGCCGAACACAGTGCGCACTGGCGACAACCGGCGCTTCAAAGGCGAAGACCTGGCTGCCGGCACGCCCGCGCTGCGCAAAGGCAAAGTGCTGCGCCCGGCCGACCTTGGCCTGGTGGCCTCGCTCGGCCTGGCCGAAGTGCCAGTGCAGCGCCGCCTGCGCGTGGCTTTCTTCTCCACCGGCGACGAGCTGCGTTCAATCGGCGAGCCGCTGGCTGAAGGCTGCGTGTACGACAGCAACCGCTACACCCTTTTCGGCATGCTGCAGCGGCTTGGCTGCGATATCGTCGACATGGGCATCGTCAAGGATGACGCGGCATCGCTCGAGGAAGCCTTGCGCACGGCCTGCGAATGCGCCGATGCCATCATCACCTCCGGCGGGGTCTCGGTCGGCGCGGCCGATTACACCAAGCAGGTCATGGCCACGCTGGGCGATGTGCATTTCTGGAAGATCGGCATGCGCCCCGGCCGGCCGATGGCTTTTGGCCGCATCCGCTCCAACGGCCATAGCGCCTACCTGTTTGGCCTGCCGGGTAATCCGGTTGCCGTAATGGTCACCTTCTACTTCTTCGCGCGCCACGCGCTGCTGCGCATGATGGGCGCCGATCCGGCAGGCGATCAATTGCTGCGCGTGCGTTCCGCGCAAGCGATCCGCAAAAAGCCTGGCCGCACCGAATACCAGCGCGGCGTTCTGTCCACCGCATTGGACGGCACACGCGAAGTACGCATCACCGGTTCGCAAGGCTCGGGCATCCTGCGCTCCATGTCGGAAGCGAACTGCATGGTGGTGCTGCACGACGAGCAGGGCAACGTCGCCGAGGGCGAGCTGGTCGACGTGATCGTCTTCGACGGCCTGGTTTAGGGAAACAGCAATGACTGGATCTCGGGTTTCCCGTAGTTGTCGCGGGTGACCATGACTGCGTCCGTCAGGATGGTCTGGTCTTTCATGGCAGCGCCCCGCGCAGCCGCCAGCGCCGCCTTCATCGAGAGATAACCCATCTGGCGCGGGTCCTGCACTACCAGGCCGTTGATTTCCTGCTTTTCCAGTCCATCCAGCAGAAAATCAGTGGTATCGAAGCCCACGAATTTCTTCTTGCCGGCCAGGCCCGCTTGCCGCAGTGCCCGCAGCATGCCATCGCTGGTCGATTCATTGACGGCGAAAATGCCGTCGAGATTGGGGTGCTTCTCCAGCATGAGCGCTGCGCCGCGCGCCGCTTTGCCGCGAGTTCCCCCGCCATATTCGTCGACCACGATGTTGATGCGCGGCGCATTCTTTTTCATGTAATCGATGAAGCCCTCTGCCCGCTCTTCGGTCGATCCGCTGCCTGCGATGGTGCGCAAAATCGCGACCCTGCCCTGCCGATTCAGCAGGGCGGCCAGGCGTTCCGCCGCCAGCCTCCCTGCAGCAAAATTGTTGGTGGTGATGAAGTTGGTGTGCGCTTTGCCGTCCAACGCGGAATCCACCGCCACCACCTTGATTCCCAGCGCAGCAGCCTGCTCAACCGAAGCGACCAGGCGGCCACGGTCGGTCGCGGCGATGATGATCGCGTCGACACCCGGTCTGGAATAGATGCGCAGGATCTCGATCTGCGAATCGACATCGTCATTGTGCGCCGGGCCGCGCCAGGTCAGCTGGACATGCCCGTCTTCCCGCATTGCACGCTCAACTCCCTGCCGCATGAAGGTCCAAAAGACCTGGTCCCGCGACTTGGGAATGAAGACGACATCCAGGTCCTTGGCCAATACGGGACCCGCCGCCAATGCGAGGTAACTCAGCAGGAGCGCGATCCATTTTTTCATGATCCCGCTATATTACCGCTCCAGGCCCGCTCAGTAACGGTAGCAGTGGGCCTGTTGTGGCTCGCTGCGCATCAGTGCGGTGGTCCAGGCGGGATTGGTGGCTTGCTGGCACTTGACCAGGACTTCAGACCAGGCTTTCAGGTTGGTTTCGGAGGCATCCTTCTTCCACGCTTCGTTCATCGCCCTCGCCGCAGCTGTTTCGCGCTGCGGTGCCGCTAACGGGCGGCCAAAGATGTCGCGTGCAGGCCCTACATCCAGTGGCGCACGCAGGGCGGGCTTGGCGGCGGGAAGTTCCAGTTCGCCGGCCCACGCACTGGCTGATATGGGCAGCAGCAATGCCAGTGCGAGGCGGACGGCGCGTTTCATCGCTCAGGTGGGGCTGTCATCTGCGTCAGCGCTGTCGGCCGCGCCCAGCATGAGCAAGGCTTCCTCGGACGGAAGGGCTTCGACGGACTTCAGCTTGCGCGCCATCTGTCGGCTGCGGACTTCAGCGCTCTCGATATTGCGGGCGGCGCGCTCCAGCGTGGTTTTGGTCGCTGCCAGCACGTCGCCAAATTTGGCGAATTCGGTCTTCACTGCGCCCAGCACCTGCCAGACTTCCGACGAACGCTTTTCCAGCGCCAGCGTGCGGAAGCCCATCTGCAGGCTATTCAGCAGCGCGGTCAGGGTGGACGGGCCGGCGATGCTGACGCGGTTCACGCGCTGCAATTCGTCGGCCAGCCCCGGACGGCGCATGACTTCCGCGTACAAGCCTTCGGTCGGCAGGAACAGGATGGCGAAGTCGGTGGTCATCGGCGGCGAAACGTATTTCTCAGCGATGGTCCTGGCCTCGCCCCGCACGGCGCGTTCCAGCTCGCGGCCTGCTGCCGCCACAGCCTCTGCATCGGCGCGGTCGGCCGCTTCCAGCAGGCGTTCGTATTGTTCTTTCGGGAACTTGGCGTCGATCGGCATCCAGACGGGCGCCCCGCCCTCTTTCTGGCCCGGCAGTTTGAGGGCGAATTCGACACGGGCATTGGAGCCCGGCACAGTTTCGACGTTCTTCGCGTATTGGTCTGGCGTGAGGATTTGCTCGAGCAGCATCTCCAGCTGCACTTCGCCCCAGGTGCCGCGCGTTTTCACATTGGTCAGCACGCGTTTCAGATCACCCACGCCCAGCGCCAGCTGCTGCATTTCGCCCAAGCCCTGGTGCACCCGCTCCAACCGTTCGGACACCTGGCGGAACGATTCGGTCAGGCGCGTTTCCAGTGTTTCGTGCAGCTTTTCGTCGACCGTCTTGCGCATCTCCTCCAGCCGCGCGCCATTGTCGGCCTGCAGCTCGCGCATCCTGGTTTCCAGCGCTACGCGCACTTCCAGCAAGCGGCGCGTGTTCGATTCCGTCAGCACTTCGATCTGGCGGCGCATGGTTTCGAGCTGCTGCACGGTGGCCGCGTGCGACTGCGCCAGGATATTGCCCATTTCCTGCCGCTGCGCCTGCGCAGTTGCCTGCAACTGCAGACGCACTTCGCGCTCAACCCGGTCCAGCTGATCGGCGACGTCGCCGCTGCGGCTGCGCAGCAGCGCAACAATTTGCAAAACGATGATGACGGCGGCCAGCGCCAGCAGGATGGTCAACTCCATCAATCAGCCTTGTTCCGCATCCAGTCGGCGGTCTGGTAGAAAGATTCCATCAGCCGCAGGCGCAGGCTTTCTTCGATGCCGACATCCTGCATCGCCCACGCCATGCAGCGCAGCCACTGGTCGCGCTCACTGGAACCGACCGCGAAAGGCAGGTGGCGCGCGCGCAGGCGCGGGTGGCCGAAGCGTTCAATGAACAGGTCCGGGCCGCCCATCCAGCCGCTGAGGAACCAGAACAGCTTGTCGCGCGAGCCGTCGGTGCTGGGCGGGTGCATGGCGCGGATGCCGGCGAATTCCGGCTCCAGTTCCATCAGGTCGTAAAAACGGTCTACCATCTCGCGCAGCTTGGTTTCGCCGCCGATGACTTCGTAAAGGGTGCGTGCTTCATCATTCATAAAGCAATGATAGCGCATGGACGTATTGATGTGGATCAAGCATAGTGCTGATTCTGCGCAAAATGCGCCAACAAACCGCCATGATTGCCGGATGATCCGACGTCTAATCCGAACCCGCCTGCGTGCCCGCAGTGCCGAGGAACTCGCCGACCTGCGCCTGGCTGCCTTAAGCTGGCTCGGAATCACCTGCTTTCCGCTGTATTACGCGATTTTCGGCTGGCTGGTGCCGCAGCCCTATGAAAACCTGGCAGCGCGCGCGATCGGAACCGCGCTCGGAATTGGCGGCCTGTTCGCTCGGCGGCTGTCGCCCGGCCTGCGCGATCGCTACACACTGGTGCTGGTGACTTACGAGCTGCCGTTCTTCTGCACATTCATGTTCCTGATGAACCATGCCAACGTTACCTGGTCCCAGGTGATGCTGGTGATGCTGGTCGCCCTGTTCCACTTCGACTTCCGCCTCGCCTTGCGCGCTGGGGCAATCGGCACTGCCATTGCCATCCTGCTGGCGATCGCGCTGGGCGCGGGCGACGTGCTGATCTCCAGGGACGTTCTGCAACTGCTGCCGGTGCAGCTGTTCCTGGTCGGCTGGATGTGGGTGTTTTCGCAAAGCCGCAAGGCACTCGAAGAGGAAAAGCTGGAAGGCCTGGGTGAAGGCCTGGGCGCTGTAGCGCACGAGATGCGTACCCCGCTGGCAAGCCTGGATGCCAACGTGCGCGGCCTGTCGCGCATGCAGCAGCGCGCCGGGCAGGAGAATCCCGCGATGCGCCAGGCGCTTGGCCGCATGCAGTACGAGGTGCGCCATATGAACCATATGATCGACCTGTTCCTGCTTAGCGCACAGGCGGTGCGGCAGAAGCTGGACCCGCACGAAACCGTTTCCATGCTCGACACGGTCGAATCGGCCCTGCGCCGCTATCCTTTCACCGGTGAGGCCCAGCGCCAGCTCGTCGCGCTGCAGGTGCGCAGCGATTTCCGCTTCGGCGGACAGAACGAGCTGGCCATCATGCTGCTGCTGAACCTCCTGCGCAATGCAATGCAGGCGGTGCAGCGGGCTGGCAAGGGGCGGGTCAGGATCGTGATCGACGGCAGCCGGCCGGTGCCGCGCGTTCTGGTGATCGATACCGGCTGCGGTATTGCGCCGCACCATCTGCCAATGATTTTCCAGCGTTTTTTCACTTACCCTGAGCATAATGGCGCCGGCATCGGCCTGGCTTTGTGCCGCCAGGTGATGCTAGCGTGGCAAGCGAAACTACATTGTGTCTCCCGCGAGCACGCATATGCTATCTTTGTGCTTGAATTTCCCTTACAAGCAAGCCGTTGAACCATGAAACTGCCCGTTTACGCCCACCCAACCATGACCGTCCTGGTGGACGAC
>Ga0209130_1002137_pt1 | contig 10475 bp, 10 predicted proteins | sample AraplaMF_Cvi_mLB_FD_184264 | JGI IMG/M metagenome (GOLD analysis project Ga0209130, IMG submission 184264) | Arabidopsis root microbial communities from the University of North Carolina, USA - plate scrape MF_Cvi_mLB (SPAdes) (version 2) | ecosystem: Host-associated > Plants > Roots > Endosphere...
TGTTTCAGAGGGTAGCATCTCAAATTTCCAGTCATCTATTATAGATTTCAAAACACTCTCTACAGCTATTAATCATCTTTTGCAAACTAGCCAAACTGTAGCTGCAAAAGAAAATGCAGCAAATCTTTCGGAGGAAAGTAACAAAACTGAATCACATACTAAAGCGGAACAAACAGCCGCTAACCCTACTTCCTTACATACACAAAATGCAGCAAAGAAAACAAATGAAACACATGATAGTCCAAGTTTAGCAGATGCCTTGCAACAATTAGCTCCAAATATTGGTGCAACAATGCTAGCATTATCTCTGCTCGGTTCTTTAATTTATGCCAAACTAATTGCCAAACCTTTTCAATATATGAGCGATACTTTAAAAGATATTATAAATCTGGACTTTTCAGATAAACAATCACCTAACAAAAATACAGATCAAACAGATTTCAATTTGCAAGTAGCGGCTTCACAAGTCCCAACTATTGTGAAAAATCTACATGAAACAAATAAAGATTTACGAAATGAGCTCAAGAAAGAACAACAATTAGAACAATCTCGTAAAGAATTTATGTCTATGGTATCCCATGAATTAAAAACACCTATCGCAGTCGTTATGGGACAACTAGATGGCATGATTCACGGAATCGGTGCATACAAAGATAGAGACAAATATCTAAAACGATCCTACGAGATGATGCAAGATATTAACATATTAACGGAAAAGATGTCAGAATTATCCAAAATACAAAATCCTCAATTCAAACCGAATTTAGAAGTTGTTTCACTATCTAACATCATTGAGGACGTTATGCGGAAAGTAGATTATTTTATATCTGTAAAGCAATTAACTGTTCAATCTAACATTAAACAAGATGTAATAATTTTAGCTGATCCTAAATTTATTCAAACTGCTATTTTTAATATTATTTCAAATGCAATTCACTATACAATCGATCATCAGCATGTATATATAAAGCTTTATGAAAAACCAAACGGTTACGCATTAGAGGTTTTAAATACAGGTTCACAAATAGATGAGGACAAACTCGATCATCTATTTGAGCCTTTCTATCGCGCTAACCCTGGAAACAACGGTTTAGTACAAGGTAGCGGTCTTGGATTATATATTGTAAAACAAATACTAGATAAACATCAGTTTCCTTATGGAATACAAAACACACCTCAAGGTGTAAAATGCTCAATTGTCTTTCCAAAAGCAATGTAAACTACTACTATAATTTCATAACCCAAACTCATACTTCGTATGAGTGGCGGAATTTTGTAGAGTCTCTTACTCTGTTTCGTTCGCCCGTTGTCCTTATTAGGATAACGGGCGTTTTTTATTTATCCCGCTATTTGCGGGCAGTAAAACTCCCACCCAAAAATTCGGCTGGAGCAAAGAAGTTAGGTGGGAGTCAGGCTGCCCATAAACGCCCGATTGGTGAGGGCTGATAATCAGTGGGGGATGAACAAAACCCCCACTGATTAAAGTTTCACTTTATATAAGGAGGTTTTCTCATGGAGAAATTTAAGTATTCATTACTAGTTTTATTCGGCGCTTGTAGCTACGGCGTACTTTCAACTATTTTTAAACTCGGATTCATCGACGGATTTTCAGCACACCAACTACTAGGAGGACAATATGTCTTCGGGTGGATTGGTCTACTTTTACTCGTCCTTTTCTTTTCACGTCATAAAGTATCAAAAAAACAATTCTTTTCGTTACTAACAGTCGGCACAACTATGAGTATGACAGGTATTTTCTATGCTATTTCTGTAGAAGAACTGCCAGCCTCTATCGCTGTCGTTTTACTCTTTCAGTTCACTTGGATTGGTGTAGTCATCGAAGCGATTGCCAACCGCACATTCCCAAGCCGTGAAAAAGTTATATCTATTATTATTTTGTTTACTGGTACATTGTTTGCTGGTGGAGTATTTGAAGGACTTGGACAAAACTTTTCGACGAAAGGTATTATCTTCGGGCTATTAGCTGCCGTCTCTTTCTCATTCTATGTATTTGCAAGTGGACGCGTCGCTACAGATGTTCCGCCTTATACAAAAAGCTTTCTTATGACAACGAGTGCTACTCTTATTGTATGCTTATTTTTCCCGCCTACCTTTTTAACGGACGGCGCTTTACAAGCAGGCCTATGGAAATATGCTTTCTTTCTTGGACTGTTTGGAGTTATTGTACCTGTCATTTGTTTTTCAATTGGTGTACCGAAAGTCGGAACGGGGCTTGGTACAATATTAGGTGCAGCAGAATTACCAACAGCAATTATCGCTTCTATTACACTTGTTCATGAAGTTGTATCACTCATGCAGTGGATAGGAATTGTGTTTATATTACTCGGTATTTTTACACCACAACTACTTACTGCTAGGAAAGAAAAAAAACATAATCGTGTGCATAGTGCGTAAACAATACAAACAAAGTTACAATATGATGTAAACTTTTTTGGGAGGTATAAATGACTATTTTAAGCATAGTATGGTTTTCTATTATGTGTATCTTCTTCCTAATACGATACCTGAAAGAAAAGAAATTTTACGATTTGCTCCTAATTCCTATTTGCATATATGCAGGGGCAGTGAAAACTCCTTTAGTAGAGTACTTAAACTTTAACGATACATTTAAAATAACATATGATATTGCAGCTATTATTCTCGTAATCCTTGCTGTACTTTTCTTTTTGAAAGATAAGAAAGAGGGATATACAGCATAATAGAAAAGGGATGTTCCATTAATCAGGAACACCCCTTTTCTTTATGCAGTACATGAGATTATATCGGTGTTTTTTCAAATATATCGATTTTTTAAAAAAGAAGACTATTCGAAAATCTCTTCTTTTCCACTTCATCACACCATACAAAATCAAACATCAATTCAAAAAGAACAGGAAATCTCATCCTCCTGCCGAATAAGTATAAGTTCACAAAAGGAGTGATAAAATTGAATCAAAAACAACTAAGCACGATTAATGAAAAAAGCTGGAATGCAGCTGCTTATGAAGCTTGGACGAATCGTCACGGCACACCGACAGAATATGCAAAAAAACTCATGCAAGATCCTGTTCATGAAGTCTCCTACTATTTACCTTACATACAATCTCCAAAAGGAAAGCGTATTATTAATTTACTCGGATCAAAAGGTAACAAAGCAGTTGCTCTCGCTCTTTTAGGAGCTGACGTAACGGTTGTTGATATTTCAGCAAGTAATGCAAAATACGCAAATGAACTTGCTGAAGCAGCCAGAGTTTCTATTCAGTACATCGTCTCTGATGTACTAGATGTAACTCTCCCTCAATCATTTGATATCGTATTACTAGAACTTGGTGTACTCCATTACTTTTTAGATTTAAAACCGCTCTTTACAAAAATCTCTCAATTACTAAAAACGGACGGAACATTTATCCTTCGCGATTATCATCCAATGTATACAAAACTATTAGGAATAGACCATCCATCATTTCGAGCAAGTGGAAGTTATTTTGATGAAGAATTAATTAAAGATGATGTTGCTTACAGCATTCTTCTTACAGAAGCACAAAAAGAATCTTTACCGAAAACAACCATCCGCCGCTGGACGTTAGGAGAAATTGTTACAACGCTCGCGGAAGAACATTTTAAAATTGAAAAACTAGTTGAAGAACACGGGTCTCATCAAAGATGGGTCTTCCCTTCTACGGCACCAGAAGGAATTGAAGAACGAATACCCGGTCTATATACAATAATTGCGACAACATGCAAAAAAGGATCCCTTCACGGATAGGATCCTTTTTGCATGCTCGCGCATATAAGTTGAGGTTGGAGATTACCATAATTCTGTAGAATAGGACACAAGATATTTCAACATTCGTCTCTGACTTACGTCGTCAAAAAGGGGTATGACCAACATAACGAAGAGTAATGTTTCAGTTGATAGTGATAATCGTTATCAACTAATTAGAAGTATACATGATGTTATTTCAAATTACAATAGGATTTCTAATATTTATTTATGAATTTTTGGATATACAAATGTATACATTTAAATAACATTTACTTGTACTCATCTGCCCTTTTCCATTATCCGCTATAATTTTTGTTTCTCCGAGAGGAATATTTTTTTTGAGCTCATTTCCTGCACTTATCCCGCATATCCGTTATAATGAGAACCGATATCATTAATATTTAGGGGGTGCTACACATGTCACAACAAGCATTTGAAGAAAAGTTATATGCGAACTTAGAAGCTGTTATTGACCCTGAATTAGGTGTTGATATTATCAATCTCGGATTAGTTTATGACGTTACAGCGGATGAAAATAATAATGCTGTCATTACAATGACGATGACTTCTATCGGTTGTCCAATGGCTGGCCAAATCGTATCCGACGTTAAGAAAGTATTATCAACGAATGTACCTGAAGTAAATGAAATAGAAGTAAACGTTGTATGGAACCCGCCATGGACAAAAGAACGTATGTCACGTATGGCAAAAATCGCATTAGGTGTTCGTGATTAAATAAGGAAAAGACCTGACAATCCAGTCAGGTCTTTTTTCTCTTATTATTTTACTCCTACAGCGTCATAAGCTTTTGTTACAGCTTGTACAGCTTTAGAGTTTTTACCGTATAAATCTTCTGCTGATTGAAGTGCTGCTTGACGCATCATTTTAAAGTCAGAGTTTGCAGTTAAATATTTAGTAAGAGCACGATAGTAAATTTTTTCTGTCGCTTCACGGCCCACTCCAGTTACTTTCACACCGTAATGAGTGCCGCCATCAGATACTAAATACGCTGCCTTATTATTAATACTACTGTTAATATGAACGCCGCCATTATCAGCTGTTCCAGTATAACGTTTATTGTAATGATCTGGGTAACCTTCACCAGGTTTTAATGGGTTCGGAATAGATGCTGGATCTTTCAGAGAACGAAGTGCATCACCAGGCTTACCAGGTGTATAAATATCAGCACCTAAATCCCAGCTCTTCTTCTCAACCATGACACCCATAATGTCAGATAACGATTCATTTAACGCACCTGATTCATTTTTATATACAAGGTTTGCTGTATGCTCAGTTACAGCATGCGTTAATTCGTGACCGATAACATCAAGTCCAGCAGATAATGGAATGAATGTCTTGCCATCACCATCACCATACATCATCTGAATACCGTTCCAAGCTGCGTTATTCCAAGATTCACCTACGTGAACAGTAGAAATAAGTTTCGCACCTTTATCATCGAAAGAGTTACGGTTAAATGTCTTTTTGTAGTAATCATATACTTTACCTGCATTCACATGCGCATCAACTGCCGCTTTATCTTCGAAGAACTTAGATTTACTTGCAATTTCTTCTCCTGTATATCCAAGAATTTGTGAGAATAAATTAAACCAGTTTTCATCCATATTCTCTGCATCAAATGTATGGACACCTTTTCCTCGTGTACCATCAAATAAGTTGAACGCTCCTGTTTTCGTATCTTGAGCAATTTCAAATGATTGTCTAGCGCCTAATACTCCGTAACCAAATCCAGTAATGTTATCTACCGCATTATATTTCTCAATAACATTCCCATTTGTTGCATCAACAAAGTAATGCCAATATCCTGGAGCTGGTTTTGAAACCGATGCTTTTACAAGATACGCAAGATAGTATTGACCATCTTTTTCATACACATATAAATCTTTTTTCACACCATCATAATTCTTTACTTTACCAATTTCTTTCTCAATATTAGCTTTTGCAATCGTTTCTGCTTGTTCTGCACTAATACTTGCAGATGCAGGAATATTTTTATCATCTAAACTCGGAATAACTTGTCCGAAAAATGCTTTTACATTATTTTCTTTATCAAGCGTAACTGTTTGATCTGAACCATACACAGGAATGTTATTATGCTTCTCAACTAACTTCACATGTGTTGTACCAGACTCAGCATCTTTTTCTTCACCAACGATATTGAAATGTTTGTCAATATTTCCCGCTAGTTTAAACATATCCTTTTTACTCTCTAAATATTGAAAGACTGTCTCTTTTTTATCTAGTCCTTCCGGCGCTTTCCATTCTTCACCTATGTAAGCTGGCGTTTTAAACTCTTGGTGATACTGGATCTTTTGCTCTTCTGCTTTCGTCGTAGTTGCTCCAAATGCCCCAAACCCACTTGCGATAACAGTTAATGCTAATGCTGATGAAATTACTTGCTTTTTCAATCTAACACTCCCCATTCCCCTAAAAGTTTTTAACACCTTTATAAAATTCTGAATAACTTTCCTGATACCTGTTTCCAAAAATTGAGAAAGTTTTTTCTGTTAATTTAACTCACACCAAAAAGGATATCGTTTCCGATATCCTTTTTCCTATAACTTTTCATCCCACTATTCACATACTTAAAATCACCATGGATTAAAATTTCACTTTATTCCATTTTCATTTCAATCGCTAAGTAATGAGAGTTTTCTTTCGCTTGAATGCGAATCTCTTCTTCTACAGCCTCCGCTGCATCACGCGTTACGAGTGTTTCACCATTCACAACACTGCTACCTTCAATTTGTACAAGGTATAATTGACGTCCTTCTTGAACAGGAAACTGAATTTCTTTACCAGCCTCTAATGATAAAGAATATAAATTTGCATCTTGGTGAATATGAATTGGTGCATCTCCATCAAAAGGAGATACCATATGGAACCACTCATTTTCACGTTTACTCCAATCAAATTTAAACTCACCATAGTTCGGTTTATGACCATCACGGTCCGGTAAAATCCAAATTTGTAATAACCGCAATGTTTCATTTCCTAAGTTATGCTCACTGTGAAATACACCAGTACCTGCACTCATATATTGAACGTGCCCACGCTCAATTGTCCCTCGGTTCCCCATACTATCTTCATGTGTTAATTCACCATCTATAACGTAAGAGATAATCTCCATATCACGGTGCGGATGCATATCAAAACCAGTTTGTGCCGCTATTAAATCATCATTCATAACACGTACTGCTCCAAAATTCATATTGTTTGGATTATAATAATTTGCAAAAGAAAAATGAAAATGTGTATTTAACCACCCGTGATTTGCTCTTCCCATATTTTTATGATCAACTTTTCTAAACATATCCTTCACCTCATATTATCTCGAAATCGAGATATTTATTTTTAATTTTTATCACTGCAACTTCTTCAGTAATTCTAATAATTGTTTTTGTTCTTCTCTATTTAGCTTATCAAATTGTTCTGCTTGAAATGTTTCTTGCGGCGGGACTATTTCTTCATATAGAACCTTTCCCTCTTCTGTTAATGAAATATATTTCGTGGTACCTTCTTGTTCACGCTGAATCCAATCGAGTTGCTCCATCTTATTTAAAAGTTGAGTAACATTTCCTTTCGTAACAAATAACTTATTTCCAAGCTCTTGCTGCGTTAAACGATCGTGTCCTCCAACTTGAACTAATACATCAAACTGAGCAGCAGATACATTCCACTTTTTCAAATGCTGATTCGTCTCACGAATACTTCTATTATAAAAGCGTGATAAACGAAACCATAATAGTAATCCAAGTCTTTCCTCTGCTTTCATTCCATCACCTCGCTCATTTGATACTATTAGTTTAGAACTAAACTTAATAAAGGTCAACTACTTATTTTTAATTAGCGACAAAACAAAAGCACAGCGCCCTTTCTCCACTATGCTTCAGATTAAATTTCTATTTTTATATTCATCTAGCTTCCTCTCCGCGAAATGCCTCGCATCTTTCTCGATCCATCTTTCCTCATATAGTTCATTTCCAACATATAGTACATCGTCCTTATGCTGCATCGCATGCCTGAATTCATGCAATAGCGTTTTGAGCACTTGTTCATACTCTTCCCACATACAAACGAAAATTAATTGCTTTTCTTTATGATAAAAACCACCTACTGGGAATAAAAATTCCTCTTCTTCTTCTCCTAATGATAAAAGTACATGATTCGCATCACACGTATCACAAAAAATAACTGGCGTTGTACTTATTTCAATAAGAGAAAATAAATCATTTCTTAACTTTTTGACATCCCAAGGAAGCTCCGAATCCAACACATACCAATTTTCAACTTGTTGATATACATTTTGAAACTGGAGTTCCATTTCTCTATAATCCCCTTTCCAAACACCCTTTTCCTATATGTATGCCACAATATGTAAAATATTAAACATCTCCTTCTCTAACAAATAACAACCAGTTATTGATTTCCCATAAAAAAAGGAATCTATTTAACTATAGATTCCTTCACGATAATGCTCTATATAAAATCCGACCTTAAACAGCAATTGTTTAAAATTTAGCTAGTCTTCGTATCCCACTTAAAGATTTTATTTAAAAATTTATATACATTCTTTGACTCTTTCGTAAGAAGTGGACCTAATATGGATAGTATAAGCACGTATAGTGCGGAGAATGGTTTCAATACTGACATTAAACCACCGGCGATGCCGATATTAGCCATAATGATGGAGAATTCTCCTCTTGAAACAATTGTTAATCCAATATTTGTTGACGCCTTATGAGATAATCCAGCTTGTCGTCCTGCAATCATCCCTGCTACAAAGTTTCCGATTATCGTCAGAAGTACAGCACCTAACGTTAACCATATTGCTCCGCCTAATGAGAACGGGTCTATACTTAATCCGAAACTGAAGAAGAAAATAGCTCCGAAAAAGTCTCTAAATGGAACAACAAGATGTTCAATTCTGTCACTATGCTCTGTCTCAGAGAAGACTAATCCTAAAAGAAGTGCTCCAATTGCTTCGGCAACGTGAATTGTTTCTGAAAAACCAGCGATAAAGAACAAAGAAGCAAATACTACAATAATGAAAATTTCATCTGAACTAATATTGAGCAATCTATTTAATAACGGCGTAGCCTTTCTAGCTACAATAAAGAATAGAAGCATGTATCCTAAAGCAATTCCAATTGAAGTGAGAGCCCCTAAGAAGGAAGCGTGATCCCCAAGGACTAAGCCAGAAACTACTGATAAATATACAGCAAGGAATATATCTTCAAACATAATAATTCCTAAAATTAATTCGGTTTCATTATTACCAGTTCTTCTTAAATCAACTAATACTTTTGCAACGATAGCACTAGAAGAAATCGTAATAATACCCGCAATAATTAAGATTTCAAGTAATGGGAAGCCCATTATAAATCCGTATAATAATCCAAGTGAAAAGTTAATTAAAATATAGATTGTTCCGCCAATCGCAATGGAACGTCCAGATTTAATTAGTTTTTTCATCGAAAACTCTAGTCCTAGGTAGAACAGAAGGAACAGAACGCCAATCCGTCCAAGGAAGGAAATTACACTTGCACTTTCAATAAATTTGAAATCGATAACACCTATTGTCGGCGCGTGTGGCCCCACTAACATCCCAAGAACAATTAGAAAAGGAATTACTGAGAATTTAAACTTTCCAGCAATGACTGCCGCAATTGCAACTAATACTAACGCTGTACCAACTTCAAAAATTAAAGTATCCATCTAGTCAGTCCCCCTATTCGAAAGTAATTCATTAATAATTTTTTTAATCTCTTCTCTCTCACCAGAAACTACAAGCATATCGCCTTCTTCAATTACCGTTTCTGGCCCTGGATTAAATAGCTTTTTCATATTCTTTTTCATAACTGCAATGATCGTTACACTATACGTTTTTCTTATTTCAAGATCGCCAATTGTTTTTCCAAGTGCTGGAGCAGCATTCTCCACTTTGAACCACTCAATCGCTAAACCTTCAAAGACCATCTCCACATTTTCTAACGCCCTAGGTTTATATACCATTCCACCTAATATTGCTGCAATTTGTCTTGCCTCTGAGTCACGTAATGAAATACTTGAGATGCTTTCTTCATGGTCTGAATCAAAATGATACATTTCTCTACGCCCATCATCATGAATGACAATCACCATCTTTTCGTTACCTTTCGTAACGATTTGAAATTTGTAACCAATACCCGGAAGTTCACTTTCTCTAATATTCATATTTAGCTCCTCCACAACGATTTTTATTTGAATTTTCTGTTTTTCTGTCTTTTGTTCATCCAATCCATTTTAGAAATTCTAACCATTCAGGATACCTGTGATTTGGAAATCTTTTATTGTAATAATAAGTGGCTCCTAAAAAGATACTTAAAGATGTAATGATAAAAAATAAATTACTTCTCATTTTCAAACTCTTAAGACTTACTTTCAATAAAGATTCTTCTTTCAAATTATCCCCTCTTTCTCGCTTTAAATTTAGTTTTTTAAAATGTAAATAATTCTAAAAATATTACGATGTAACATAATCATAACACAAAGTACGTTTAAGTAACATGATTTTTTAGAAAAATTGATTCCAGTATATTTTTTGCATATAATTTTCTTATTACGAAAAAAAGGAAGTGTATTATATGGTTGATATCTTTAGCAGATTCCTTGAGGTAACGAATAATATTTTATGGTCATAAAATAT
>Ga0209130_1002139_pt1 | contig 10471 bp, 9 predicted proteins | sample AraplaMF_Cvi_mLB_FD_184264 | JGI IMG/M metagenome (GOLD analysis project Ga0209130, IMG submission 184264) | Arabidopsis root microbial communities from the University of North Carolina, USA - plate scrape MF_Cvi_mLB (SPAdes) (version 2) | ecosystem: Host-associated > Plants > Roots > Endosphere ...
AGTTCAAGAACATGGAGTTCTACTACTTCCACAACTGCGTGTACGACTACCTGTGGCGCAGCAACCGCCGCCGCAACGCCGAACGCTTCGCCACCTGGGACGTGCTGCGCAAATACCCGCCCGACACCAAGCTGATTTTCGTCGGCGACGCCACCATGAGTCCCTACGAAGTGCTGCAGCCCGGCGGCTCGGTCGAATACAACAACGAAGAAGCCGGCGCAGAATGGCTCGGGCGATTTACTTCGCACTTCCCCAAATTCGTCTGGCTCAACCCCGAGCCGGAAGGGTTATGGCAATACCGCCAATCGATCACCGTGATCCGCCAGATCATGCAGAACCGCATGTTCCCCATCACCATCGAAGGCCTCGAACGCGCCATGCGCACCTTGTCCAAATAAAATGTCCACCTTGGGGTCAGGAACAGAAGTGGACATTTTGCGCAGGAAAATGTCCACTTCTGTTCCTGACCCCAAGGTGGACATTTCCATCAGTTCAATTGCAGGCGGTAGCCGACGGCGGTTTCGGTCAGCAGATGTTGCGGCTGGGCGGGGTCGTCTTCCAGCTTGTGGCGCAGGTGGCCCATGTAGATGCGCAGGTAGTGGCTGTTGTCGGATTGTGCCGGGCCCCAGACTGCACGCAGCAGCTGCGGCGCGGTCATGACGCGGCCGGCGTTGGCGACCAGCACCGATAACAGGCGGTATTCGGTTGGCGTGAGGTGTACGTGCTCGCCGCGCTTGGTCACCCGGCGGTTGGGCAAGTCTACGACAACTTCCCCGAATTGCACCTGGCCGGCGCTGTCGGCTTGCGGCTGCCGCTGGCGGCGCAAGGTGGCGCGTACACGGGCCAGCAACTCGCCGGTGCCGAAAGGCTTGCTCAGGTAGTCGTCGGCGCCGGCGTCCAAGGCCTTGATCTTGTCGGACTCATTGACGCGTGCCGACAGCACGATCACCGGCACATTCGACCACTTGCGCAAATCGGCAATGAAGTCTGTGCCGTCGCCATCCGGCAGCCCCAGGTCGAGGATCACGACATCGGGCCGGCGTGTGCCGGCGTCAATCAGGCCGCGCTGCATGGTGGCTGATTCGTGAACGTGCCATCCCTCTTCTTCCAAGGCGGCGCGCACGAAGCGGCGGATCTGTGGCTCGTCCTCCACCAGCAGCGCTGTGGGCGCGACGTCTGTCTGTTGCATACTCATGTTTCCTCAATCTCGGGCACCTGCGGCGGCGTACCTACCGGCAGCGTGAAGACAATGGCGGCGCCGCCCAGTGGCGATCTGTCGGCTGCGATGGTGCCGCCGTGCGCTTCAACGATGGCGCGGCAGATCGCCAGGCCAAGTCCGACGCCGGGTTTCGACGATTCCTTCTCGCCGCGCGTAAATTTGTCGAAGATCGCTTCCTCACGGCCGCGCGGCAAGCCCGGGCCGTTATCGTACACCATTACCCGCACGGATTCGCCGCGCTGGACGGCGTAGATCACGATGCATGATCCAGGTGGCGTGTACTTCGCTGCATTCTCCAGCAGGTTGCATAACACGCGCTCGACCAGCACGGCATCGAAGCGCAGCAGCGGCAGTTCCAGCGCCAGCTGGGTGCTGACTTTGTGCTCCTTCAACTGCAGGCTGCTGTGGCGCAGGGCGCTGCCCACCACTTCTTCCAGCGGCTGCCATTGCAGGTTGATTTTCAGTTCGCCGCTTTCAATGCGCGCCATGTCCAGCAAGTTGGCCACCAGGGCGCTCATGCGCAGCGCTTCGTCGTGCAGCGACTGCGCGACTTCCTGCTGTTGCTGCGCCAGCGGCGGGCGTGATTGCGCCAGCGATTCGGACAGGCCGACCAGCGAAGTCAATGGCGTGCGCAGGTCGTGCGACAAGGCCGCCAGCAGCGAGTTGCGCAGGCGTTCCGATTCCATGTTGACCAGCGCTTCCTGCGCCACCTCGACGTAATGCACCCGTTCGAGCGCGATGGCGGCCAGTGCGGCGAAGGTATCCAGGTGCTGCCGCTGCTCGGGGATCAGGATCCAGCGCCGCTGCCCTGGCTGGATTGCCAACACGCCGCGCGTGCGCATCGGTGCCACCAGCGGCATGTAGAACAGCGGGCTGGCGGGTAGCGTGTCCGTGCCGAGGCCTGCGCTTTCGGCGTGGTCGAAGGCCCATTGCGCTACGCCCTCGTCGAGCGCAGCGGACGTTGCGACACCTGGCGGCAGGTGCAGCCGGCCTTCGGCATCTGGCAGCAGCAGGACGGCCTCGGCGCGGAAGGTCCCTTGCACGAAGCGGGCGGTGGTTTCGAAAATCTGTTCGGTCTGCAGGGCGCCGGAGAGTTCGCGCGCGAATTCATATAACGCACGGGCGCGAGCTTCGCGATAGGAGGCGACGCGCGCCTGGAACCGCAGGCCGGCCGTCAAGTGCCCGGTGATCAGGCCCACCGCCAGCATGACAGCGAAGGTAATCAGGTACTGCAGGTCCGAAATGGCAAAGGTGAAGCGCGGTGGCACGAAGAAGAAATCGAAGCAGGCCACGCTGACGCAGGTGGCCAGCACCGATGGTGCGCGCCCGTACCGTACCGCAACCAGCAGCACAACCAGCAGGAACAGCATGGCGATATTGGCCAGGTCGAAGTATGGCAGCAGCGGCGTCGCCAGCAGCGCCATGCCGAGGCTGGAACCGGCGGCCACGGCGTAGCCGGCCAGGCGCGACTTCAGGCGCTGCGCGTCTTCCTCGGCATCGGCCTCCGCTTCGGGCTTGGCCGAGGCTTCGCGCTCGCTGACGGCCACCTCGATCAGGTCGATATCGGGCGCGTGGGCTGCCAGGCCGCGAATATGCGAGCGGCGCCATAGCCAGGTGCGGTGCGCCCGGCCCATGGTGATCTTGGACAGGTTGTGGTCGCGCGCGTACTCCGTGGCGGTGGCGGCGATATCGCTGCCAGACAGCACGGCGGTGGTGGCGCCCAAGTCCTGCGCCAGCTTCAGGGTTTTCAGGATGCGTTCGCGCTCGCCTGCAGGAAGGCGCTGCAGAGAAGGCGTTTCGACGTAGATCGCGTGCCATTCGGTTCCCAGTTGCCCAGCCAGGCGCGCAGCGCTGCGCACCACCTGCTCGCAACCAGGGCGCGGGCCGACCAGCGCCAGCACCGAGGCGCCGGTTTTCCAGATGGTGTCGATCGACTGTTCGACGCGGTAGGCCCGCACATCGTCTTCGACGCGGTCGGCAGTGCGGCGCAGCGCCAGTTCGCGCAGTGCGATCAGGTTCCCCTTGCGGAAGAAGTTCTGCGCGGCACGCTCGGCCTGCTGCGCGTGATAGACCTTGCCGCCCTTCAGGCGCGCCAGCAGTTCATCTGCGGGGATGTCGACCAGCACCACCTCGTCGGCGGCGTCGAACACCGTGTCGGGCACGGTTTCGTTGACCTGGATGCCGGTGATGCCGCCCACCACGTCGTTCAGGCTTTCCAGGTGCTGAACGTTGACAGTACTGAAAACGTCGATGCCCGCTTCCAGCAATTCTTCGACGTCCTGCCAGCGCTTGGGGTGGCGCGAACCCGGCGCGTTCGAATGCGCCAGCTCGTCAATCAGGATCAGCGGCGGGCGCTGGGCCAGTGCGCCGTCGATGTCGAATTCACTCAGGGTTTTGCCGCGATAGGCGACCGGGCGCAGCGGCAGCAGGGGCAGCCCATCCACCAGTGCAGCCGTTTCGCTGCGGCCATGGGTCTCGACGACGCCGACCAGCACTTCCTGCCCTGCCGCCTGCAGCTTGCGCGCGGCCGACAGCATGGCGTAGGTCTTGCCTACGCCGGCCGAGGCGCCGAAGTAGATGCGCAGCTTGCCGCGCGCGGCTTTGCGTTCCTGCGCCTGCATTTGCGCCAGTAGCGCGTCGGGGTCTGGTCGGTCGTCGTCGAGTGGGATCATGTCAGCGAGTATGCGGCGTTTTCTTGTCCAGCGCCAGATTCAGCGCCAGGACGTTCACGCGCGGCTCGCCGAAGATGCCCATGACCGTGCCGGATGCATGCTCGGCAATCATGGCCTGCACTTTTTCCGGTGCGATGCGGCGCTCGGCCGCAACGCGCCTGGCCTGGTATTCGGCGGCCGCCAGGCTGATTTCCGGATCGAGGCCACTGCCCGAGGCGGTCACCAGGTCGACCGGAATCGGCGCCGTGTTGCCTGGATCGGCCGCCTTCAACGCGTCGACGCGGGCACGCACCGCTTCGGTATAGGCCGGGTTCAGCGGCCCCTGGTTGGAGCCGCTGGAACCGTTGGCGTTGTAGGGCATCGGGCCGGTGGCTGACGGACGGCCCCAGAAGTATTTCGCCGAGGTGAATTGCTGGCCGATCAGGGCCGAACCGACAGGCTTGCCATCCACTTCCAGGATGGAGCCGGACGCCTGGCTCGGGAACAGGGTTGCGCCGACGCCGGTGACCGCCAGTGGATAAACCACGCCGCAGGCCAGGGTCAGGGCGCCAAACAGCACCAATGCGGGACGAATAGTCGAAATCATGTTGTTCTCCAGCTTAAACGAGGTTGAAGGCGGCCAGCAGCATGTCGATCAGCTTGATGCCGATGAACGGCAGCAGCAGGCCGCCCACGCCGTACACCAGCAGGTTGCGGCGCAGGAGCGCGGTGGCGCCGATGGCGCGGTAACGCACGCCCTTCAGGGCCAGCGGGATCAGGAACACGATGATCAGCGCATTGAAGATCACGGCGGACATGATGGCCGAATTCGGACTGGCCAAGTGCATGATGTCCAGCGCCTTCAGTTGCGGGTAGGTGCCCACGAAAGCTGCCGGGATAATGGCGAAGTACTTGGCGATATCGTTCGAAATCGAGAAGGTGGTCAGCGAGCCGCGCGTCATCAGCATTTGTTTGCCGATTTCCACGATCTCCAGCAGCTTGGTCGGATTGGAATCCAGGTCCACCATATTGCCGGCCTCCTTCGCCGCCTGGGTGCCCGAGCTCATGGCCACCGCGACGTCGGCCTGGGCCAGCGCCGGAGCGTCATTGGTGCCGTCGCCGGTCATGGCAACCAGGCGGCCGTCGGCCTGGTAGCTGCGGATAAGTTTCAACTTATCCTCAGGCGTCGCCTCGGCGAGGAAGTCGTCCACGCCTGCTTCGGCGGCAATCGCGGCGGCGGTCAGCTTATTGTCACCGGTGATCATCACGGTCTTGATGCCCATGCGGCGCAGTTCCGCAAAGCGCTCCTTGATGCCGCCCTTGACGATGTCCTTCAGCTCCACCACGCCCACCACGCGGCCATTGTCGGCCACCACCAGCGGCGTGCTGCCGCGGCGCGAGACGTCTTCCACAGTGCGCGCCACTTCGGCAGGCCACTGCTGGCCAGCCGCTTCCACATGCTTGCGCACGGCGTCGGCGGAACCCTTGCGCACTTCGCGGCCGTCCAGGTCCACGCCGCTCATACGGGTGTTCGCCGAGAACGGAATGAAAGCGGCGTGCAGCGGCGACAGTTCGCGTTCGCGGATATTGAACTTGTGCTTGGCCAGCACCACAATGCTGCGGCCCTCCGGCGTTTCATCCGCCAGCGACGCCAGTTGCGCCACGTCGGCCAGTTCACGTTCGGTCACGCCCGGCGCAGCGAAGAAAGCCGAGGCTTGGCGGTTGCCGAGGGTGATGGTGCCTGTCTTGTCCAGCAACAGGACGTCGACGTCGCCCGCCGCTTCCACCGCGCGGCCTGAGGTCGCGATCACGTTGGCCTGCATCATGCGGCTCATGCCCGCCACGCCAATCGCCGACAACAGCCCGCCGATGGTGGTCGGGATCAGGCACACCAGCAGTGCGATCAGCACGGTAATGGTGATCGGCGAACCGGACTGCGCGGCTTCCACCGAGAACAGGGAAAACGGCAGCAAGGTCGCAGTCACGATCAGGAACACGATAGTCAGCGCCACCAGCAGGATGGTCAGCGCGATTTCGTTCGGGGTTTTCTTGCGCTTGGCGCCCTCCACCATCGCGATCATGCGGTCCAGGAAGGTCTCGCCCGGGTTGGCAGTGACCTGCACCACCAGCCAGTCGGACAGCACGCGCGTGCCACCGGTGACGGAGGAAAAGTCGCCGCCCGACTCGCGGATCACTGGCGCGGATTCACCGGTGATGGCGCTTTCGTCTACCGAGGCCACGCCTTCGATCACGGTGCCATCGATCGGTATGACGTCGCCGGCTTCCACCAGCACGTAGTTACCCTTGCGCAGGTCGGTGGCCGGGCATGGCAGCCATGCAGTGCCATGCTTAGGCGTTGACAATCGCTTGGAGGTCACGCTCTGTTTCAAGCTGCGCAAGGAAGCTGCCTGCGCCTTGCTGCGGCCTTCGGCCAGCGCTTCGGCAAAGTTCGCGAACAGCACGGTGAACCAAAGCCATACCGCAGTGGCCAGGATGAAGCCGGAGTTGGTCTCCCCTGCGCCGTTCAGCGACTGGATATACAGCAGCGTGGTAATGATGCTGCCGATATACACGACGAACATCACGGGACTGCGCAATTGGACCGCAGGGCTCAACTTGCGGAACGCATCGGCAATGGCCGGCACGACCAGCTGCGATTCGAGCAGCTTGAGACGCTTGCCAGGTTGGGCGACTGGAATCGCCTGGGATTGCGACATGATGTGCACTCCTTACTTATACAGTTGCAGGTGTTCGATCACCGGGCCAAGCGCCAGCGAAGGAACGTAATTCAACACACCTACCAGCAGCACCACGGCTACCAGCAGGAACACGAACATCGGGCCATGGGTCGGCATGGTGCCGGAGTTGGCCTGCAGGCGCTGCTTGGAGGCCAGCGAACCGGCAATCGCCAGCACAGGAACGATCATGGCGAAGCGGCCGAACCACATGGCGATGGCCAGCATGACGTTGTAGAACGGCGTATTGGCGGAAAGGCCGGCGAAGGCGCTGCCGTTGTTGTTGGCGGCCGAACTGAAGGCGTACAGGATCTCGGAGAAGCCATGGGCGCCCGGATTGGCAACGCCGGCCTTGCCCGCGTCCAGCATGACGGCGATGGCGGTACCCGCCAGCACCAGCGTTGGCGTGACCAGGATGGCGATCGACGTCATTTTCATTTCGTACGACTGGATCTTCTTGCCCAGGTATTCCGGTGTGCGGCCGATCATCAGGCCTGCGATGAATACCGCCATGATGGCGAAGATCAGCATGCCGTACAGGCCGGAGCCGACACCGCCGAACACCACCTCGCCGAGCTGCATCAACAGCATCGGGCCAGCACCGCCCAGCGGGGTGAAGGAGTCATGCATGCCGTTCACGGCGCCGCAGGATGCGGCGGTGGTCACGGTCGCAAACAGACCGGTAGCGGCAATGCCGAAGCGGGTTTCCTTGCCTTCCATATTGCCGCCCGCTTGCAGCGCCGTTGCCGACTGGTCGACGCCCATCGCTTGCAATGCCGGTTGCGCAGCCTGTTCCGCCGCGGTGATGCCGATGGCGGCGACCACAAACATGATGGTCATCGCACCCAGCACGGCCCAGCCCTGGCGGCGGTCGCCTACCATGCGGCCGAAGGCAAAGCACAGCGCGGCCGGAATCAGGAAGATGGCCAGCATCTGCGTGAAATTGGACAGTGGCGTCGGGTTCTCATACGGGTGCGCCGAGTTGGCGTTGAAGAAGCCACCGCCATTTGTGCCCAGCATCTTGATCGCTTCCTGGGAAGCGACCGGACCCATGGCGAGGGTCTGCGTGTCCGCAGTCAGGGTTTGCGCCGGCGCCTCGGGCGTCGCGCCCGGTACGGTGTAGGTCACCGGTTCCAGCAAGGCCACTTCCTTGTAGGCGGAGAAGTTCTGGATCACGCCCTGGCCGACCAGGAACACCGCAAATACGAAGGATAAAGGCAGCAGCACGTAGAGCATGATGCGTGTCAGGTCGACCCAGAAGTTGCCGATCGATTTGGCCGAACGCGCAGCGAAGCCGCGAATCAGGGCGAACGCCACGGCGATGCCGGTGGCGGCCGAGAAGAAGTTCTGCCCGGCCAGCGCCAGCATTTGGCTCAAATAGCTCATGGTCTGCTCGCCCGCATAGCCCTGCCAGTTGGTGTTGGCCACAAAGCTGACGGCAGTGTTGAACGAGGAATCCGGGCTGACGCCCGGCAGGCCCTGGGGATTCAGCGGTAGCCATGCCTGCATGCGCTGAACGGCATAAACAAACAAAGTGCCGACAAGGTTGAACACGAGCAGAGAAATGGCGTAGGCTTTCCAGCCCATGCCGCGCTGCGCCTCGTCGGCCGGCACACCGGCCGCGCGGTACAGCAGTTTTTCGAGCGCCGCCAGCCAGCCCTGGCCCGGAATCTTGCGGCCATCAGCCACGCGCGCCAGCAAGCCGCCCAGCGGCCACGCTGCTGCGACCAGCACCAGCAGGAAAACTGCCAGCAGCAGGAAGGATTGGGTGGTCATGTTACAGGTCCTCCGCTTTCAGCAGGGCCACCAGCAGGTAGACCAGCAGGCCGGCAGTGGCGACCGAGCCGATTAGGTAAAAGATGTTCATTGCTGGCCTCCCAGCTTGTCGCAACCGGCTGCCATGGCGACAACCAGCACGAAAATGGCGACGATTGCGCCGATAAAGACGATGTCCATTACGTTCCCCGAAAGGTCTTGTTTGTATGTGGGCCAGCTTATCGAGCCACGCCTAAAATCGGTGTAAAGACTCGGCAAGCCGGTGTAAACAAGGTGTAAAAATCAGAAGGTCCGGCTGGCAGTGAGCTGCAGTGCGTTCTTGCCAAGGAACTTGCCGTTGGCAGGCGAGGCGTAAGCCATCTCGCCGGCATTGGTGCCGACGGCAGCCAGCTGGACGCTGGCGAAGCCGAGGTCCTTGGTCACGCCCAGCTTCCAGTCGCTGTAATCGGAAGCGCCGTTGTTCTTTACGCGCTGGTGGCCGGCGTGCAGGTTGAGGGTGTAGCCGGCGCCGGCGTCGATATTGGCGCTCAGGTCAAGGTAGCCCGAGTTCTTGCTGTCGACGAAACCGAACAGGCTCGTAACGGCATGCGAGTACTTCAGGGTGGCCGGGCCGTAGCCAAGCTGGCCATAGAGTTCGGTCGTGTCGGGATTGTCGAGGCCGGGGATGCGGCCCTTGTAAACATAGGTCAGCACCCCGGCGTCGTAGCTGATGTCTTGCGTCAGTTGGCCGCGTTTTCCGCCGTAGATATCCAGTTCCACGCGGCCGGAACCACCGGCATCGCGCGTCCAGTTGATGGTCGAGGCCCATGCGCCCACGTACCAGCCCGTGGCGGCGCTGGCGAAATCGGCACCGCCTTGCAGTGCAGGCTGCAAGCGCGTTTGCGAGATGCCGCGATAGCGGTAATCGCTGGTCAGGGAAGAGTTGAATGTCAGGTCATCGGCAAAGGCAGGCGCCGCCAGCATGGCAGCTGCAAGGAAATACGCATTCTTCATACATCACTTTCGTCAAAAAAAGAAGGTGACGAAAGCGTATCGGCCGGCGCGTAAAAACGGGCTAAATAGAAGGCAGCAGGCAATCAACGCCGCGTAAAAATGTCCACTTCTGTTCCTGACCCCGAAGTGGACATTTCACAGGCGCATGAATTTGCGCAGCACGGCCTGCACCTGGTGTTCGGCCAGCGGCTTGTCCAGCATGCCGGCGGCGCCGGCGGCGCGTCCGCGGGTGACGTCGTAGTCGTGGGCGGACTGCACCAGGAACACCACTTCTGGCTGCTCCTCCAGGCTGCGCAGTTGGGCGCACAGCAGGTAGTGGTCGATGATCGGGGCGGCGAAGTCAATCAGCACGACGGCCACCGGCTGCTGGCGGCAAAGCGCCAGCGCAGCCACGCCGTCTACCGCCCACAGCACCGGGGTTGCGAACTGTTTCAACGATTTCCCTAGCTGCTCGCTGAAGTTGGCGTTGGCATCGACGCACAGCACAGCGCCTTCGCGCCGCGGTTTGCGCATTTTTTGATAGATGGTGGGGTCGGTCAGGTCCAGGTCAAGCCGTTCGCGCCGGCGCCGCTCCGGAACCAGCGAGTGGACGGAGCCCGTCAGTCCGCCCAGCACCTCGGCGCGGCGTTCGACCAGCCGGGCCAGTTCGGCATACATGGCGCTCCATTGCACCGGCAACGGCAGGTTCGGGTATGGCAGGAGCACCCCGGTCGCACCCAGCACCAGCGCCGGCCGGATGTCGCCTGCAGCCAACGAAGCGATCGCCGCCAGCGCCTTCAGTTCGGCGCCATTGGCCAGATAGATATCGGGGTCCTGAAGACTGTCCTCGGACAGGCACAGATACGCCGGACCGTCGGCTGGTGCCCGTGCCAGGCCGTGCGCGAGCGCGCGCTCGGCTTCCGGTGGGAAGCCAACCAGCCTGACTGCGAACGGGCGCCGATCTGTGGTCATAAATCCATTTTACCGCCGTGATTCCCTTGCGCCACCGGCCGTAGCGGATAGAATGCGCAAGCATGCGATCCGTCAAACCGGAAAATACTGTATATAATCACAGCACTTTGCATTACCAATAACACGTATGGCCACTAAAAAACCAG
>Ga0209130_1002141_pt1 | contig 10467 bp, 11 predicted proteins | sample AraplaMF_Cvi_mLB_FD_184264 | JGI IMG/M metagenome (GOLD analysis project Ga0209130, IMG submission 184264) | Arabidopsis root microbial communities from the University of North Carolina, USA - plate scrape MF_Cvi_mLB (SPAdes) (version 2) | ecosystem: Host-associated > Plants > Roots > Endosphere...
GACGAACACATACATTACGGCGACGGCGAATTCGAACGGGCTGAGCGTATCGATAACGAAGACGACAAGCCCCACACTGATAGCAAATAGCTGAATCGTCGCTCTTCCGGATGACTTCACCCTCCTGGATGACATCACGCCCTCTCGTCATTCGGGTGGTCGCTGCGCAAATGGGAAACTCCGGCGGTGGCGATCGCTTCCCGGCGAGGCCGGCCCAATCCCTCCCATCCGCCGAGGAAGGCTCTTGCGGAAGGCGGCCCGGCGATCATCGCGATCTGCGACCGCGCCGTGGTTGACCAGGAACACTTGCGTCGGCCGCCCGGCTGATATGCCCGGGACGGCAGCGGAGTCTGCTTCGAGACGATGGACATGCAGTCGGCGGGGCGGGCCAAGAGCGACAAGTGAATGGTTATCGGCTGTTTCCAGTGACGCCGGCTATGCGGGAGCCAATCCCGTCGGCTGCGCCGCCGCTCAGGGCGGCAGGGGGATCGCCGACGAGAAGACGTCGTCCGGGTCGAGCCGCTGCTTGATCTCACGCAGTCGGGCGCCGTTCGGGCCATAGGCGTGGGCAATCTGGTCATGCGCGTCCGGCGCCAGCAGCGCGGCATAGCCGCCGGGCAGCGCATGCGGCGCCAGGGCCGTCGAAAGCCCGCGGGCCCAGGCGCGGTGGCCCGTGCCGTCGCCGGGATCCCAGGCCGGGACGATCTCGACCATGATGTGCCGGCGGCGCAGACCGAAAGGCGTGGCGTCGGCCGCCATCCGCGTCGCGGCTCCATGGAAGTGATGCAGGACAACGCCGGAATGAGGCGAGGTGACGGCCGACCCGGCAGCGATCAGCGCCGAGATCCCCGCGGCGGACAGGCGCGGCAGCCACCGTGTTTCGATGGCATGATGGCGTCCATTGACGACGAAGCCGTCCTGGAGATGGGCCTGGCCGGCGGCGGTCATCGGCGCGATCTGCTCCAGCACCGGGGTACCCAGATCGCGCAGTTGCGCGATCGCCTGCCAGCCCTCCGATGCATCGCCGCTCCATGTCGGTGCCATCAGGACGACCGGGCTGCCATCGGGACCGGTGAACATGCCTGCCGTGACGCTCAGCGCGTCGGGGGCGGAAGACAGCAGATCGTCATAGCCGCTGAGCACCGTTTCGGCCTGAGCCCAGGGGAACAGGATCACGCCGGCCAACAGTTCCGGCACCGGATGCAGGCGGATACGGATCGACACGACCACGCCGAAATTGCCGCCGCCGCCGCGCAGCGCCCAGAACAGGTCCGGGTTCCGCTCGGCATCCGCCGTCACAGCCGTACCATCCGCCAGCACCACCTCGGCTCCCAGCATGCTGTCCGCTGCCAGTCCGAAGCCGGGCGTGAGAGCGCCATAGCCGCCGCCGATCAGATGGCCGATGGCGCCGACCGCGCCGCAGTTTCCGGTCACAGGGGCCAGCCCGTGCGCGGCCGCCGCTTCTGCGACCTCGGCGCCGGTCGCGTTCCCCGAGATCGTGGCCGTTCGGGCTTCGGCATCCACGGCCACGCCGCGCATCGGCGACAGGTCGATGACGACTCCGTCATGGCGCAGGGAGCGGCCCGCCCAGTCATGCCCACCGCCGCGGACGGATATCGGCAGGCCCCGTGCCTGCGCCCCCATCAACGCCTGTTGGACATCCGGCACGCCGCGGCAAGGGATCACCAGGATGGGGTTATGGTCGACGGCACCGTTCCAGATCCGGGTTGCCCCCGCATGCCCGTCATGCCCGCGCGGAAACGCGGTGCCTTGGGAGTCGATGACGAGGTCGTATAGCGCATCCGCGGCTGCGGCGAGGTCTTGGGATCGAAGTTTCATCGGTGGGTCTCCTCACTCCGAGGCCCTCACCGTGGCTCGTCCGCATTACCGGGCGATGTCTGTCCGGCCGCAACAGCAATTCAGTTGAAATATTTCGTCGGCATGGCGAGGCGGATTTTGATATTTAGGAAGAATATCATAAGATCGAATGCAGAATCTGTCACCATCCAATCCAACCGGATGAGAAATATCGAATCGAGTTCTTGTTGGGTGCCGCGACGGGGATCCAGCGCCAGGAAGAGAGTGCATCCAAGTGCTGGAATGCAGACGGGCTCTCCATTCCCACCGTCGGCGGATCGACCGCAGCAACCTTGCTCGCGCGGCGGATCGCCCCCGGTCGCATGCCGTATCGCCGTTGCATCGCACGGCTCAGCGCACTTTCCGACTGGTACCCGACCTCGATCGCGACCTGCGCCGGGGAGGTCCCTCGCAACAGCTGGCGCCGGGCCAGGCCAAGCCGCTGGTCGGTGAGGAAGACATGTGGCCGGCCATTGTCCCGGAAATATCCGATGCCTCAGCGACACGCTCAGTTTGATCCGTTCAGTCATCTTATTGAGCCATAGGGCCATCCCATCCCATTAAAGACCGCATTAGATCTAGATCCCGCTGGAGGATCGGCTATCCAGGTGCCGCAGGCGCCCTAATGCTCAGATCACCAGAAAGTGAAACGGGATGCCTGCAGCAGTTCATCTGCGGCATTCGATTGTCTGAGCCTTTGCCGCAATGCCCCAGAGATCAGCCCCTCCGGCACGCGGAATGGCGTACGACTTCCTCCGCCCGTTGCCCTCATTCTTACGGGAGTACGCTCACTTGTTCGGGATGCGTTGCGTTCTGGCGGTCGGCACCAGGATCATGCAGGACAACCAGGTGGTCGGCGTCGACCTGCCGCTGCGCGTGATCGTCTGGGAGGACAAGCCGAGCCGCGTCCGGGTCGGCTACCCCGGCTTCGACACGCTCGTCTCGGATTACGGCGTGACGGATCGGAAGATGATCGATGCCATGGCCGGCTTCGTGGACAAGCTCGTCCGGGCGTCAGCCAACGTCTACGCCTACTGATGCCCCGACGACGCCGCTCCGGCAGGGCTGGGGACCGGCACCGCCCTGGACGCCATCACGCTTCGTCGGACCCTGGATGCGGGCGATACGGATCTCGCCGGCCTCCGATCCTCCCTTATCTACCTCTCTCCAGGACAGCAACCATGGACAGCACAGTTTCGCTAACGGGACGCCGGACCGTTCTTCGTCTGGCGGGCCAGGTGACAATGCTCGCGGCGGCGGCCGCTGCGGGACCGGCAGCCGCCGTGGAGGCGGCCAGTCAGCGGCCCCCGGAGTCCATCCTGAAGACGGGCCAGCTCAGCGGGTTCGCCGCGAGGCTGGCCAAGACACCGCGCCGACGCGGCTTCCAGACCGTTCCCTTCATGCTGACATCCCCCGATCTCTGGGACCGCGAGGCTGCCGACGAGGTGCTCGCCTACAGCTACCGATCGCGCCAGATGTGGGAGGCGACCGAGCTGTCGGCGGCGTGGCTCGACCTGATGCAGGAAGCGATCAGCGGCCAGGCCTTCGCCTTGGGCAATCCGGAGTTCCTGGCCGTCGCCGCAGTCCATGGCACTGCCCATCTGGCGCTGTTCGACCAGCCGATCTGGGACAAGTACAAGCTGGCCGGGCTGACCGGCGGCAAACTCGTCGCGAACAGCCTCATTGTCGAAAAGCCCGGCGTCTTGGCCTCGGATGATCTGCAGGACATCGACGGCTTCTACGGGCCGGCCAACGCAAACATCGTCTCACTGCAAGGCCGGGGCGCGGTCTTTCTCGCGTGCCATGATTCCATCCACGCCATCGCCCGGAAGGTTCACGGCAATCCCGAATTCGCGACGATACCCGCCGACACCATAGCGGCCGACCTGACCAATGGCCTCATTCCCGGGGCCGTCCTCGTGCCCAGCATGGTGGCATTCCTCGTCGAGCTGCAGCGCGCGGGCTTCACCTACGCGAAGGCCGGGTGACGTTGACACAGAAGCGGGCGTCGTCCTCGCGGGCCGGCCGGGCCCGGGGCGGTCGCCCTTGCCTGCCGCGGCCGTGGATTCTCTTGTCTGACTTCGGGCAGCGCGGGCCGCAAGATTCACAGCAGTGGCGCGAGCAAGGAAGGCGCGGGGCCAACAGGCCCTGCGCCTTGCGTCCGAGGACCTCAACTGCGCGGAGGGCATGAAGACACCGCCGCGGCGCGTCATCTCATCCGAGCCGCTCGACAGGAAGGGTGAACACGTAACCCACGCCGCGCCGGGTCTCGATGATGCGCGGCGCGCTCGGATCCTGCTCCAGCTTTCTTCGCAGCCGGAGGACCTTGATGTCGATCGCTCGGTCGAACATGTCCTCATGCATATGCGTGGCCTGAAGAAGGTATTCGCGAGAGAGAACCTGCTGTGGCGCATCCAGGAATGCGACCAGCAGCGCAAAATCGCTGTTTGTCAAATGGACCCGGGCTCCGGATGGGTTGGTCAGGATGCGAGGATTTTGCTTCAGACCCCAGCCGCCGAAGCGGCAGAGCTGACATCTCACATTCTGCGCCGGGCCGACGATCAGGGCGGGTCGCAGCACGGCCCGGATTCTGGAAGCGAGCTCGCGCTGCAGATCGGCGCCTGCAAGGCAGTCATCCGCGCCAAGCTCCAGATACAGAGCGCAGTCGACATCGACACCTCTGCCGCCGGTAACGACTATGACGGGAGATTTGGAATACGATCGGATCGCGCGAAGCATCTCCAGCCCGATCGACTGCCCGAAATGAGAGTCCAGCAATATCAGATCCGGCTGCGCAACCGTCAGGTCACGCAGGCTATCATGCGCGTTGCGTACCAATGCCACCTCGAACCCAAAGCCGCACAGAAAACTCGCAGAAACATGGATATTCGACGGATTGTCACTGACAATCCAGATTTTCACGGATTGGCGAGAATCTGGCCCGGACAACTCTGGTGAGGATTTTCTGGACATTACATTTTTCCACAGTGTTGCACGTTTGAAGTACGCACGCGGGGCGACCTGATGGCGATTCCGAGATCTCGGCGATGTTGCGAGGCGTCATCCAGCGTTCGGAATCGCACCGCAGATCGCCCATTTGTCGGGTCGGCTATCCGGCTTTCGGTGACGAAGATGCCGGCCGGTTGCACCACACCTGACGGCTGCCTTCAGGGCGCCCTAGGCAGACCATCGTTCAAGCTTGATACTGAAGGGGCGCAGTCAGCCGAGCCGCAATTGTGACTGAGTCACATGCTTCCTCGATCGAGTCATAGCTATGACGTTGCTTGAGTGTCGAAAATGGCTTGGCGGCTCAATTCCATGCGCGAGCGGATCAAACTCGAGTTCCCCGCCGGCATGTCCGATGCGGGCAGCGGCAAACGCTTGATGGGCCGATCCTGAGCCGCTTTGGGGATGACTTCGGGCGACACTCGCATTCGGTGACCGGACCGCCGCGATGGATCTGAAACGATCGAATTGATCCATTTGGTCATATTATCGAACCGCTGGGGCATCCCGAACGATAGAAGGCCTTCCCAAATAAACGTCGGCGGCTGAGTTCGGCTGTCATGGCAGCAACAGATCTTCTCTGTCCCAAATCGCGGTTCAACAAGCGGAGATCCAGAATACCCCACCATGCATTAACCGTCTTGTCTGCGCCGATGCCAAGCTGACACCGCCGCCTTCCGCAGTCGGTACGCCAGGATTCTGGCGTCCAGTCGAGATCGGACGCAGATCTTCGCGCGGCGGTCGTATCGCCCAGCCTGAGTGGCGGCTCGACCATCATCTACCTGGAGACAGCTGGTGAACAGCTCCGGATGGCGGCTGGCCACCTGGCCGGTTCGTTAGCCGCAAAATGCTGCAGCAGATCCGCTCCGCTGCCTGGACGCCGGAGTGTGGAGACTCGTGATGAACTATAATGCCCCCTACCCAGTTGCTTCGATGAACGCGGAAATTCGTATCGACAGCTTGACGCGAGTATTGATCATTGACGACGATCCGGTGAGTTCCGGTGGGTTCGTCGCCTATCTGGAGAACCATGGATTTCAGGCGAAAGCCGTATCCACGCCGGATGACAGCCTTTGGCACTTCACCGCCAGGGAGCCGGATCTGGTGATCCTGGACCTGCATGTCGGCCATTCGAACGGGTTTGAGACGCTCCGCGCGATCCGGTCAAAATCCGACATTCCCCTGATCGTCATCACCCGGGGCGAAGGCGCGGATGTCGATCGCGTCGTCTGCCTGGAGCTCGGCGCGGACGATTGCGTCACCAACCCCATTGCCCAGCGCGAACTCGTCGCCAGGATCCGGGCCGTGCTGCGACGGTGGTTGACTGTACGGTCGAAGCGACAGCGCCTCAGCGATCACCATCGCACCCGCTTCGGCGGATGGATGCTGAACCACCGCCTGCGAACCCTGACCGATCCGGCCGGGTCCCGGGTCGATTTGTCCAAGAGCGGCTATGCGCTGCTGGTCGCGTTCCTGGATGCGCCGCAAAGGGCTCTTTCCCGCGAACACCTTCTCAGGGCCACGCGCATCCATGAGGACATTCTCGACCGGTCACTGGACGTCGCCGTATTTCGGCTTCGCCAGAAGCTGGAGCGGGATCCCACAGCACCGCGTATCATCCTGACCGAGCGCGGCGTCGGCTACACGTTCATGCTTCCAGTCGAGCATCTGGAGTGATGCCGCTGCGACACCTGCTGCGAGCCAGCCAGCGCAAACCCGAACTTGGTCATATGGCGTCGGGAACACGCAAACACCCGCAAAGGCCGGCCCATCCCGACGACCTGGCCTTCAACCGGCTGCCCGTCACGACGCGCCCAAGCCCGGGCTGATGGCCTCGCAGCGACCTCGCCTCCTCCCTCCCCGGCTCCCGGTGGTCGCGGCCCGGCAGGCGGTGGCGGTCGGTCGCGATCGAACGACCATGTGCAAGGGCGGTGCGGCCACCGGGGTCCGCTCGGTGTGAGCATCCGGTCGTCTCTGCGCCGCCATCCGTCTCCTTGGATGACGGCGGCGCTTGTGGTGAGCGGAAGGATCAATCTGCGCCAAGGTTGAGCCTGGCTTCCACGCAAGCCCGGCGGATCTCGCCCGGGCGGACTCCATATCGCCGATGCATCGCGCGGCTGAGCGCGCTTTCCGACTGGTAGCCGACCTCGGCCGCGACCTGCGCCGGGGATGAGCCTCGGAGCAGCTGGCGCCGGGCCAGGCCAAGCCGCAGATCGATGAGGAAGGCGAGCGGCGGACAGTTCACCGCGGCGCGGAAGGCCCGAACCAGGGTCGCGCGCGAGGTCGCGGCCCGAGCGGCGAGGTCGGCCAGCGTCCAGGGGTGCGCGGGCTCGCGCAGCATCGCCAGCACAGCGCGCCCCGTGCACCGGTTGCCGAGCAAGCGCAGCAGGCCGCCGGATGCGCTGCTGGCGGCCAGATGAGCGCGCAGCATCATCAAGAACAGGGCGCTCGCGAGATTGGCCGAAATCGAAGCCGCACCGGGCCGGTTCCCATCCAGCTCGTCCCTGATGCTTTCGAGCAGACGCCGCATCTCCGATGCGTGGGGCCACTCCGGCCCGCGCAGCAGGATCAGTTCGGGCAGGGCGGCGATCACCAGGCTCTCGCATTCGAACTGCAGCCGGCCGCAGATGATCTGGGTGTCGGGCTCGGCGTCGAGGGTGACTTTGTGACGGTTGACGTCGCGGTAGCTCCTGGCCACGCCGGCCGGCCCGGCGGTCGGGCCCGGCAGGGCCCACAGCATATGCGGGTCGCCATGCGGCACCAGCACCGCATCGCCGGCCTCCAGCCGCAGCGGTGCACGGCCAGCCATCTCAAACTCGCATTCCCCGCGTGTCAGCATGTGGAAATAGGCTCCCCCGTGACCGTCGGCCGGGCGCGGTGACGCCCAGTTTCCGCCGAAGAGGCAGAATTCGTCGAGGAAGGGGCGGACCTGCAGCAGCTGCGCCAGGCTGCTCAGCGGATCGTCGGGCGTCTCCATCGAGACGGAGGCGCTTGCGGCCGTTTGGCGCGGCATCATGGTCACTCGACCTCGGCGGCGATGCCCGGCCCGGTCACGCCTGCAGCTGCGAGGCGGGCGGTCATTCGCCCCATCAGGCGAAGAGCGGTGCGGCGTCCCGTCGGCGGAACAATGCTGTCCATGGGTGCTGTCCTGGAGGGAGGGGAAGCGGCCGGGGGCGGAGGTGTCGCCACATCCGTCATCCGGCGATGCGCGAGGGTGTCCGGGGCGGCGCCGGCCCGGTCCATGCCGGGGCCGGCGCCGCAAGGACCGTCAGCAGGCGTCGACGCCGGCGATCGTCCTCGGCCTCTCGGACATGTTCATTCTCCACCTTCAGGCTGGGCCGCCTGGGAGAGGCCATGCCGGATTGCGCTGGTCGCGGGATCAGGCGACCCGCGTCTGACACCGTCAGCGGCCAGCGAAGCCCGCGCCTCCGCGACACCTTGGCAATGCAGAGCGAATGCCGCCCAGCTCCTCGACACCTCCGCCTCAGGGAGGGTCTGAATTGGGAACTCCCCCCGCCCGGGATGTGGGCCGGCCATGTGGATGATGGCTGATACATGGAGACCGTGGCCGACGACGCTCGACGCGAAATTGACTGTCGCCCCGCCGTCGCAAAGCCGCCGCACGGCCGGCAGCAGGCCGTCGAAGAGCTCCTTCAGATTGAGGGCAATCTGCCGATCGAACACTGCATCGTCGGTCGCGGCGATCGATGACAACGTCTTCGAGCCGACATTGTTCACCCAGACGTCGACGCCGAACGCCGCCCCTGCAGTGTCGGACGACTGCACACACCGATCGGGCTTCCTGATGTCGGCCGTGTCGGCACCACCGTCGGCGGCCGCACTGTCGGCGACCGTTCTGTCTTCCCCGGCCACGTTTCCGGCATCATTGGCGGGCACGGCCAGGCCATTCTGAGCAGGACGCCTGGCGATGGTCGCATCAATGCCGCGTGACGATCCGGTCACGATCATGGTCCTGTCTTGGGTAACCATCGGTCTCTCTCGTTGTGGGCTAAGGGTCGCCTGGTGGTTGGAATCCGGCGGTTCGAGCCCATCCGTCCCTGAGGCTGTGCGGACGAGGCCACTTTGCGTCGGTGAGTTGCGCCCGGCGCCGGCCCGGGTCGCATCGCCTCACCACTAGCCGCGTTCAGGGCCGAAGTGACCCCCTTGCCCCTCGACTCCGCACGATCGCTGAGCAGATCAGCAAGAATGGAGAGAATTGAGCGCCAAATGGTGGGTGGTTGCCGCTATCAGGGCGTGGGAGGTCTGCAGAAGACTGCTACGAATCCGGCGACGTGTGCCGGAATGGACGCGCCGGACAGTGTGCTCGATCAATTGCATGGGGACGCGTTGTCGCTGATCCCAAGAACGAATTCGTCTCAGGCGAAAGTCCGCAGATTCGCAGGCAAGGACACGCCTAGGATTATTGTTAGGGTTTGCCGTGGGACCACGCCGCGTTATATCCGCGCGAAGGGAAGGGGGAGGCTGCGGGATAGGTGAGCCTCACGATGCCCGACTCTGATCGAACAACACTCTTTACGCCCGAGAGTTCGCAGGTCGCTGAACGAGTGCCCGCGACGACGACCCTGCGACATTCGAGCCGTGAGCTCGGATGGGAAACCATACTGATCGACGATTTCGAGACGCATGGTGACCGCGAAGAAGTCTGCGAGGCCTTTTGCACCACCGATGTCAGGATCGCGGTCGGATTGACCGGGGCATGGGACCTGTGGGCGATGCACAATGGCCGATGGGCCAGCGCGGTTCTTCACGCCGGCTCGGTCAACCTTGGGGCGAGTGGCGAAGCGTCTCGGCTGCGGTGGCGAAATCGCAACCCGAACTCTACCTTTCGTGTCGCACAAGCATATCTCCCGCCGATTATGCTTGAAGAAGCCGCAGACTATTATCGTCGGCCAGGGCAGCGACTGGATCATCGCATCTCGCCCTCTGTCGTCGTCAACGATCAGGTGGTGGCCAGCGCCGTTGCCGCAATGGTCGCCGCCGCCGCATCCGGCGCCGGCAACCTCTATGCGGAACAGGGGGCGCGCTGGCTCGCGACCCATTTGGTCCACACACGTGGTCGATCGTTCGCGCCAGACGAGGACGATCGCAAATCCGGCACCATCACCGATTCGCGGCTGGCGCGAGTCATCGAATACATGCGCGCGAACCTCGCCAGGCAGATGACCATTACCGAGCTGGCAAAGGTCGCGGCCATCAGCCCGTTTCACTTCTGCAGGCTCTTCAGTTCTGCGGTCGGCATGTCCCCCCACCGCTATCTCACTGACCGTCGGATGCAAAAGGCAGAGGCATTGCTCCGCACAACAGACATCGCGTTAATCGAGATCGCCGATCTGTGCGGATATACGCGCCCGAACGCCTTTTCGAGCACGTTTCAGCGCCGATACGGCGCGACCCCAACGATCTATCGGCGCTCGTCCCGCACATAGCAATGTCCGGCTCGGGGCGCCCTTGATGGAAGTCCTGATTCAGTCCTTCTGGGCAGAGGAGGACGCGGCGATGATGGGCGAGCGGACGGTGATGCAGGGGGCGCTGTTCTACGAGTTCAACCTCGAGCGCCACGTGCCGGCCGATCACCTGCTCCGC
>Ga0209130_1002147_pt1 | contig 10434 bp, 7 predicted proteins | sample AraplaMF_Cvi_mLB_FD_184264 | JGI IMG/M metagenome (GOLD analysis project Ga0209130, IMG submission 184264) | Arabidopsis root microbial communities from the University of North Carolina, USA - plate scrape MF_Cvi_mLB (SPAdes) (version 2) | ecosystem: Host-associated > Plants > Roots > Endosphere ...
CGAGACCGACGAGATCATGAGCCAGATCGAAGCCTTGGTGACCGAGCACGCGGCAGGCATGGGGCAGCGGGACATTCGCTGGCTGAAGGTGGATGGTGTCCTGACTTTCTGACCGCCGGTCAGTGGGCGCACTGGCATGACAAATTTGTCACGAAGTGTCGCATCTTGAGGCAAGTTGTGTCACGTGGTGTAACGCCAAAGTGGCTCCAGGTGACGTGTTCGGTCGGTGGGAGGGCCTGGAGACGGGTGGCACGGATGCTGCGGAAGGTACCTCGCTCCGGGCAGGTTCCCGGGCGTAACAACCAACCTACCTGGAGTTCCCTAAATGAACGTTCGTACCGTCGCCCGCCGCGCTCAGGCTGGCTTTACCCTTATCGAACTGATGATCGTTGTGGCGATCATTGGTATCTTGGCTGCTATTGCGATTCCGCAGTATCAGACCTATGTTGCCAAGTCACAGGTGGCTCGGGTCATGTCCGAAACTGGCTCGCTCCGTACTGCCGCAGAAGCTTGTATTCTGGATGGCAAACTTACCCCTATCGCGTCGGGCAACACTCCCACCGCGACCCAATGCGATCTCGGCTCGACCGTGAGCAATCTCTTGGGCGCCGCAGTGCAAGTCAACACCGGTCTTAAGGTGGATCTCGGTTCTGCCACGACCGACGCATCGATCGAAGGCACTTTTGGCACCAATGCCGCAGCGACCATCGCCGGAAAAACTCTGACTTGGAAGCGTGCAGCTGCTACGGGTACTTGGTCTTGCTCTACGAGCGTTGACGCAAAATACAAGCCGGCCGGTTGTGACGCTAGCGCTTCTAGCAGCACTGGCGGTACCGGCGGCACTGGCGGCACTGGCGGTTAATCCAGATAAGGATATTGGATATACAAGAGGCGCCCCCTTTGGGGCGCCTTTTTTGTTTATAGCTCCTAGTTAAAAAAATGGGCCGAGCACGCCTCGTTGTATATTTGCTGCTGATCGCGCTGATCTTTTTGCCTTGGCTCGCTTGGGAAAAGGATCGCAACATGGTGCGCCGTTGGCTTTACCCGGTCAGGGCGCATCTTGCAGCTTGGTCGACCGATTGCAATGCGCGGACTGCCCCATGGCTCAAAGAGTTGGCTCGCAGGTTGCCGACCCAGTTGGACTCTCCGGCCAATCAGTTAGTTTTTGTGGATAGCACTGGTAAACAGGCTAGCTGCGTGAACGGTTGGAAAGGCTTGCCGCTGGTTAGCGGCCGAGTAACGGACGACACTCGATTCCGCCTTGCCAGCCTCTCGAAGCTGGTGGCATTCATGGGTTTGACGCATGAAAAAGCAGAGCCGCAATCGGCGTGGCTGGACGTGCCGCTCGTTCAGGCGTTATCGATATCACCTCCATTCAAGGACAAACGGATCTCTCAGATACGAATTCGCCAACTGCTCAACCACTCGGCAGGTTTTGATCGCTTGCAAGCCGAGGACCCCATGGTTGTCCGCAACAAGAAGCCGTGGTGTCCTGAAGATGTCAGTCAATTGGCGCAGGTTCCTTTGCAGTTCGCGCCCGGAGAGCGCTATGCCTACGCCAACTTAGACTATTGCCTCGCTTCTGTCGCGTACCAGCGTCGATTTGGTCATAGCCTATGGGATACCTTGGAGCAGGGTCTGCACATCTCTCGATATGGGCTCGATTATCTCGATCGTGCCGACTCTCCGGTCGAATATAACTTCATGCATAACGAGTTCTACGGCCCGGACTTTGTACGCTATTTCGATTGGACGGCGTTGCGCGCTTCCATGGGCATGACTGGAAATGCGCAAGGGCTTGCACGCTTCGTTATCGACCATCGTCCATTGCTGGATCTTGCTCGTGAAATGCGCGACAACTCCATCCGCTGTGATGAAACGAAGCCGGAGAATTGCCAAGACGGATTTTTGGAGCGACGACGCGTAGGCAGCACTCAGATATGGGTGCAGCGTGGCTACCTTTACGGCATGTCGGCTTTGTTTCTGATGGATGCAACGGGTAACTTCCTCATCTGGCTTGGGGCAGGTGATATGAATCCCCCGCTGCTTGCATACGAATATGTCGAGGCAGGCTTCCTAAAGGCACTGCACTAGGGGGCTCAAGTCCTCCTAAAGCCGAGTGTCTTGACCACTGGCTGGGGCACTGCACTAAGCCAGCATCGCGGGTCGCGGTTTGGTGGCGCAAACTTAAAGGTCTGCCTACAGATACCACTAGCCGATATCGCTTCCAGGTCGCAGACCGATGATGAATCGCCTTCGAGAGGTCGGCGCGCCGATCCTGCAACACGGCGACTCGATCGAGATTTCAAACTAGTCGAAGGACACCCCGGTCGGGGAAGTCATCATTCGAAGGTGTGTCGTTGGTCGATGACAAAAATGAAAACCAATCGGATGGCACGCAGCCTGCTGTGATCCACTTTTGATTGAGGAAGCTAGCGCATGAAGGACACGCAAAAGGCAAGCAGAGGATTTACATTGATTGAATTGATAGTTGTCATAGCGATCATCGGAATACTGGCGAATATCGCCTTGCTTCAATATCAGACGTACATATCGCGCTCGCAGGTGACGCGAGTCATTGCGGAAACTGCAGCCTTGCGGGCGTCTGTGGAGAATTGTGTCGTTGATGGTCGAACGACCGGAATAGGATCAGGATCGCTGCAGTGCGATCCGGGTGCAACCGGTTCTACACTCATGACGCTGCCCGCCTTCAACGGCGCTGCGCCGACGTTGAGCGGGTTGCCTGCAGGCACGGGTGTACCTGCAGTCTCATTTCCGTCAACTGGTTCTCAAGTGGCGCTGATACAAGCAACCTTTGGCAATTCGGCAAGCACGGTGCTTGCAGGTGAGACGGTCACCTGGCAGCGCAATTCAATGGGTTTCTGGAGTTGTACCAGCAGCGTTGCTGCTCACTTCAAATCAGCACAGTGCTCATAGGCACGTCGACTCGCGGCCAATTGACCTTGCCAGTGGAATAAGTGTCCCAAGCCGGGAATATTTATCTACCGTGCACTAGTCCGGCAGATGCCGTATGGCCCATCGGTTTCGCGACGCTGTATCAGGCGAGCGCTGTGCGTGGTAGTGATTGGCGCATTGCTTACCCACGCGTCCATTGAAGATCAATACTTGCTCACTTGGTAGGGCGGCGCTGGACCAAAATCCGAATCGTCATTATTCACACGATGACCAAATCGCCAACTCAACGCTGAACAGGACGCGCCATGCCGAGCACGACCAGCACTCGCCCGCCCTGACGACTTGATCCCGTGGCAGATCTCGTGAAGACGCTCGCAGCGAACTCACAGTCAAGCAAGTTAGGCGAGCGTCTATTCGTGGCGCCTGCGGCGCCTACCCCTAAGGAGCACCACCCTCTGAAGTAAGCGGTCATTCTTGGACTGTCTTCACGCTACGTCGGGGTGGTGAACGCTCCAGCGTAAGGGCTGTCCTCAATCAATCGTCGGCACTTCTCGCCAATTCAACAACCGCGGCTTGGTTCCCTTGCCGAAGTCGATCGGCGGCTTGTCCATCCCGCCAGTCACATTGCCGACGATATTCTCCATCCTGCCGTTGTTGTTGATGATCACACTGTCCGTGATCGCACTGGTGTAGCCGACATAGGCGGCTCCTGTCGTCAGTGCTGTCGTGCCGGACCCATAGTTCACCCCATAGACCCGGCTCTGGCCCGAAGGGCTGCAGGCATCGCCGGTCGTCATCAGGCTGGAGAACACCACGACGCCGTTGAATGACGTGGCGCCGAGCGTCACGCGCCAGGTGGTTCCCGACGTTGAGTCGCTGCCCAGGTCGAGGTACCAGCCTAGCTTCGTCCCCAGGGTGAAAGCCGTCTTGCCCGTGAGGTTGTCCTCGATCAGGGCCGCCAGGTCGTCGCGCGTGATCGCAGCGGTTCTGCCTTTGTCGAAGCTCGTGGCATCGCCGTCGATGATGGCGTAGAACGACTGGCCTGCCTTCGAATTGATGTCCACGGTGTCGAGCAGCTGGCCAGTGCCGAAGAGCACGTAGCGTTTCTTGCTCTTTGGGTCGATCTCCACCAGGGGCTGAGTCGTGATCGGCTGTGCGCCGCTGGCATCGGCCAGGGTGGCCAGCTTCAACGGGGCAGGGTAGGAGCCGGCGCTGCCCTTGGCCGCGGTCACGTCGAAACGCCAGAGTTGCCCGTTCAGGTCGCCCGCATAGAGCGCATCGGCGGTACCGTCCGTGAAGTCGGTGATGTAGGCGGTCAGCTGTGCCAGGCCTGCCGCCGAGGTGCCGGTCTGTACTTTCTCCAGCAGTGCACCGGTCTTCGGATTCACGAAGTACACGTAGCCGAATCCGTCGCTGTTGTTGTAGCCCGAAGTGAAGACCACGACCCATCCGTACTTCTTGGTCTTCAACACCACCGGCGTGCCGAAGCTGTAGCCCAGCGTGTTGCCCACGCCGGTAGTTGCGCTGGAGAACTCCCACAGTACCTTGGTCTTGATGGTGTCCTCGCTGGTCATGCTCGCGGGATCGGTGATGTCGATGGCGTAGAAGCCTTTGCCACCCTTGCCGAGCCCGCCGATCAGAACGGTGCGCCAGTCCGAGTTGCTGCCGGTAGCGGTGGTCGTGAAGACACCGCCCGCGCTGTTGAAGTCGATGTCGAAAGCCTTGGGCGACGCGTCGACGTAGTAGTGATGCTGGTAGTCCGGGTTGCCGAGCTGCCGCAGGCCATCGAGCGTGGGCGTGGCTGGGCTGCTGGGGCCGGAGAACAGCATGCTTGGCACGTAGGCGAACAGCTCCTTGCCCGCCCCTGTTCCGGACAGGGCGCCGTTGAACGCGTGCAGCATGCCGTCGTTGGCACCCGCGTAAACGATAGTTGGACGCGAGGCGTAGTCCGTCTTGAATTTTGCATAGCCCGGGTTGACCGTGTTAGAGAACTGGCTCGACGGTGGGCCTACAGGCGTGACCTTCGCGTTCACGATGTCGCCAAGCAGCAGCGCGCGACGGCGGTAGGGCTTGGTGTCGTCGGTGGTCGTCTTTTCCTTGCTGCGGTCGCCGCGCAGGTAGTTGAGGAAGTCGCCACTGTCGTCGCCTGTTGCCCAGGGCGTGTCGAGGGCAGTGGATTGGGCTGAGGTCAGGTTGGCCTTGCGGAAGGGCACCCCGGCGGTACCGTTCCATGTGAGCACCCGGCGCGCGGTGTCCCAGCCGGTTCCGGCCAGTTGGCTTTCCAGTGTGCTCGAGGTGTTCCACATCTCCGTGAGCGTCGGTACGCCCTTGGGGAAGGTGAGCTGGCTGCCGGACAGCACGCCGGTCCAACCGTTAGAGTCGTACTGCGATGCGTAAGAGGCCGCGCCTGAGGCCGATACCTGCGGGCTCGACAGCGAGAATGACGTGGTGAACGACTTGATCGCGTTGGCGATGCTCGCGAAAGCCTTCGTCAAGCCGTCCACCATCGAGTCGGGCCGGCCGGCCGTGAAGTAGTTGTCCGGCCTCGGCTGGGTGGTGCCGCCGTTGCGGTTGTCGGTAAGCATGTCGCCGCTCGTCGCCCACCACGCTTGCGGAATGGCATCGTTGAACGTGTATGGATCGAACGTGCTCTGCATGTTGGTAGGTATCTTGAGGCCACCGAACTTTGCAGCCAGATAGAACTGGTTGTTCGCCTGGAAGGCCTGTTCGAGCACGTCGACCCAGTAGGTCTGGACCGTCTGCTTGCCTACGGTGTTCGACTTTTTCGGATCGTCGGGCCGGATGTCCTTTGTGTTGGCGTCATAGGCAAGGCCGGCCATGAGCGCCGAGTTGTTGCTGCAGCAGCCGTTCGAGATGTTGGTGCGCGTTCCAAGATCGTCGCCCATTTTCTGCAGTTGGCCGACCTTGTTGGTGGCCGTCACAGCATTAACGGTTTTGTCGGCCGTAACGTCTGCCGGCATGGCTGGTTCGTTGGCGGTGTTCGTGTTCCCGGGAACGTTTTTGTCGGCATGGGTATAGATGTCGCCGATACCCAGCACGAAGTTGCGTTGGCACGAGTACTGGATCGGATCATCCCACTTGGTGATGACCGGAAAGCCGTCGAGACGTTTTGCGATAGTGGCTGTGTCGGTGGTGTTCAGGTTGCTCCACTCCGCCACATTGCCCAGGTTCCGATAGTAGCGAAGCGCCGCGTAGTAAAGCTCGCTCACGGGGTCGTTCGACTTGTAGCTGCCGGGAATGATCTGTCCGAACTTGTTGAGGTAGTTGATCACGCCGCTGTCGGCAATGGTCACGGTTTTGGTGCTGGTTGCGGCAGCATCGTCCGGGTCCGGATTCTGGATGAACACGCCAGTGTTCGGGTCCCATTCCTTGTTTGCGTTCGCAGTGTCGGGGAAGCCGGGCTCCGGCTTCATCGGGCCCACGAACTTCTGACGCGCGCGCATCACACCGCCGTCACGGCCGTTGCCGTCTTCATTGAGATAACCGAAGGCGCTGAAGCGCATGCGCCGTGCGTACTGCTGGATCAAGCCCTCGGGCTTCCAGTTGTTCCCGTATTGCACGCAGTTGCTTTCGACGCCGCCGGGTGCGTTGGGGTTGCAAACCCTGTTGCGCATCGTGTAGTCGTTGGTGACCGCCCCGCCGATGTCGCTGGTGAAGGTACTGAAGTCCTTGTCTTTTGGCTTCTTCCAGAGGAACTGCATCACGGCGCCGCCGCTGTTCTCGTAGTACTCGATCTTCACGTCGAAGCTTTGCCCTGCCGTCAGGGAAACCGTGGCGTCGTAATTCGTCGGGCCCTGGTCGATCCATTTGTCGACGACCAACTGCCCGGCTATCCACAGGCGCACGCCATCGTCCGCCCGCACCCGGAACGTGTAGTTGCCCCCGGAGGGCGCAGTGAAAGTGCCTGTGAAGCGCGCCGCGAAGTTGTCCGCGCCGATGCCCGTCACCGGAGAGCCGCTACCCCAATCGTGATCCACGTTGTCCTGGGCCACAGTGACGGTGGGCGTGCCGGTGAGCGTCTTGTTGGCGTTGTTGTAGTACTCGCCCTTCAGCGATGCGCCGGATGCGGTGATGCGCATCGCGTACTTGCGGCCGTTGACCGAGATGCCGAGGCTCGTCGAGGTGCTGAATGGCGTGGCACCTGGGATCTCCGCAGGAGGAAGGTTGCGGTCGTCGAACAGGCCTTGCCCGGCGTGATAGCCTTTTTCAAGGATGGTGTCGGTCGGAATGTCCACTACACGCCTGCCCCCCGTCATGGCCCAGCGGAACGGGTCGATGGTTGCCGTAGCCGCCCAGTTCAGGAAGTTGCCGCTCCACTTCGTGCCGTCGCACTTGTGGCTGGTGGCTACGGCAGTCGGGTTGAAGAAGCTCTTGTCGCCCGTGTTGGTTTCGTTGGACGTGGTGTCCACCACGTACGAATAGCACTTGTTGGGATCGAAGTAACCCAGGAAGGTGCTGGCGCTGGAGTAGGCAGCGGTGTGCGCGGTGCGCGAGGCCGTCGGCCATTCCACGGACAGCGTCAGCGCCAGGTTGCCGGGCACGTTCGAGGTGGCGAAGACGGGCTGGTCGGCGAGGCTGGCCGCACTGGCCGGCGCGTGAATGCCGAGCAGTGCGCCAGCCAGCACAACCGCGCCAGCCACGCGCGTGGCAAAGGTCGAAATGTTGTTCATGGTTCTTTCGCGATGCGTTATTCGGGCTTCGTGAACGAGGATTGCAGAAAGACCTGCGTGTCGCGGGGACCGTCGACGCGCACTGTCAATCGATAGACCAGTGTCTTGGCGGGAGGCGGCCGCCCCGCTTCCTGTACGCTGCCGCCGCGTACATCGGTGGCCGCAGGGGCGTAGACACATGTGCTCTTGCTTGACGCACCGCTGGCATTGCAGAGCCGGTCGATAAGGTAGCGTATCTTCACGAAATCGCCGGTCTGCTCGATGGTGTTGGCAGCCTTTGCCTTATAGAGCTCGTCCTTCAGCAACGCGAGCGGAATGCCTCGATCATTGGTGTCGAGCCTCATCGCGCTGTAGTTGTATTGCGTAGCGTCGTCGTAATCCGCTCCGATGGTGGACAACGCTCCAGTGCTGAACAGCTCTAGTGCCTTGACTGCTGCCTGCTCGCCCCGATTGACGAGATCGCGCTTGAAAGCCAGGTTGCCGGCACTCGAAAGGGTTGTGTTCATCGAGCGCACCACGGCGACGCCGCCTGCGAGCAGGATGACGAGAACGATCAGGCAGATCAGCAGCACGACGCCGCGCTCGCGGCGCTGCCTGCGCAGGGAAGTAATCATGATTTGAGCAGCAACAGCGCGTTGCGCAGGGGGATGGTGAATTCGACGACGCGATAGCGATACCGGCGGTCGTCGCCGGTCAGCGTGACGGGGTCGCGCTTCAGGTCCGTGTCGCTGAACATGGCAGGAATCGTCATGGAGACGTCCTCGCGTTCGAGCGTGGCGCTGCGCAGGATCAGGCCCACGCGCACTGCAACCACCTGCTTGATGAGGTTTGCGCTCTTCATCATGGTCAGGACGTCGTATCCGGTGGCGTCGGGCGCTACCCATGAATTGATGATGCCGTCCCCGTTGGTATCCAGCCCGTACAGTGCGTGCATCTCCATGACGCCGTCGGCCAAGGTCTGGATCGAGTCGGTACCGTCGTTGCGCAGCAGGTCGTAGCTGACCAGTGTGTTGTTCGGGCCGATGCCGAAGAGCTGGAACTGGACATTGTTGGCGGTGTAGCTGCCCAGCGGCGTGAGATAGGCTGTGCCGCTGGCCGCCAGCGATGCCAGTGTCGTGCCGACGCCCGCGGTGTAGTACATGCCGTCGAGCGTGAGGAGCTCGTTGTTGGAACTATCCACGAAGGAAGTGTCGACCTGTTCGAGCAGGCAGTCCGAGGTGCCGCTCGGGTCGACTCGGCTGACCAGCGCGATGTCGTTCTTCTTGATCTGAACTGTGTTGTCCAGGCGAACGATGTTCGCGCTCGCGCCCGCGGCGATGATCGGGCGCGGCACGTCGCCTGCTGCGGCATTGCCTCCCATCATCATCAGCACGTCGGATTTGCCGTCCGAAGATTGCCCCTTGCCAATCAGCAGCGGTGCGACGCGCAGATCGGCAACATTGCTCGCGCTACCGAGGAATTTCTCGAAGGGGGCAGGAAAGACGGTGGTCCTCGGCAGGATCACGGAATTGTTGCGCTTGGCCTGCAGCTTGCACCCGAATACGCCCAGATCCCCCGACTGGGTAAAGCCCGAGCCTGCACTGCGTCCCGCTCGGTCCAACAGATAGGCTGCGTACGATCCCGATTGGTTGATGTCGTTGACGGACGTCGTGGTGCGCTTGGTCGACTCGCCGAAGATCACGGCGCTCGTGATCGCAAGTGTCACCACCAGGGCGATGACCATGGCGACGAGGAGTTCGATAAGGGTTAGGCCGCACTCTCGCACGGCAGAACCGACGAGACGGACGCTCATAGCGGCAACTCCACGTGGGTTTTGAGCGTGCTGCTCGTACTGCTCGATGGCGCCTGCCAAGTGATAGTCACATCGGCGGCATTGCCGGTACCCACAGGGCTGACGGTGCCGTTTCCGCCGGGCAAGCCGCCGGACTGCGGGTCACCTACGCGCTTGTTCCAGGCTTTCAATGCATCTGTAGACAAGGTGGTCGACCGATTGAGCCACATCGTCGCGACCAACTCGTTAGCCAGGATCGCTGCGCGATTGCGGTCTTCGGCGTCTACCGAGAAGCTGACGGCTCGTGCCTGCAGACCGATCAGGCCCAGCAGGCCCAAGGAAAAAAGCAGCACCGCTACAAGCACTTCGAGCAATGCCACACCGGCCTCGCCGCGGTGGAGGTAATTTTTTTCGCGAAGATTTTTCATGGCGAAGCACAGCCATCGGGCTGGGTTGCAGAAAGGGTTCTGGCCGGGTCGCACATGCGCACTTGTCCGCCCACTGCGATGGTGACGCGAAGTGGCCTGTCGCCTGTCTTGGTGTCGCTCATCGCGATGTCGAACCAGACGGCGGCAGCCTCGCAGTCTGCTTTGGACGGGCCTGGCGCGGCATTCGGCACCACGCGGCCGATCGAACTGAAGCAAATCGCCGTCGGGACGGTTCCCGTTCCTGAAATGTTCGGGCCGGAGATCACCACATTGGAACTGACGTCGCTGAGGATGCCGGCTTCCACAAACGCCCCAGTTTGGTCGGAATCGGTCGGTGTGACCGTACTGATGGCCCAGTTGCGTCCGCTGGTCTTCGCCGTGTAGCTGGCGCTCTTGACGGTGGGCGTGTCATCGGTCAGGGAGAAAACCACTTGCCGATTGCGCCGGGTGGCTTCAGTCTGCGCCTGCCGCAGAGCGTTCTGCAGCGAATCGCTGACCGTTCGGATCTTGTTGTTGCGCACCCAGCCGAGCATGGATGGCGTGGCAAGCGCGGCGAGCAGGGCCATGATCGCCACCACCACGATCATCTCGACCAGCGTGAAGCCCTCGGGTCGGGCCGAGCGACGGC
>Ga0209130_1002160_pt1 | contig 10375 bp, 12 predicted proteins | sample AraplaMF_Cvi_mLB_FD_184264 | JGI IMG/M metagenome (GOLD analysis project Ga0209130, IMG submission 184264) | Arabidopsis root microbial communities from the University of North Carolina, USA - plate scrape MF_Cvi_mLB (SPAdes) (version 2) | ecosystem: Host-associated > Plants > Roots > Endosphere...
ACAGCAGGTAACTCTTCACAAATGAGTGATGGTGCAGCATCTGTACTATTAATGGATCGTGAAAAAGCAGTGAGCGATGGCATGAAGCCACTTGCGAAATTCCGTTCATTTGCAGTAGCTGGCGTACCACCAGAAGTAATGGGAATCGGTCCAATCGCTGCAATTCCGAAAGCGTTAAAATTAGCTGGCTTAGAGCTATCTGATATCGGTCTATTCGAACTAAACGAAGCATTCGCTTCTCAATCGATCCAAGTTATTCGTGAACTTGGTTTAGATGAGGAAAAAGTAAACGTAAACGGCGGTGCAATTGCACTTGGACATCCACTTGGCTGTACAGGAGCAAAACTAACACTATCTCTTATTCACGAAATGAAACGCCGCAATGAGCAATTCGGTATCGTAACAATGTGTATCGGCGGCGGAATGGGAGCAGCGGGAGTGTTTGAATTACTATAAAAAAAAGTGTAAGCGGCTCGCTCAGAATGTGAGGGGGATGGAGCTTCAGACGTAGAGGCGCTCTTTGCCTCGCAGGAAGAAGCGAAGCCACCGAACATTCTAGCCGCTGGAACTGGATTGAAAAAAGTGCAGGTTGGCTCGTTCAGAACAGGAGGGCGTTGGAAGCCCTGACGAAGAGGCGCTTTTTTCCTCACAGGAAGGGGTGAAACGACCGACTGTTCTAGCCACCGGAACTGGATTAGATAAAAAGTGTAAGCGGCTCGCTCAGAACGAGAAAACGCTAATACAAAGAATGGAAGCAACAAAGGTTTATAAAAAATAAATGGGAGAGCCAGCTTCTTTCAAAAAGAAAGAAGCGGCTTATGAAAATATAAAGGAGGAAATTTTCATGGAAAAAACAGTAGGAAGTGCGGTTAAAGGCGGTAGCTTTTTAGTAGATGAGATTACGATTGATCAAGTGTTTACGCCAGAAGATTTTTCATCTGAGCATAAAATGATTGCAAAAACGACAGAGGACTTTATCGTAAATGAAGTTCTTCCGGAGCTTGAATATTTAGAGCAACACGAGTTTGATCGTTCTGTTCGTCTTTTAAAAGAAGCTGGTGAACTTGGTTTACTAGGCGCTGACGTACCAGAAGAGTACGGCGGAATTGGCCTTGATAAAGTAAGCTCAGCGTTAATCGCAGAGAAATTCTCTCGCGCTGGTGGCTTTGCAATTACTCACGGTGCTCACGTAGGTATCGGATCGTTACCAATCGTATTATTCGGTAACGAAGAGCAAAAGAAAAAATATTTACCACTACTTGCAACTGGTGAAAAATTAGCTGCATACGCATTAACAGAGCCAGGTTCAGGATCTGACGCATTAGGCGCAAAAACAACTGCACGTTTAAATGCAGAAGGTACACATTACGTATTAAATGGTGAAAAACAATGGATTACAAACTCTGCATTTGCTGACGTATTTGTCGTATATGCAAAAATAGATGGTGAGCATTTCTCAGCATTTATCGTAGAGAAAGAGTATGCTGGCGTATCTACAAGCCCAGAAGAAAAGAAAATGGGTATTAAATGTTCATCAACTCGTACGTTAATTTTAGAAGATGCGTTAGTACCGAAAGAAAACTTACTTGGTGAAATCGGTAAAGGTCATATTATCGCGTTCAACATTTTAAATATCGGTCGTTATAAATTAGGTGTTGGTACAGTTGGGTCTGCGAAACGTGCAGTAGAAATTTCAGCACAATATGCAAACCAACGTCAACAGTTCAAACAACCAATCGCTCGCTTCCCATTAATTCAAGAGAAACTTGCGAATATGGCAGCAAAAACATATGCAGCTGAAAGCTCTGTATATCGTACAGTAGGTTTATTCGAAAGCCGCATGAGCACATTATCTGAAGAAGAAGTAAAAGACGGTAAAGCAGTAGCAGCTTCTATCGCTGAATATGCAATCGAGTGTTCTTTAAATAAAGTATTCGGTTCTGAAGTACTAGATTATACAGTAGATGAAGGTGTTCAAATTCACGGTGGTTACGGATTTATGGCAGAGTACGAGATTGAAAGAATGTACCGCGATTCTCGTATTAACCGTATTTTCGAAGGAACGAACGAAATTAACCGCCTAATCGTACCAGGTACGTTCTTACGTAAAGCGATGAAAGGTGAATTACCACTTCTTCAAAAAGCACAAAAATTACAAGAAGAGTTAATGATGATGATGCCAGAAGAAGTAGGCGATGAGCCATTAGCACTTCAAAAATATTTAGTAACTAACGCGAAGAAAATCGGCTTAATGGTAGCTGGATTAGCAGCTCAAAAATACGGTAAAGCATTAGATAAAGAGCAAGAAATTCTTGTGAATATCGCTGACATCGTAAGTAACCTATACGCAATGGAATCAACTGTTCTTCGTACAGAAAAAGCAATTAAAACAACTGGTCTTGAAAAGAATAAACAAAAAGTGTTATACACTGAAGTATTCTGCCAAGAAGCATTCAACGAAATCGAAGCAGATGCGAAAGAAACACTTATCGCAGTTGAAAATGGCGACATGCTGCGCATGATGTTATCATCATTACGCAAATTAACACGCCACACGCCACTTAACGTAATTCCGAAGAAACGTGAAATCGCTGCGAAAATTTTAGAAGATGAGCGTTATACAGTTTAATATCTTTAAATAACAGTAGTCGTATAAACGACTACTGTTATTTTTTTTGTGAAAAAATGTAATTTTTAGTGACAAAAACTAATGCCATTAGTATAATAAAACTAATAGTATTAGTTTTCGTGAAGAGGGAGATGGGAATATGAGAATGATGCATGAAAAAACGGTATATCAATTGTCATTTTTGCCAAGAGTGTTTCCTGTGAATTGTTACTTTGTGGAGGAAGAAGATGGTTTAACTTTAATTGATGCTGCTTTGCCATATAGTGCAAAAGGAATCTTGCAGGCGGCTGAGAAAATAGGAAAACCAATTACGAATATTGTATTAACACATGCGCATGATGATCACATCGGTGCACTAGACGCATTAAAGGACGTGCTTCCTAATGTTCCAGTCTATATTTCTAAGCGAGACGCAAAACTGTTAGAAGGAGATACGACGTTACAAAAGGATGAACCGAATATACCGATAAAAGGCGGTGTACCTAAAAAGGTAAAAACGGTACCTGATGTTTTATTGGAAGATGGCGACCGAGTTGGATCGCTTCTTGCGATTATGACACCGGGACATACGCCAGGCTCCATGTCGTTTCTTGATGTACGAAATAAAGCTCTTATTGTCGGGGATGCCTTCCAAACAAGAGGAGGTAAGGCTGTTTCAGGACAAATGAAATTTTGGTTTCCGTTTCCTGCGATGGCAACGTGGAGCAAAGAAATATCATTACAAAGTGCAGAGAAGCTGAGAGAATATGAGCCTTCCTTGCTTGCGGCAGGGCATGGGAAAATGATAAATGATCCAGGCGCTATCATAGAGCTTGCCATTAAGGAAGCTAGGCGGAATATAGAAAGTAGAAAAGAGGGTTAATTTATGTCACCTAGAATTGGACTTACATTACCGAAAATTGTAGAAACAGCAGCAGAAATTGCGGATGCAAATGGAATACAAGAAGTAACAATAGCTTCATTAGCGCAAAGGTTAGGGATACGTTCGCCCTCTCTATATAATCATGTGAAAGGGTTACAAGATGTACGGAAAAATCTTGGTATTTACGGAATAGAACAGTTGCATAACAGATTGGAAGAAGCGGCCGAGGGTAAACGTATGGATGAAGCAATTCATGCTTTAGGAAAAGCGTATGTAGCATTCGTCCGCAAACATCCTGGATTGTATGAAGCAACCTTTTTACGAGATGAAGAAGTAAGAAAAGCAGGTGACGGAATTGTAAAGATTTGTCTTCAGGTTTTACAACAATACGGCTTAGAAGGAGAGAATGCACTTCATGCGACACGTGGATTCAGAAGTATTTGTCATGGATTTGCGTCGATTGAACAGCAGGGTGGATTTGGTTTGCCGTTAGATTTGGATACAAGTTTATATTTATTACTAGAAACGTTTATTAAAGGATTACATGTAATGAGAGATTGAATAAGAGGAAACCTTAGAAGTGATTCTAAGGTTTTTTAGTGCATATAATCCCAAAAGAACAGAATACTAAATCTTGAATGAGCAAAGAGAGATAGGAGCATTCTATGCGAAATTGAACAGGGCTTGAAAATGAGAAAGAGCCTCTAATGATTTAGAGGCTCTTTCTTGCTAAATAATATTATTTAGCAGGCTTTAGAAATGTATATATTGCTAAGACAAAATTGAAAAACGTAAATACGAAAGGATCCTGGCTTGACTCAGAATCATAAGCTTCTTGGCTTTTTGTAAGAAAGTCGTGGATTTTCATAGTCATTGCTCCTTTGTTATGTAGAGTTTATAAAAGGGAGTTTTTAATTAAACTAACGCTTACTAATAGAGTCGCACTAATAAATCCTAAGAAAAACGTAGTGTTACGATTTTTATAGTTGTTAAGTGCTATAAATAGGAAACAAATGAGAAATAACATGTGTAAAGGTATAGAGGTTAATAGTGGTTTTAAAGTTAGTACATCAATTAGCAATTTTACATATAGGATTGCATAAACGATGAAGAAGATAACTTTAAACTTTCTTTGCATAGGCACACACCTTCTTAATATGGTGTATTTGTGAATTATAAAGTTAAGGGTACATTTTTAATATTTGTATTTTTCTGTAATTATAACATTTTTTTGTCTGCATAAATAGATGTGGTTGATTTTATTATGAATGGAATTTAAGAAAGCTTTTTAATGAATACGATTTAAAAAGAATCAAATAATAAATATTGAATGAACAAAGAAAGGTAGGAGTATTCTATGCAAAATTTAACAGAGCTTGAAGTAGAAAACTTACGTCATTTGATTGGTGGACACGCAACAATTATTAACAAGTTAGAACAGTATGCACAGGCATGTACAGATCCAGAGTTGAAACAAATGCTACAAAAGGATGCACAAGATGCACGAAATACGAAACAACAATTAATGACTTTCCTAGGATAGGAGGAAGTGAAAGATGAATGAAAAAGATATGGTAAATGATTATTTAGCAGGGTTAAATTCAAGTTTAACAAGTTATGCAAATTATATTGCTCAGTCTGATAATGAACAGTTACATCAAACGTTAATTCAAATTCGCAATCAAGATGAAATGCGTCAACGTAATATGTATGAATACGCAAAGCAAAAGAGTTATTACAAACCGGCAGCACCTGCTAATCCAATGATTGTACAGCAATTAAAAAGTCAATTAAGTGCGGAATAGTGTGATGAATGAAACGAGCGAATGGATTCGCTCGTTTTTTTTGTTTGGTATATGTCAATAAATACATAAGAAATATTTTTCCAGTCGTAACAAATATGACGAAAATTGAATATGACAATTCACAAAAAGGACAAAAGTTTGTTCAATGTTTCACAAAGTATCCATGGTTTCTATCGTGGGAATCTCTATAATTAGGAGTGTAAAGAACAAAAGAAATAGATTACATGATCGATTAGGAGAGATTGCTATGAATAGAAACACAAGAAAAATTGCAATTATCGGTACTGGATTAGTTGGATCAAGCTGCGCGTATTCCATTGTAAACCAAGGGATTTGCGAAGAGCTATTGTTAATTGATATAAATCATGAACGTGCAGTTGGAGAAGCGATGGATTTATCGCATTGCATTAACTTTACAAATACAAGAACAAAAGTATATGCAGGAAGCTATGAAGACTGCAAAGATATGGACATTGTTATTATTACAGCAGGACCAGCGCCGAAGCCTGGACAAAGTCGTTTAGACACTTTAGGAGCAAGCGCTAAGATTATGGAGAGTGTTGTGAATGGCGTAATGGAAAGTGGATTTGATGGCATTTTCTTAATCGCATCGAACCCAGTTGACATTATTACATATCAAGTTTGGAAATTATCTGGTTTACCAAGAAATCGTGTACTTGGTACTGGTACATCACTAGATTCTTCTCGCTTAAGAACAATTTTATCTGAAATGTTACATGTAGATCCTCGTAGTATTCATGGGTATTCATTAGGGGAACATGGTGATTCTCAAATGGTTGCTTGGTCTCACGTAACTGTTGGTGGAAAGCCAATTCTGCAAATTTTAGAGGAACAACAAGAACGATTTGGCGAGATAGATTTAGATGAAATTGTTGAAAAGACTGCAAAAGCCGGCTGGGAAATTTATAAGCGTAAAGGAACTACTTATTACGGAATCGGAAATTCCCTAGCTTATATTGCCCGCTCAATTTTCAATGATGATCACCGTGTTATCCCTGTTTCAGCTATTTTAGATGGCGAATATGGCGAATACGATATTTGTACAGGAGTACCAGCAATTATTACTAGAGACGGTGTAAGAGAAGTGGTAGAACTGAATTTATTAGAAGATGAAGAAAGCCGCTTTGCGAAATCAAACGATGTTTTACGCGATTATATGAAAACAATTGGTTACTAAATTATAGGAGAAGGTGAAACAAATGAAGGAATATATAATGTCTCGTGTGTTTAAAGCTTCTGCCGGAATCGCACAGGGTATTTTCGTATCCCTCGGAATTGGTTTACTGATCGAAAATATAGGAAGAATTGTTGATATCCCATTACTTATTACAATCGGAGTTGTTGCAAAATCACTTATGGCACCAGCAATTGGAGCCGGAATTGCTTTTATGCTTGGTGCAAACGGACTCGTAATTTTCTCAGCGATGGTGGCTGGAGCAATTGGAGCAGGTTCCATTTCAATTACTGAAGCTGGTCTTATCATTAAAACAGGTGAACCAATCGGTGCATTATTAACAGCGACTTTAGCTGTGTATATTGGTAAACGATTAAGTGGAAAAACTGCTTTAGATATGATGCTCGTTCCATTTGCAGCAATACTCGGTTCTGGTTTAGTCGGTATTTGGTTAGCTCAAAATATTAGCCCAGTTTTAAATGCAGTTGGAGCATTCATTAAAGATAGTTCAGCTGGTAGCCCGTTCGTCGCTTCTATCGTGATTGCTGTAGTTTGGGGATTATTACTTATCTCTCCAGCTTCATCAGCTGCTTTAGCGATAGCACTTAGCTTAGATGGCCTTGCAGGAGGTGCAGCACTTGCAGGATGTGTTGCTCAGTTTATCGGATTCTCTGTAATCTCAGCGAAAGAAAATAATTTAGGCGGCATATTAGCTCAGGCCCTTTGTACTCCAAAAGTACAGTTGCCGAACATTACTAAAAATCCAATGATTCTCGTCCCAACTGTCGTCGCCAGTGCAATAGTGGGCCCAGTATCAGCATTGATTTTCCATCTAGAAGCAGGAAAAGAAATTGCAGGTCTTGGATTAAGTTCTCTTATCGCACCAATTAATTTAATTTCCAGCCAAGGATGGGGAGTTCTCCCAGCGATGATAATCACTTATATCATCATCCCAGTAGCTGTTTCTTATATACTTTACATTGCTCTTAAAAAAGCAGGTCGTATTCACTCAGGTGATATGACTGTACCGCAATCTTAATTTGAAAATCTCCTTGATATAGAGAAAAGCAGACTGAAGAAGCCACAGTCTGCTTTTTTGTTATGTTACATTTTATGATTTTGTTTTACTGGAACTCTTATTGGTTCTTTTGCTAACAATAGCTGAACACCGAAGTATAATATGCTTGCAAGCGTCATTCCAGAAACGGCATCTACAAATGCGTGTTGCTTCGTAAATAGCGTTGATAAAATGATAAGTGTACCGAAGAAAGTAAGAATGTAATATTCAAAAGCATGTTGTTCTCTACGTTTAAAGGCAGCGAGCATTATTACAAATGTAGTAAGAACGTGAATGCTAGGGAAACAGTTTACCGGTTGATCGATACTATAAATATAGCGGACTAGTTCGGAAAATACGTCTGTTCCAACGACGGTTGGACGCGGTACTGTTGTTTGCCAAAAATAATAAACAGAAAAACAAGCAAGTTTGCCAAGAATTACACTACTTAAAGTAACGTAATATTGCTTTCGATCAGCAAAGCAGTAATAAATAAGTGCGCCGTATAAGTATGGAAACCAAAGTAAATAAGGAATAATAAATGCTTTTATAAATGGAATCCAACTATCTACTACAGTTGTAACGTTTACTGCATGAACAGCTGATTTATTTAATACGTCGTAAAGGGGACTTACGAGTACGAGTAGAAGTATATAACTTAACGGAAGAAAAGATGAAAGTTTAAATTTCTTCATGACAATCTCCTATGTTTTTTAGTAATGTAAGTAAATTCAATTGATTATAATATAGAAACACGAATTGGGCTATCGATTTTACTTACATTTTCTTGAATTCACCTTACATTTTTGTCACTTGACTTAAAAGAGGGAGAGGGTGCTAAATGAAGCGTTCATTTTATTTCTTAGTTTTTATATTGTTATGCCTAGTGAGTACTGGGTGTGCAAAGGATAAAGAAGGAGAGAAATTAGAATATAACGGAAGAGCACTCGTAATTGGAGTTGTTGGTGAAAAGCCGAGAGATACGTTTAGGAATGTAAAGTTTGAGGAAATGAAGTTAGAGGAACTGGAAAAGAAATCTAAGGAAGTGGATGGTTTTCTAATAATGAAAGATCACTTTCAAGAAGCCTCAACAGAGCAATATAAAAATGTATTTTTATCACTAAAGAAACCAGTGTTTTTTATCGGTTTACAAGATAAATCATATTCGATTTTTATTACAAAAGGGATAGAGTATAACAGTGCCCGAAAAGATGTAAATGCGATGTATACGCAAGGTTTTGCGAGTATCGGAAGTGGTGAAGGGCAACAATGGGGAATTGGTTTATCAAATGGTGGAAATGTAGAAGCAAGTATTCATAATATGTATATCGTCGTATTCCAAACAATTGCAGATTATTTAAATAGATGATGAAGGAGCCTGTAAACGAGGCTTCTTATTTTTTTATGTAGAAGCATATAACAATATGATTGAGAAGCTCACGCAAGCTTTACAACGTATGCGAGATGTATTCGCGGCTGTAATGATACCGATTTATAATTTTATATCAGCTATTGCAGATTTGATTATAAAATTTAATGAAGCGCATCCAGTATTAGCTCGTTTTATCAAGGGAGGATAATGTTAGTTCCACATCTCCCCTTGCGATTGGTATTGGTTTGTGGGCAAGTATGTAAGTAGCTTTATCCTTATTATGATAGGTAGCCAGGAACAGGATTTCCCCTTATTTCAAGGGCTGGGATTGTCTATATAGTGGTTCAAATGATTTCGTTATTTATGCGATTACTTGTTGGAATTGCTAAAGCTATTTTATTCTACACTTGTAGGGATTTTTTATTAACAGTAATTCCTCAATATTCACGGAATATGCAAATATGCATATTGTATTTATTTGGATTTTTTGTATGATAAAATTAAATATAGAGATTTTTGTATGTAATGAACTGAACTCAGAAATATCCAATGAATTTTGAGAGGTGTTACATGTTTAAAAATAAGAAATTAATTCGATTTGGTTTAACATTACTTGTATGTTTATATGTAATTGATTTTACAATCAGTTATTTTCAAGTATATCTTGAATCAGCAGCAGGTATTAAATGGGTAATATCAGAAACTTGGAGAACTATTTTGTTGGATGCTCCTGAAGGTATATTGGTTATTTTAGGCGCGATTGCTTTATATGATTTCACAAAAGAAACATCGCCAAAAGACGCATCAATTTAAATGCGTCTTTTTTATTTCAGTCAGTAATTTGAATTTCATATTCTCAGGAGCAGTTACTTTGGCTTTATTGATGATATGTTTAATAACTTTCTTACGGGCTCACTACTACGGTCAAAATCGTTAGTTCCTTTTATCTGTAAGTCTTTGTCATTTAAAGTGTTTCCAGGTTTTGTGACTATAGGCTGAAACGGTTAAATAAACGTTTGTTTAAGATGTATGTTCGATAGGAAGAAATTGATGCAGCTCAAGGGTGAACAAAGAAAAATAGGGATTTAATCAAACGTTTGTTTAGGATATATGTTCGGTAGGAAGAAATTGATGCAGCTCAAGGGTGAACAAAGAAAAATAGGAATTTAATCAAACATTTGTTTAAGATATATGTTCGGCGTGGGATGAGAAAAAAGTTTTTAAAAAATTATATATTTATTTTTTCTTGATAAATGGCGGAAAAATAAGAAAAATTAGCAGGATTATTAAAAATTATAACGAAATAAGTAAAAGTTTAGCGAATAATCGTTTGAAATAATAAAACGTTTTCTATATGATAAAGGTAAAGGTTAGTAAAAAAGTAGGTGAATTTATGACAGTAACATTTTATTCATATCCAAAGTGTGGCACATGTCAAAAAGCAAAGAAATGGTT
>Ga0209130_1002161_pt1 | contig 10374 bp, 9 predicted proteins | sample AraplaMF_Cvi_mLB_FD_184264 | JGI IMG/M metagenome (GOLD analysis project Ga0209130, IMG submission 184264) | Arabidopsis root microbial communities from the University of North Carolina, USA - plate scrape MF_Cvi_mLB (SPAdes) (version 2) | ecosystem: Host-associated > Plants > Roots > Endosphere ...
CGCGACACCGAGCACATTATATAAATTTTCCATATTGCAACTCCGGGCCGGTTTTTAAACGCGTAAGGACGAATTATCCTATAAAATGCCCTGTTTACGCTGAATATCACCCTAAAACCGGTAAACCTGGGTCTGATCAGCCGCCGGGGTTTCGGTTTAAGGCTTTTGATCTTCGACGAACGTCAAAGGCCCCAAACCAAAACCCCTAGCGGCAGAGCTGACTGGGTCAGACCCTTGGGTCTGACCCGGGTTTACCGGTTTTAAACAACGAACATACATGAGCAACGACAAAAAAACTGCTGCCCCGGCCCCAGCGCCGAATTTCCTGCGCAATATCGTTGAAGCCGACCTGGCCTCCGGCGCGACCAACCGCGCAGGCCTGCCGCCGGTCATTACCCGTTTCCCGCCGGAGCCAAACGGCTACCTGCACGTCGGCCACGCCAAGTCCATCTACACCAACTTCGGCCTGGCGCGCGATTACGGCGGCCGCTGCCACCTGCGTTTCGACGACACCAACCCTGAAAAAGAAGAACAGGAATACGTCGACTCCATCATCGACAGCGTGCGCTGGCTCGGTTTCGACTGGAACTACAAAGGCCCGGTCGGCGCCGGCGACCACCTGTATTACGCCTCCGACTATTTCGACAAGCTGTACGAAATGGCCGAATACCTGATCAAGGTGGGCAAGGCCTACGTCGACAGCCAGAGCGCCGAGGAAATGAAGAACACCCGCGGCGGTTTCGGCGTCGCAGGCACCAATTCGCCGTACCGCAACCGCTCGGTGGAAGAAAACCTGCAGCTGTTCCGCGACATGAAGGCGGGCAAGTACAAGGACGGTGAGCACGCACTGCGCGCCAAGATCAGCGAAGACGCCATGTCCTCGCCGAACATGAATATGCGCGACCCGGCGATCTACCGTATCCGCCACGCCCACCACCACCGCACGGGCGACGACTGGTGCATCTACCCGATGTACGACTACACGCACCCGATCTCGGATGCGCTGGAAAACATCACCCACTCGATCTGCACCCTGGAATTCCAGGACCACCGCCCGTTCTACGACTGGCTGCTGGAAACCCTGTCGGAAGGCGGCTTCTTCACCAAGCCAGTGCCGCACCAGTACGAATTCGCGCGCCTGAACCTGACCTATATCGTCACCTCCAAGCGCAAGCTGCGCCAGATGGTGGAAGAAGGCATCGTTGACGGCTGGGACGACCCGCGCCTGCCAACCATGGCCGGCATGCGCCGCCGTGGCTTCACCCCTGAAGGCATCCAGCTGATGTGCGAACGCACCGGCGTGACCAAGTCCGACGGCTGGATCGACTTTGGCGTGCTGGAAGGCGCCGTGCGTGAAGACCTGGACCCGAAAGCACCGCGCGCCATCGCTGTGCTGCGCCCGCTGAAGCTGATCGTCGAGAACTTCCCGGAAGGCCAGTCGGTCGAATGCACCTCGCCGGTCCACCCGCACCACCCTGAACTGGGCCACCGCACCTTCCCGTTCACCCGCGAACTGTGGATCGAAGAAGAGGACTTCATGGAAGTGCCGACCAAGGGCTACTTCCGCTTCACGCCGCCGCAAGGCGACCAGCCGGGCGCCCGCGTGCGCCTGAAGTACGGCTTCGTGGCCGAATGCACCGGCTACGACAAGGATGAAAACGGCAAAGTCACTGCCGTGCGCGTGAAATACTTCGAGGATTCCAAGTCCGGCACCCCGGGCGCCGACACCTACAAGGTGAAGGGCAATATCACCTGGGTCAGCGCCGAAGCCGCGCTGGAAGCGGAAGTGCGCCTGTACGACCGCCTGTTCACCGAAGAAAAGCCGGACGCCGGCGGCAAGGACTTCAAGGAATTCCTGAACCCGAAAGCGCTGGAAATCGTCAAAGCCTACCTGGAGCCGGGCCTGAAGGACGCCGTCGCCGAGCAGCGCTTCCAGTTCGAGCGCCACGGCTACTTCATCGCCGACCGCGTGCTGTCGCAACCGGGCAAGCCGGTGTTCAACCGCATCGTCACGCTGAAGGACAGCTGGGCAAAATAACTGACCCGGACTGTGACAAAAAAGCCGCCTTCGGGCGGCTTTTTCATTGTCAGTTTGATTTCAATCAAAGTGGCGTTTTTGCAACTTGACCATGAAGGTTGGAAATTCTTATAGTCGCGCAATGACCCGCCTGCAATTCAGCCTGTTCGCGCCCGCCAAACCCTTGTGGTGGCTGGGAGTTGCGCTGTCGCTAGGCGTTGGCTTGGGCCTCTACACCGTGGCGACCCGATCGGTCGAAAGCGAAGCACGTGAACGCTTCCACAACCAGGCGCGCAATACCCAATTCAATATCAACACAAGCATCAAGGCCTATACCGACGTGTTGCGCGCCGCGGCCAGCTACTTCCAGGCCGGCGGTGAAGTGACCCGGGAAACCTTCCACCGCTACGTGCAGGGACTGGACCTGGAACACAACTACCCGGCCATCGACAACATCAACTTCGCCGAGTATTTCATCGATGCCGAACGCCAGGCGGCTGAAGGGCGCCAGCGCCAGCTCACCGACGGCCTTTACCCCGCCTACCAGCTCCACCCCGGCGGCAAGCGCCGCGAATATGCGGTACTGACCCTGATCGAGCCATTGGAGGGCTTTGCCGACCGTTATGGCCTGGATATCGCTGCCCGCCCCGGCGTGGCGGACGCCCTGTTCTCGGCCCGCGACCAGGGCGCCATGAGCAGCTCGGGCCAACCGATTCCACTGCGCAGTGCGCCCAGCCACGTCGGCATGGCGATGCGCATCCCGATCTATCGCAACGGCATGCCGGTAACCACGATTGACGAACGGCGCGCCGCCTGCATTGGTTCCGTTGGCCTGGGCTTCAACGTGCCGAGACTGGTCGATGCGGCGCTGGGTGAAATGCCGGTGCGCGCTGTGCGCGTAGTCCTGCGCGACAGCAGCACCTTCGGCAGGCTGCCTACCCTGCTGTTCGACAGCCAACCCGGCATGCCGGGCGCTGACAGCGACCATTTCATCACGGAGTTGCCGGTGCAGTTCCACGGCCGCTCGTGGCGCGCGCAGTTCAGCGTGCCAAAGCGCGCACTGTATTCCAACTTTGACCAGTTCCTGCCTGCCCTGGCAGGCAGCATGGGCTTCGGTGCGAGCGTGCTGATTTATGCGCTGTTCATCACGCTGGCCTCCTCGCGGCGCCGGGCCGTGAAACTGGCGCGCGCCATGACGCGCGAACTGCGCGACAGCCAGGCGCGCCTGCAGCTGTCGCACCATCGCCTGCGGCGCCTGGCCGCACATGCAGACCACATCAAGGAAGAAGAGCGCAAGCGCATCGCGCGCGAGATCCACGATGACCTGGGCCAGAACCTGCTGGCCCTGCGCATTGAAGCCGATATCCTCGCCACGCGTACCGAGAAAACCCACCCGCGGCTGCATGCGCGGGCGCGGGCTACGCTGCACCAGATCGACAACACCATCCGCAGCGTGCGCCAGATCATCAACGACTTGCGGCCGAACGTGCTGGACCTGGGCCTGTCGGCTGCAGTGGAGTGGCAGATCGCGCAATTCCGCCTGCGCTCCGGCATCAAGTGCGAATTCATTGAAGACGCGGTGGCCGACCATGGCGTCGATGACCATTGCGCAACCGCTTTCTTCCGCGTGTTGCAGGAATCGTTAAGCAATATCCACCAGCATGCGGCGGCCACCATGGTACGGGTCGAACTGCACCAGTCGCATGGCATGCTGCGCATGACCATCAGCGACAACGGCATCGGCATCAATACGGCCAACCGGCACAAGGCCGGCTCTTTCGGCCTGGTCGGCATTGAGGAACGCATCAGCCTGCTAGGCGGGAACTGTTCAATCAACAGCCTGCCGCACGGCGGCACCACGGTCAGCATTGCGGTGCCGGTCGGCTACCGCGTGGCGCCTGCCGACGACGATATGCGCCTCAGCGCTTAGGCATTTTTACCACGCGGTAGGACTTTACCCGCCGTTGTTGATCCAGATCAAACTCCCTTTCCGTAGCTCAGCAAAAATGCATTCGTAACATTTGACGACGCGACAAGCTATTGATTTGAAAGGATCTTCCCTGTGTTGTTTATAGCGCGCACGTTTAAATTGTTACTTGCATTAGCGGGGGCTCGGCCTATACTTGAGCTAGTTGATCTACATCAACATCTGTGTTCCCAACTCCGAACACACCAGATGCCAGGCACCACAACACCAGCCCCCTAGAACGGCGTCTTCTCTCTCTCAGTCAGTCTTAAATTCGCTCACTTTTAAAGGGATTGTCACTCATGATTTCTGCTGAAAGCTTCAAGGCTATTGCCGACCTCGACCTGGAACCTATCAAGGTGAAACTGATGCATGTGGAATCTGGCGAAGGCTGGTCGCTGGAAAAGGTCAACGCTATCGAATTCGAATACCGCCGCTTCCTGTACCTGATGAAAATGTTCCCCAACGAGCAGACTGCTCCGCTGATGGACGTCGACATCTTCTGGCATTACCACATCCTCGATACGATGAAGTACTTCATCGACTGCGAAAATGTGTTCGGCTACTACCTGCACCACTTCCCATACATCGGCCTGCGCGGTGAAGACGATGAAGAGGCGCATGAGCGCGTGGGCAATCGCATGAAGGAGCTGTATGAAGAAACCTTCGGCGAGGGCTATTTCCGCAGCGCCGTTGCATACTCGGGCCGCGTGGCCGCGGAAGTTGCCGCCGACGGCGCCCAGGTGGCCTACTCCGGCCGCGTCGCTGACGAAGCGGGGCAGCAGGTAGCGTATTCCGGCCGCGTTGCCGCGGAAGCCGGCGCGCAAGTTGCGTACTCAGGTCGCGTCGCCGCCGAGGCATCGCCGCAGGTGGCTTACTCCGGCCGCGTCGCCGCTGAGGCTTCGCCACAGGTCGCATATTCGGGCCGCGTCGCAGCGGAGGCTGCACCGCAAGTCGCTTACTCTGGCCGTGTCGCTGCCGAAGCCGCGCCAAAGGTCGCCTATTCGGGCCGTGTTGCAGCTGAGGCGTCGCCGCAGGTTGCTTACTCTGGCCGTGTGGCAGCGGAGGCCGCACCAAAGGTCGCATATTCCGGCCGTGTGGCAGCCGAAGCAAAGACTGCCTACTCGGGCCGTGTTGCCGCCGAAGCCGCGCCGCAAGTCGCTTATTCCGGCCGTGTCGCGGTTGCCTACTCGGGCCGCGTTGCTGCCGAAGCGTCGCCGCAAGTCGCCTACTCCGGCCGTGTCGCTGCCGAAGCCCAGACTGCCTACTCCGGCCGCGTCGCTGCTGAAGCCAAAACCGCCTACTCCGGCCGCGTCAGCGCCGAAGCCCAGGCGGCATCGCAATCGCTGTTCTACACCGCCCGTCCACGCCTGGCAGCCGCCTGAGCCTGATCGAGCGCGCAATTAAAAACGGCCGCTACCTGCAAGCAGGTGCGGCCGTTTTTCACATCCGAACGAAAGCTTAGTGCGCCATCAGTTCACGCAGTTCACGAATGCTGAAATCGCTGATTTCATGCATGCGGATCAGGATCGTGGCGCCGATTGGCAGCGTGTTGTGACGGATCTTGCTGATCACTGGTGGAGCAACTTCCAGCGCGCGGGACAGGGCTGCGTCATTTTTCAGTTGCAGCTTTTCAATGATGGCGTCCAGAACGCGGTTCGGATTGTAGGTCGACGATGCAGTAATTTCTTTCAGAGAGCTCATGACTAGTACTTTTTCAATGTGTTGCGTAGTCGCAACAAAATTATTGGCGGAATTTTCGACAAAGAGCGCCAGAAAAAGCCGTTATTGACGCAATTTTCGGCACACGGACGGTATCATACACCGTTTTATTGCCGTTCGCTTAACGCCGTGAGATTTTGATAGATTCTAGCGCGCAAAGCTGTGCTAGGAATTCATATAGTTTAACAAAAAGACTACTTCTGGTCGTTTATTGCTAAAGTAAATGGCAGGCAGAGCCAGGCGAACGCGACCCAGGCCAGGGCGGGCGGGAGGTACATCAGGGCAGCCGGCATCGGAGTGTACTCCGAACGCCAGTCAAGGCGGCGCCTGATTTCCTCAGGCGAAGGCGGGGGGAGATGGGCGTGGCCACGCTGGGCCAGGTAGGCACGAACTTGCTCCTTGGTGGGATGGCTGTACATGGCGCCCTCCTTGGCAAACATTGGCACAAGATAGCGCCAGTCACATCACGGGCGCTTGATGCATCTCAAGGCGGCCGCAACATCCGGGTAGTGCAGCCGAACCTGCAACTCTTCCTTCAGGCGCCGGTTCGCGAGCCTGCGCGACTCCGACATGAAAGACAACAGGGTTGGCGCCACGGCCTGCGCCAGTGTGGCACGATCCAGGCGAGGTGGGCGCGGCAAACCGAAATGATCGGCCACCATGTCGAAATAGTCGCCCATTTTGAGCTCCGTGTCATCCACTGCGTGATACACACGGTTACAAAATCCTTTGCGCAATGTGGCTAAAACAACGCGCGCCAGGTCGTCGGCATGGATATGGTTGGTATAAACATCATCTTCCTCCCGCAACGCAGGCGTGCCCTGTTCCAGGCGCTTGAGCGGCAGGCGGTCTTCCGCATAAATCCCAGGCACCCGCAGGATCGATAGCCGACCTTGCGCACGGCATGCCCAGGCGCGCAGCACTTGCTCCGCATCGACCCGCCGCAGCGCCCGGGCATTGCGCGGCGCAACGGCCCGGGTTTCGTCGGCCCAGCGGCCACCCAGGTCGCCGTACACGCCGGTGGTGCTCACATAAACCACTTGCGCCCGGTCAGGTAAAATGGCGGTCACATGACGGGTGCGCCGGTCCAGCGTGCCCTCGCCCGGCGGTGGAGCCAGGTGCACGACCTGGTGCGCCAGCCCGGCCAGGCGACGCAGCGATTCGGGCTGGTCCAGGTTGGCCAGCACCGGCACGGCGCCCGCCGCACGCAATTCGGCAAAGCGCTCGCGCTGGCTGGTCACGGCAAATACGCGGTAATGCGCGCGCACCAAAGGCAGCAAACGCATGCCCACATCGCCGCAACCAATGAGCAGCAGGCGCGGCTTGTTGAATTTTTTACTGATTTCCATTTTTAAGATTGTATGTCTTTCCAAATTACTGTTCAGCCTAGCGGTCATCAATTCACCTGCGAAGACGACGAAACCGTATTGGCCGCAGCCATGCGCGCCGGTGTCGGCCTGCCCTACGGCTGCAAGAATGGCGCCTGCAGCTCCTGCAAAGGCAAGGTGGTATCGGGCTCCGTCAGCCACAAGGCGCACCAGCGCCGCGCCCTGAGCGAGGAAGAAGAAGCGGCCGGCATGTCCCTGTTCTGCTGCGCGATTCCGCACTCCGACCTGGTGCTGCAAGCGCGCGAAGTGGCAGGCAGCGGCGAATTCCCAATCAAGAAAATGCCGACCCGCGTCAACGCGCTGGAGAAAATGGCGCCGGACGTGATGGTACTGACGCTGCAACTGCCTGCCAACGAGACTTTCCAGTACAAGGCCGGCCAGTACATCGAATTCCTGTTGCGCGACGGCAAGCGCCGCGCCTACTCGATCGCCACCGCACCGGAAGGCGGCGCGATCACCCTGCACATCCGCCACATGCCGGGCGGCCTGTTCACCGACCAGGTGTTCAGCACCATGAAGGAGCGCGACATCCTGCGCTTCGAAGGCCCGCTGGGTACGTTCTTCGTGCGCGATGATTCCGACAAGCCGATGGTGCTGCTGGCCTCCGGCACCGGCTTCGCACCGATCAAGGCGATTGTCGAACACGAACGCGCCAGCGGCTCGAAGCGCCCGATGACGCTGTATTGGGGCGGCCGCCGCCCGCAAGACCTGTACATGGATGCGCTGTGCCGCCAGTGGGCGGAAGAACTGCCCAACTTCAAATACGTGCCGGTCGTTTCCGACGCCCTGCCGGAAGAAAACTGGAGCGGGCGCACCGGCTTCGTCCACCAGGCCGTGATCGACGACCTGCCGGACATGTCGGGCTACCAGGTCTACGCTTGCGGCGCCCCGATCGTGGTCGAATCGGCCAAGCGCGATTTCGTCAAGGATTGCAAGCTGCCGGAAGACGAGTTCTACGCGGACGCCTTCACTTCCGAAGCAGACCTCCAGCAACCTTAAGTCTTTCCCCGCGCTGCGTGCCGTGGGGCGCGCAGCGCTCCACGGCTTCCCAAGCACGCATATATGTCATCCAACGGCTTCTCCGTCCTCCGCCACCGCAACTTCGCCTTCTACCTGTCAGCCCGCCTGCTCGGCACCATCGCCGTGCAGATGCAGAACGTCGCCATCGGCTGGCAAGTCTACGCACAGACCAGGAACCTGTACTACCTGGGCATGATCGGCCTGGCGCAATTCGCACCCTTCCTGCTGCTGATCCTGTACGCAGGCCATGCCGCCGACCGCTACAACCGCCGCAACATCATTGCCACCTGCCTTGGTGCGCAACTGGTGTGCGGGCTGGCGCTGCTTGGCTATACGCACAGTGGCTTCAGCGCCGTATGGCCGATCTTCGCCGTGCTGGTCTTGTATGGTAGCGCTCGCGCCTTTATGAGCCCGGCCACGCAAGCGGTGCTGGTGAACATGGTGCCGACCGAAGATTTCAGCCGTGCCGTTGCGCTCTCCAGTTCAACCTTTCAGGTCGCCGTGATCCTGGGACCGACGCTGGGCGGCCTGCTGTACATCTACGGTCCAGCCGCCGTGTACACCGTCACGTCCCTCATGCTGCTGGCAGCGGTGGTGCTGATGACGCTCACCCGCCCTGCCCCGCAAGCCACGCGCAAAGAGCCGGCCACCTGGCACAGCGTGCTGGAAGGCCTGCGCTTCGTTTGGTCGCGCCCCATCATGCTGGGCGCGATTTCGCTCGACCTCTTCGCCGTGCTGTTTGGCGGCGTCACCGCCCTGCTGCCCGCGCTGGCGCACGACGTGCTGCACGTCGGCCCGACCGGGCTTGGCCTGCTGCGCACCGCGCCTGGTGCTGGCGCCGCACTGTGCTCGATCGCCCTCGCGTTCTGGCCGATCACCCGCCGCGTCGGCGCCTGGATGTTCGGCGGCGTCGCCGTATATGGCATCTGCACCGTGATCCTCGGCACCACATCCAGCTTCACCCTCGCGCTGGCCTGCCTGCTGCTGCTCGGCACCGGCGACATGATCAGCGTGTACGTGCGCCACCTGCTGGTGCAGTTCGAAACGCCCGACGAAATCCGCGGCCGGGTCAGCGCAGTGAACGCCGTGTTTATCGGCGCCTCCAACGAACTGGGCGAATTCGAATCCGGCGTGACCGCAGGTTGGCTGGGACTCACGCGGGCCGTGATCTTCGGCGGTGCCGCCACGCTGGCCGTGACCGGGATCTGGGCCTGGCGCTTCCCTATCCTGTCGCGCATGGACCGCTTCCCCCATCACGACAAGGAGTAAGATTGGCCGCATGAGCTACCACATCGTCCGCAGCCGCCCCCATTTAAGTGCCGCCATCGCGGTCGGCGCACTTGCCGGCATATTCCTGCCGTCGCATTGGAAACCCCTGATACGCGTACTCGCTGCATGGGACATCGCAGTCTGGATGTACCTGGTCACGGTGGGCTGGATGATGATGCGGGCCGACCACCGCGAAGTGAAGCGCATCGCCGCGCGGCAGGATGAACGCGCCGCGACCATCCTGGCCAGCCTGGTGGTCGCCACGGTCGCCAGCATGATCGCCATCAGCAGTGAGCTGGCCAGCCTGCGCGACATGCCGGCCAGCCAGCGTGGCCTGCATTACGCCTTCGTGGTGGTAACGCTGGTCGGCTCCTGGTTCCTGGTCGGCACCCTGTTCTGCTTCCACTACGCCCACCTGTACTACAACGCCGAAGGACGCCAGCGCCCCCTGTCCTTCCCCGGCGGCGAAACCCAGCCTGACTACTGGGACTTCCTGTACTTCTCGTTCACCATCGCGGTCGCCGCCCAGACCTCGGACGTATCGGTGCAATCGCCCTCCATGCGCAAACTGGTGCTGGGCCAGTCGGTGCTGAGCTTCTTCTTCAATCTCCTTATCCTGGGTTTATTTGTGAATATGGCGGCTTCGCTAATGTAGGCGTATGATGAAATCGCGTGGCAACACGTTTTGGTTAACAAACGGGAGCAGCATATGCAAATCAGTGTGAACACCGACAAAACCATCGAACGTACTGCAGGCCTGGAGGACCATGTGAAGGAAGTGGTCAAGGCCGCACTCCACCGGTTCGGCGAGCACATCGGACGCGTCGACGTCCACCTCAGCGAAGGCAATGCACAGAAGTCCTCCGACGGAGATATCCGCTGCATGATCGAGGCGCGCGTCAACGGCTACCAGCCGATTGCCGTCACCGACCACGACGCAACCCTGCATCAATCCATCAACGGCGCAGCAGACAAGCTGCAACGAGCCATCG
>Ga0209130_1002175_pt1 | contig 10331 bp, 8 predicted proteins | sample AraplaMF_Cvi_mLB_FD_184264 | JGI IMG/M metagenome (GOLD analysis project Ga0209130, IMG submission 184264) | Arabidopsis root microbial communities from the University of North Carolina, USA - plate scrape MF_Cvi_mLB (SPAdes) (version 2) | ecosystem: Host-associated > Plants > Roots > Endosphere ...
AGTACATTAGATGCTAGCAACATTGTCTGCGCCATGTAAAGGTATTTCTCCAGTGCACCATTAATGTTTTGTGAGGGATTTGCCACACCTAATGTTGCAATTAATGGCATATCAATAAACTAAGTTGCCTAGTTGCTCATGGTAAATATTTCCGATTATCACGTGCGCTCAGGGCCTCGGGGCCTCATTTATAATGCCTTGCATAAAACCTACTGAAGCTGCGTATGACTGCAAACAACCACGAGACCACGGCAAAAAAATCGCCGAAAGGTTTTCTGCTGATGGCCCTGATTTCTTTGCTGGGCCTGATCCTGGCCGGCGTGCTGCTGGTGGTGTTCGGCCTGGCCCTGGCCTACCCCAACCTGCCATCCCTGGACACGATTACCGACTACCGGCCGAAAATGCCGCTGCGTATCTACTCGGCCGACAACGTGCTGCTCGGCGAGTTCGGCGAAGAGCGCCGCAACCTGGTGCATATCAAGGACATCCCCGATGTCATGAAGAAGGCGGTGCTGGCCATTGAAGACAGCAACTTCTATGAACACGGCGGCGTCGACTACTGGGGCATCCTGCGCGCCGCAGTCCACAACGCGACCGGCGGCGCCCGCCAGGGGGCGTCCACCATCACGCAGCAGGTAGCGCGCAACTTCTTCCTCTCCAGCGAGCAGACGTTCAAGCGCAAGGCCTATGAAGCGCTGCTGGCCTGGAAGATCGAGCAGAACCTCACCAAGGACCAGATCCTGGAGGTCTACATGAACCAGATCTACCTGGGGCAGCGGGCCTACGGCTTTGCTTCGGCCGCCCAAATCTATTTCGGCAAGAACCTGAAAGACATTAGCGTGGCAGAAGCGGCCATGCTGGCCGGCCTGCCCAAAGCGCCTTCGGCCTACAACCCGGTGGTCAACCCGAAGCGCGCCAAGGTGCGCCAGCAGTACATCCTGCAACGCATGGCCCAGCTTGGCTATATTACGCCCGCACAGTATGAGGCGGCGAAGAATGAGCAGTTAAAAGTGAAAACAGACAGCAGCGCGTTTGGTGTTCATGCCGAATATGTTGCGGAAATGGCGCGCCAGCTGGTCTACGAGCAGTTCAAGGAGGAGACTTACACGCGCGGCCTGAACGTCTTCACCACGATTACCAAGGCCGACCAGGATGCCGCCTACCTGGCGCTGCGCAGCGGCGTGATGGAATACGAGAAGCGCCATCCATACCGTGGCCCGGAATCCTACGTCGACCTGCCGGCCACCAAGGCGGAAGCCGACGAAATCGTGGAAACCGAGCTGGCCGAGCATCCGGACAGCGACAATATCGTGGCCGCCATGGTGCTGAGCGCCGCCCCCGACAAGGTAGTGGCCGTCACCGCCTCCGGCGAAGAAATCACCATCAAGGGCGCCGGCCTGGCCATGGGCAAGAGCTGGCTTTCGGACAAGAACCCGCCGAACAAGCGTATCCGCCGCGGCGCCGTGATCCGCGTCATGCAGGACGACAAGGACTGGCTGATCACCCAGATGCCGGAAGTGGAATCGGCCTTCGTTTCGGCCAGCACCGAAGACGGCGCGATCAAGGCCATGGTGGGCGGCTTCGACTACAACCGCAACAAGTTCAACCACGTGACCCAGGCCTGGCGCCAGCCGGGCTCCTCGTTCAAGCCTTTCATCTATTCAGCCTCGCTGGAGCGCGGCCTGTCGCCGGGCACCATGATCAACGACGCGCCGATCTCCTTCGACGCCGGCCAGACCGGCGGCCAGGCCTGGGAGCCGAAGAACTACGACGGCAAGTATGAAGGCCCAATGACCATGCGCCGCGGCCTGACCAAGTCCAAGAACATGATCTCGATCCGTATCCTGCACCGCATCGGCGCCAAGTACGGCCAGGAATACACTACCCGCTTCGGCTTCGACGCCGAGCGCAACCCGCCTTACCTGACGCTGGCCCTGGGCGCCGGCGGCGTGACGCCGATGCAGATGGCCGGCGCCTACGCGGTGTTTGCCAACGGCGGCTACAAGATTTCGCCCTACCTGATCGCCAAGGTCACCGATTCCAACGGCAAGGTGCTGTCGCAGGCCAGCCCGGACAAGGCGGGCGACGAAAAGAACCGCGTGATCGACGAGCGCAATGCCTTCCTGATGGATTCGATGCTGAAGGACGTGGTGCGCTTTGGTACCGCGACCCGCGCCCTGTCGCTGAAGCGCCCCGACATCGCAGGCAAGACCGGCACCACCAATGATTCGATCGACGCCTGGTTTGCCGGCTACCAGGCCAAGCTGGTGGGCATCGCCTGGATCGGCTTCGACCAGCCGAAGAACCTGGGCAACAAGGAAACCGGCGGCGGCCTGGCCCTGCCGATCTGGATCAGCTACATGGGCAAGGCGCTGAAGAATATTCCGATTGAGGAAAGGCCGATTCCGCAGGGCATCATTGCCCAGGATGGCGAGTATTACTATGCGGAGAATCCGCCGGGCGTTGGCATCGACAGCCTGGAAGGCGCGACGCGCGGTACGCCGGCGGAGGAGAAACAGAAGGACGCCGTCAAGAACGAGCTGTTCTAACCCCGGCATCTGCGTAGCAGTGTCTGACCCTGCGGGTCAGACACTGGTTTACCGGTTTCAAGGCGCCACCACCACCGGCGCCCCGCCCTGCTCCGTCACAATCTCCGACAGCGCCGCATACAGTTCCGTACCGCGGCGCGTATCGACCCACTTGCCATCCACCTGGCGATAGTGGAACCCGCCCGAGCGCGCCGCCACCCACAGTTCCTGCATTGGCGCCTGCGAGTTGATGATCACCTTCGATCCGTTCCCGACGAACTCGATCTCCAGCACGTTGCCACTGCGGCTGCACTCCACGTCCACCATATCCTGCTCGCACAGGCGGTCCAGCGAAGCCTCAATCGCATCCAGCGTCGCTTCGGCCAGGTCCAAAAATTCCGATTCGGTCATGCTACACTCCAAGATTCCTATCAAGCCCTTATTTTAATCGTGAAGTCCCCAATCGCACTTGCTGTCCTTACAATGGCAGCCCTGTTGGCCGGATGCGGCCAAACCGGCCCACTCTATATGCCAAAGCGACCCGCCAAGCCCGCCACCGAGGCGAAACCGGGCGTGGCGCCACCGGCGGCTCCGGTTCCGTCCACACCACCTGCATCCCAACAGTAACCTTATGTCCCACTTCGAATACCAGAATGGCGTGCTGCACGCCGAAGGTGTCGCGCTGAACGCCATCGCGGAAAGCTACGGCACCCCAGCCTACGTCTATTCCAAATCCCAGCTCACCGAAAACTTCGACTCCTACGCCAATGCCTGCGCCAGCCGCGACGCGCTGGTGTGCTACGCAATGAAGGCGAACTCCAACCTCGCCATCCTCGACCTGCTGGCCCGCCGCGGCGCCGGTTTCGACATCGTGTCGGGCGGCGAACTGCTGCGCGTGATTGCCGCCGGCGGCGACCCGAAAAAGGTGATCTTCTCCGGCGTGGGCAAGAGCGTGGAAGAAATGCGCCTGGCGCTGCAGCATGACATCCTGTGCTTCAACGTGGAATCGATTCCTGAGCTGCACCGCCTGAACGAAGTGGCCGGCAGCATGGGCAAGAAAGCGCGCATCTCGCTGCGCGTGAACCCGAACGTGGACGCCAAGACCCACCCCTACATCGCCACCGGCCTGAAAGCCAACAAGTTCGGCGTGGCCTTCGACGATGCGCTGGAAACCTATCGCACCGCCGCCAAGCTGCCGCACCTGGACGTATCGGGCATCGACTGCCACATCGGCTCGCAGCTGCTGGACGACGCGCCGCTGCTGGAAGCGCTCGACAAGCTGATTGAACTGATCGACGCGCTGGGCGCGGAAGGCATCCACCTGCACCACCTCGATATCGGCGGCGGCCTGGGCATCGACTACGGCGACGGCGCACCGGTACCGGTCGGCGACTACCTGGCCCGCCTGTTCAAGCGCATCGACGCCTGGCGCGCCGAAAAGCATGGCGGCGCACCGATCAAGGTGATCTTCGAGCCGGGCCGCTCCATCGTCGGCAATGCCGGCGTGCTGCTGACCCGCGTGGAATTCATCAAGCACGGCGAAGAGAAGAACTTCTGCATCGTCGACGCGGCCATGAACGATATGGCGCGTCCTGCGATGTACCAGGCCTGGATGGACATGCAGCCGGTGGTGCGCAACGGCGCCGCCGCCGCCATGTTCGACGTGGTCGGCCCGATCTGCGAATCCGGCGACTGGCTGGCCCGCGACCGCGAGCTGAACGTCAATGCCGGCGACCTGCTGGTGATGAAGACTGCCGGCGCCTATGGCATGACCATGGCCTCCAACTACAACACCCGCGGCCGCGCCGTGGAGCTGATCGTCGACGGCGACAAGGTCCACGTTGTACGCCAGCGCGAGAATCCAGCCGACCTGTTCGCGCTGGAATCGGTGATCAAGTAAATCTCCCGGGGCGGCAAACGACGCCGCCCCAGTCCCTCTCTTAACGGCGCGGCGCGACGGCGGCCGAAGCTCCTGCGCCTTTGCTTCGTGCCCACCATGCGCGGATGCCAAGCAGCGCCAGCACAATCAGGCCAAACAGGATCGGCTTGTTGAAATCATGCTTGCCAGCCCGCATCCACCAGAAGTGCAGGATGCCAAGCGGCGCGATCACGTACACCAGTTTGTGCAGCAGCTGCCAACGCTTGCCGCCGAGGCGGCGCACCATGCCGTTGGTGCTGGTCACGGCCAGCGGCAGCAGCAGCACGAAGGCAGTAAAGCCGACCGTGATGAAGGGCCGCTTGGCGACATCTTTCAGCATCTCCTGCACGTCGAAGAAATGATCGAACCACAGGAAAGTCGTGAAGTGCAGCAGCGCGTAGAAGAAGGCGTAAAGCCCCATCATGCGCCTTAGCTTGAGCAGCCAGTTCCAGCCCGACAAGCGGCGCAGCGGCGTGACGGCCAGCGTGATGCACAGGAAGTACAGGGTCCACGAGCCGGTATTGCGCGTGATGTATTGCAGCGGCTCGACCAGCTGGTCGGTCGCCACCAGGTAAACCAATGCGAAGAACGGCACCAGCGCCAGCACGAACGCGATGGATTTGAGCGCCGTCAGCTGGCGTGGTGTGGGAGTAAAGGCCATCAGTAGAACTTCTTCAGGTCCATGCCGGTGTACAGCGATGCCACCTCCGGGTAGCCGTTGAACATCAGCGTCTTGCGCTTCTTGGTGAAGAAGCCGTCTTCGCCGATGCGGCGTTCTGACGCCTGCGACCAGCGCGGGTGGTCGACTTCCGGGTTCACATTCGAATAGAAGCCGTATTCATTGGGCGCCGACTTGTTCCAGGAAGTGCGCGGCATGTCGCGCACGAAGCGGATCTTCACGATCGACTTGGCGGATTTGAAGCCGTACTTCCAAGGCACCACCATGCGTACCGGTGCGCCGTTCTGGTTCGGCAGCACGTCGCCATACATGCCCAGCGTGAGCAGCGCGAGCGGGTGGTTGGCTTCATCGATGCGCAGGCCTTCGACATATGGCCAGTCCAGCACGCGGCTGCGCACGCCAGGCATTTGCTGGTGGTCGGCCAGGGTGATGAATTCGACAAACTTGGCATTGCCGTTAGGCTCGACCTTCTTGATCAATTCGGAGAAGGAATAGCCAATCCACGGGATCACCATCGACCACCCTTCCACGCAGCGCAGGCGGTAGATGCGCTCTTCCAGCGGCGCCAGTTTAAGCAGGCTGTCGATATCGAGCGTCATCGGCTTTTTCACTTCGCCTTCGACCTGCACCGTCCAGGGACGCGTGCGCAGGGTGTGGGCGTTTTCGGCGGGATCGGATTTGTCGGTGCCGAACTCGTAGAAGTTGTTGTAGCTGGTGGCGTCCTTGCGCGAGGTCTGCTTTTCCATCACGGCATAAGCAGGGTTCAGCTTGGATGAAAGAGCGGCGGCTTGTGCCAGTTCGGGGCCGAGGATGGCGCCGGCTGCAGCCAGCTTGATGAACTTGCGGCGCGACTCGAATACTTCGCGCGGCGTGATTTCGGAAGGAAGGATAAGCATGGTCAGTTCCAGGACTGGTGCAAGGTAATAACTAAACCTTACACCAGTTTGCTGAAGCCGATATTAAAGCTAACCACGCGCCTTCAGCCACTCCGACACGAAAACGCAATAGTCGTTAAACGTTAGTTCTTCCGGCGTCAACTGCGCTTCGTCGCACATGGAAGGTAAATCCCCCAAGAATTGACTGTATCTTTGCGCAATAGCAGTCCCGCCAGGTATTGTCTTCCGACGAGATGTGCCGTTTAGCCAATCTCGAATATGTCGGATCAGCACACGCTCATCGCCCTGATGCGCTCGAATGTCCTGTCCTGCGATATCTAAGACGAACTTCTGGTATCGGAAGCGCTCAGTATCCAAGATCAGAATGCTCTTCTTTTTCTGATCGTCGTCACCATACTGCCGCGCGCCTAAAAATAAGCCCAGTTCAAGCGGCATGTTGAACCGCGGAAGACCATTGCTTGCATCCAGCTCAGTCCGGGAGATGTCGTGGATGCCATATCGCGAAGATTGGATCAGTCTCTTAATCTTGTCCAAGCGGATGTCCGCGCCATCATTCTCTTCCAACGCGCAACGTGGCACGAATCCACAGTCGAATATGGCAAACACCATTGCATTTTGGAGGGACTTGAATTCTTCGTCGAATGGGCAGTTGATAAAGACGTTATCGTTGTAGTTATTCTTTGTCCCCATTCGCGCCCTATTTTTTTGCCGCAAGCGTAGTGGCAACTGCGCGCTTCACAACAGCCACGGAAACGGAACCGGTTCGAGGCGCAGATTTAACAACGCGCACCGACTTTACCTCGGGCGGCTCCTTGGCTTTCGTCACCACTGTCCAGCCCGTTGCAGCAGCCGGCTTCCTATTTCCGTTGGATCGCATTCTGTCCTCCTGGCCTGATAACGTCAGTTTACAACTTTCCGTAGGAATGCAGGCCGGAGAGGAACATGTTCACGCCCAGGAAGGCGAAGGTGGTGACCAGCAGGCCGACCAGTGCCCACCAGGCCGCAGGACGGCCGCGCAAGCCGGACATGAGGCGCATGTGCAGCCAGGCCGCATAGTTCAGCCAGACGATCAGGGCCCAGGTTTCCTTCGGGTCCCAGGACCAGTAGCCGCCCCAGGCCTCAGCCGCCCACAGGGCGCCGAGGATGGTGGCAATGGTAAAGAAGGCGAAGCCGATCGAGATCGCCTTGTACATCACGTCATCCAGTACTTCCAGCGAAGGCAGGCGGTCGACCAGCATGCCGTGCGATTTCAGCAGGTAGGCGGAGGCGACCATGGCCGCCAGCGCAAACGTGCCATAGCCGATAAAGTTGGCCGGCACGTGGATTTTCATCCACCAGCTTTGCAGTGCCGGCACCAGCGGCTGGATCTCCGAGGCGCCGCGCGCCACCGTATACCACAGCAGGAAGCCGACGGCAGCCGAGATCACCAGCAGCACGAAAGGCCCCAGGGTACGGGTCTTATAATGCTCTTCGTAGTACAGGTAGAACATCGCGGTGATCAGCGAGAACAGGATGAACACTTCATAGAGGTTCGAGATCGGGATGTGGCCGACGTCGCTGCCGATCAGGTAAGACTCGTACCAGCGCACCAGCATGCCGGTCAGGCCCAGCACGATGCCGGCCCAGCACAGGCGCGAGCCGATGGCACCGCCGAAATCCGAACGGGCCACCAGGCCGCCCCAGTAGAACAGGGTGGACAGGACGAACATGGTGCTCATCCACAGTATGGCCGACTGGCTCGACAGCATGTACTTGAGGAAGAAGCGCTTGTCGGCCGCCAGCAGGTCGCCGCCGTACAGGCTGATCGCCCACAGCGCCAGCGCAAACGACAGCGGCATGAGCCAGCGCACGGGCTTCCAGTACCAGCCCAGCGCAGCAAAGACCGGTGCCGATGCCAGCAGGATGGCCTTTTCGTAGATGTCCATGTAGGCGCCAAAGCGGTTGAAGGCGTACAGCGCGCCCGCGCACAGGACCAGGGCAAACAGCCAGTCAAACGCGTTCAGGCGCTTGAAATAGCCGGGCTGCTGGGTATAGGTTTGCGTTGCTTCCATATGAGATTCTCCAAAACTTGGCAACAGCTTACGCCGATTGCGGAAGTTTTTCCTTGAGTTCTTTAAATTCCTTCTCGAAGTCCAGCGTCTTGCGCTGGGTGCTCATGGCCATCAGGGCCTGCGCACCGCCTTCGCCATCCTTGATCCATACCCAGACGCGGCGCTCGCGGATATAGAACATCGCGAAGACCCCCAGCACCAGCAGCAGGCAGCCGAAGTACACGATGGTCTTGCCCGGCGAGCGGGTCACCTGGAATACCGAAGCCTTCACCTGGGTGTACTCATCCAATTGCAGGTAGACCGGAGCGCCGTAGAAGAAGCTGTCCGACAAGGCGTTGGTGGCCAGTTGCAGGAAGCGGCCGTGGGCCTCATCCATCGTGGCGACCGGTTTGCCATCCTGCGCGCGGGCAGCTTGCCACAACTCCCACATCGAACCGTTCAGGATCTTCAGGAAGATTTCGGCGGCCTTGGTCTGCTCGGCCTGCGGCACTTTCTCCAGGAAGCGCGAGATGGCGAAGAAGCCGGCGCCATTGGCGTCGCCGGCGAAGATTTCCAGGCCCTTCAGGGCGGAGGCCTCCAGCTGCGAACGCAATGCATCGCCCGCCTTCGATTGCGGCATGGCCTGCACGGCATAGCTGGCAGCGGCCTTCTGGCGCAGCGCAGGATCCTGCAAGGCGGCGCGCAGGCGCATCCACTCCCGAACGCTGTGCTCGTCGTCGGCCGGAATGCGCAGGTAGCTGAACGGGTCGGACGGGTTGGCGCGCACACCGGCCAGGAAGACGGTATCGCCCTCAATGGTCACCGGCTGCATATAGTTCTGGTATTCGCGCGCCTGGCCGGTCTTGTCGCGCAGCTTGTACTGCACCGAAGGGCCGACGTTCTTCAGGTCCTTATTATGGGCGGTCTTGGCGGCCGAGCCCAGTTGCTTGTCCAGGCTGCGCGAGAAGGATTCGTTCAGGTTCTCGCCCTTGGTGACGGCACGCGCATCCTGGCCGCTGATGTTCTCCACGTTGAAGGGGCGGAAGTCGCTCCACTCCACCGTGTAGTCGTCGTTCAGCTTGGTCGTGCCATTGACTTCGCCATCCAGGCCGAAGGTGGTGGTGGCCGTGCCCCTCATCGGGTGGCCAACAAGTTTCAGCTTGCTGCCGCCATCTTCGAAGGACGACTGGTAGATCGCCACGCCCTCAAAGATCAGCGGCTTGTTGACTTCGACCACGGCGTCGACGGTCTTGCCGGTATCGTTGGCGCGCACGGTCACGTGGCTGGCGAACAGCTTCGGCATGCCGGTGCTGTAAAAGTCGATATCGAATTTCTTGAGCTGGATGGTGAACGGCAGGTCTTGCAGCAGCACGCCGTCCGGGCGCGGCAGGATGGCGGTATTGCCGGCCGTGCCTTCCGGCAGCGCGATATTGCCGCGGTACGTCGGGTTATGCACGCCAAGGCGGTGCTGCGCCGGGATGTCGGCGATCAGGCCGGTGCCGCCGAAAGCGGTCTTGCCGAATACCCACTGCTGGAAGCGGATCGGCAGGTCAGAATCGAGCATGCCGCCCACCAGGATGATGACGATGGCGCTGTGGGCGAAGATGTAGCCGAACTTGTTGCCGGCGCCGCGCTTGGCCGACACCAGGGTGGCGCCGTCCTTTTCAATCACTTTGCTGCTGTAGCCCGCATGGCCCAGGCGCTGGGCCGTCTGGCCCGCAAGCTGTTCGCGCGACAGCGGCGACTGCCAGTGGGCTTTGTGGTGGAAATTGTTGAGCGACGCCTCGCGTACCTTCTCGCGCCAGCTGCGCATATCCTTCAGCATCTTCGGCGTATTGTGGACAATGCACAGCGTGGTCGACACCACCAGCAGGCCGCACATGGACACGAACCACCACGAGGAATAAATTGCGTACAGCCCCAGCTTGTTGAACACTTCGAACCAGAACGGGCCAAACTGGTTGATGTAGTTCGGCATTGGCTGGCTTTGCTGCACGATGGTGCCGATGATCGCGGCGAAGATGATCACCACGAACAGCGCGATCGCAAAGCGCATCGAGGACAGCAACTCGACCGTCTCTGCCAGTGGGCCGCGCCGGTTGCGAAGCTGGATGCCGGAGGTGCTTGGGGTGTCGCTCATTGCTGCTCAGGGAAAAAGTCAGGAGGATACGCAAAAAAAGGGCAGCCTGCTTGCGCGGCCGCCCTTTTCATGTCCAGAACCGCCCTGCATCGGGCGGCGCATTGCAATTACTTCAAGCCGGCCATGTAGTCGGCAACCGC
>Ga0209130_1002184_pt1 | contig 10310 bp, 11 predicted proteins | sample AraplaMF_Cvi_mLB_FD_184264 | JGI IMG/M metagenome (GOLD analysis project Ga0209130, IMG submission 184264) | Arabidopsis root microbial communities from the University of North Carolina, USA - plate scrape MF_Cvi_mLB (SPAdes) (version 2) | ecosystem: Host-associated > Plants > Roots > Endosphere...
ATAACATGGTTTTACATGATGATGAAGCCAATCCGCATTTACATATTAACTATGTACCGCATTTCGAAAGTAGTCGAGGATTAACGAGGCGTGTCGGAATGGATAGAGCCTTGCAACAACAAGGCGTGCAAGGAAAAGGGACGGAGTTAATTGCGAATTGGAGACAATTAGAAACGGCCTATATTGAGCAATTAGCGAAAGAATACATTCCGAATTTTGAACGTGCCAATGTAGGTTCACATAAATACATGAAAGTCCGTCAATACAAGGAATATGCAGAAACAAGATCAATTGTTGAGAATCAAGTACAAGAAAAAGAAACGCATTTACAAACGATTGACCATCATTTAAAAAATGTTGAAGAGAAAACAAACGAATTAGAAGTAGCGAAAAAGAGTTTAGAAAGTGATGTTGTTGATAAGTACAAAGAATTAGAGATAGTAAAACAACAAGTAGAGAGTGAAAGTGAAAAGCTACAGCTAATTGGTGAGTGTCATGTAGAGTTAGAAAATAGAGTAAAACAAATGCAAAAAGAATTAGATAGTGCTACGGATCAAGTACCAAATGAACCTGTTAAAATTCCATTTTTACGTAAAGAAGTAGTAGTAGAAGTACAGGATAAAATGTTTGGAAAAGCTGAGATTACGAAGAAACAGACAAGAAATTATGTGTTATCACCAGAACAATATCAAGAATTAACAAAGCAAGTGAATGCAGCAGTTACTATCAAAAAGGATTATGAGCGTTTGAAAAAGACAGATTTTGTGAAAGAGAATGAGAGTTTAAAAGTACATGCAGAGGGATGGATGAAAGAGAATCGAACGTTGAAACAAGAAAAAAGTCAGTTACAAAAAGAAGTTGGTATATTAAATAGAGAAATAAGCTCGTTAAAGGTTCATATAAAGGATTTACAGGCAAATATAAGGGTTTTATATCAACAGACAAAAAAAGTCTTTAAAGAGAAATTTAAGGCGTTTAGTGGGCTTATTAAAGAAAATTTGGATAGAAAGGGAATTAATAATTATTTTGAGAATGGACATAAGAAAGAAATCAATAAACATAGGGGATTTGACATGGAACGGTAAACCAGGTCATTGAAAACGTGATAGAATGAAAAAAAGAGTCATGCGGGAACATGACTCTTTTCATAGGGTATTCTACGAAAATACCTAAACTCAATTATCTGATTATAGATTATCATAATTTGATTTATAATCAAATAGCAAAAAATAGGTGTTTTTGTTGATTCCCTCAATTAAGGAGGAATTAACTTAGATATGACAAAAAAAATTATTGATTTTGGACAAGCTGACAAAAAGGCAAAAGAAAGAGATAGTAAAATTAATAGCATTTATGAAAAACTTGAAGGTAGTGGTGGACTTTCTGAAGAAGAAAGAGTCATTATGCTACAAGTATTAAGTAAAATGTCTGGTGGAGAAGAGTATTTTATAGGGAAGAAGAAAAAACCTACAGATCGGGTGAGATTTGTCCAAATGATTACAGAGAATATTGATTATTTATGTGAAATTGGCTATTTAACTCAACCAGAAAAGGCATTTTTATTTGATATTTCAAGATTTCTAGAATTTAAATCAAATGTCATTGTTGAAAAAAATGAAGATGATGATATAAAACCGAATACGGCATCTCCTAGTTATTTAGCTAAGAAATTAGGGAAAACAAGAACTTCTATTTCAAAAATAATGAATGAATTGCTTGAAAAAGGGGTTTTAGGAGTTGCAGAAACAGGTGTAATAACTGAAGATGGAAGGACTTGTTCAGCAAGAACTTGGTTTGTTAACCCCAATATATTATGTAATTCACCTAAAGATGATATTGATAGAGCAACTCAACAAATTTTTTCAAAAGCGCTACGTAATATCAAAATTGAAGGTAATAAGAAAAAACATAAACTACCAATTTATTTATTTTAGATGTCAATTTTATATTGACATCTTTTTTTATGTGTGTTTTTACATTTTTTAGGTGTTAAAAAAAATTAACACAGGTGTTAAAAAAAATTAACACCTCATGTCTTATAAACCCTTGATATTACTGACTTTCTTCACTTTGCTCTTCTCACTCTTATATATAGGGCTAAAAGTTCCGCAAGGAACAGGTAGTATTTTTGAGCAAATAACGCTCAAAAATCTCCACCTTCAGAAAAAGAAAAGTCGGTTCGTTAATCCTCACCTAAAGGCTATCGCCTTTTCTTTTTTTTCTGTCTTTGCGGAACTTTTTTCGGCTGGTTTTTAGCTTTCGCCAAGCCGAACAGACCAAAAACGGGGTTAAGTTGCTCGACTTGGATCAACAATTGTACCAGCCGAACCGCCAGTTCTTCCGTTCAAAATATTCTTCTTTTTCTATATGAAATTAACGCTATGTGGGGTTTCGCCCCCACACGACGATCCAGCACTCACACCCAAAAAACAGGGGGAAATAGCATGATAAAACATTTTTACACCTTAAAATCACGGTATTATAAAGAAGTTTGGTAGTCTTTAATTAGCCTTTAATTTAACCTCAAACTTAAGGGAGATGTATAAATGAACATTGGTAAACAGATACATTATTTTCGTAAACGGGATAATATGTCCCAAGAGGAGTTAGCAGCAAAAATTCATGTTTCCAGACAATCTATTTCTAACTGGGAAAATGAAAGAAACTATCCAGATATTCATAATTTACTAATGATGAGTATTCTTTTTAATGTCTCCCTGGATGATTTAGTTAAAGGAGATGTAAAGATCATGAAAGAAGAACTTCAAAAATCAACTTTCTTTAAGTGGAGTTATATCATGTTAGCATCAATGATTATACTTCCTATTTCTATTGCACCTGTATTTTACTTTTTTGGTTATTATGGTCTTATAATACCTTTGGTACTTACGATTTTGCTTATGTTTTCATCACAGCAAGTTGAAAACATAAAAAAAGAGCATAGTTTAAAAACTTATCGTCAAATAGTTGATTTTATAGAGGGAAAACCTATAAGTGAAGTAAAGCCTAATATAAAAGATAAATTATTAAAAATAGGTTTGATGCTTGCAAGTGCTTTAATTAGTTATAGTTTGATTTATTTAGGATTGAATGTATTTGGAAGATAACTTAGAAAACTATTAAAAGTCCTCCGGATTGTTTAACTGGAGGACTTTTGTCTTTACATAATTATCGTTCTCGAAAGTTGATCTTGTAGCGTTCTTTCTCTTAATTCACTATGTTTTCCAAAGAAAATAGGGAAAGGCAAGACGATGAATAAATTTATAAAATGACAAAACTGTAAGAATACACGAATGTTTGTAAGAAAGTTCGATGTTTTCCTTTTTCTTTTTTTATTATAGTGAAAAAGAAGAACGAAATATTCTTTTATGTAGGAAAGGAAGATAATAATGATTGATTTATTAAATAAATGGATGTTAGAAAGTACAGGCAATTTCAATATCGTTGTAGGACTTACAGCACTTCTATTTTTGGGTTCAGTAATTGCACTTATTATTATTTACAAAAAAATTGGTAAACCAGATGAAAGAACAAATCCTATTTATTTTAAAATTATTTCTTGTATGTTCACTACTCAAATTCTAATGAATTGCATATTTATTTCTTTAGTTGGTAAAGATATTGAGAATTTCCGTCAAATCTTTATATTATTTGAAGCCTTTGTATTCTTCGTTGGAGCTATTTATTCGTTTAAATTATATAGACAAGAATTTAAATAATTTACTTGCAAGAAACAATAAAAAACAGTAGTGATTTTATTGTTCATTTTCAAATGTAAACTTTTCATTTTTAGTTAACTGTATATTCTATACATGCTCAGTTAACATAACGCATTATTATCGGTAGCAAGGAAAACGCACAAACCTTTGATGCAATTGGGGTTGTGCGTTTTCTCTTTTTATCGTGATATGCATGATTTTATACATGGTAGAGATAATGGGGTTTTTTAGGCTTACCGATGTTCTGTATTAGTACAAAAATCTGTATAGAATTCTGTATAAAAAAAGCCTTGCTTATATGCAAGGCTTTTTTTATTTCCAGAATTTCCACCAATGTTGTTTATTTTCTATAGTAGGAGCAACTAGTTGTTTAGTCTCTTGAATAGATCGTATGTTATGTAATAGTTGCTCATCTCTTTCTTGCAACAATTGTTCATGGTGTTTTTGATATATTTGTATACCGTCTTTCAATGTTTGAAATTCTTCTTGAGTTCGTCGTAGTTCTTCTTTCATGGATTGAAGTTCTTTTGTTATTTCTTCGCGTTCCTCACGCAACAATTCACGTAACAAATTAGTGTTGTTTTCGCGTTCCAATATTTCTTTATCTCTCGTAATAAGCAAAGATTGGGAATTCATTGGATCATGGGACGTTCCACTCGTGTTCCAATTTTCATTATTTATGGTTATTGCTACGGTTTTGGCAGCATCGGCCTTGTTATATCCGGCATCTTTCATAAGTGTTTGAAATTGTTTCAAAGCTTTTATATCTTTTGAAGTAAAGGTTCGATACTCGCGATTACTTTTAGGATCACGAACTTTTATAAAGATGTATTCATGTTTTTCTAACTCTAAACACCATTTACGTAAATAGCTTTCGCTAATACTTAACATTTCTGCTACTTCCTTGGTTAGGAAAGCTGGGAGTGGCTCGGATTGTATACCATTCCGCGTTCCATCAGACATCGTTCCTCACGCTCCTCTTAATGTTCCAATTGACGTTCCTAAAGTTACATTATACATGATAAAACGAAATACCTTTGAAATGTGAAATTTGTCGGTAATATCGGCTAAGGGCAAAATACCTTATTATTTTAAAATGCAAAACATAGACTATTAAACAAGCTGTTTTTAACTTTTAATCATAGAATATGAGGAATTCTATTGTTAAGAGGAGGTAATCATATTTATGGGATGTAATTGTAATCTCAGACATTGCAGAGATTGTAATAGATTTTGGGATGATTTAATGTTTTGCAGACGCAGACATAGAGATTGTGATGATCGTCGTTGTAGACGTGACCGCGACTGTGATTGTGATGAATGTCGTCGCAGACGTAATCATGATCATGACCGTGATCATGATGATCGTCGGGATTGGTAAATTTCTTTCAATGAGTGTGTTTCTTCACAGCACTCTTTTTTTATTTTTATAAAAATATGGATTTGGTAGTGTATTTATTTTAATAATTGTATTGTTTATTTTTTAAATTAACTAAAATGTACATCAAAAAAAGATATAGTACTCTAGTTCCTGTTGGTTTGCTATGAATAAGTGGTGTTATGGTAATTTTGATTGTGTAGAGAATATATATTGGGTGTTTTTGCCCATAAAGAAAAGACACTCTTATAAGAGTGTCTTTTCTGATAGTTTTTTTTAGCAGAAGCAAGAAGCTCCAACGATGATTAATAAAATAAATAATACAACTAATAAAGCAAATCCTCCAGCAAAGCCGCCACCACAACTACCACCAAAGCCCATAATAGTTCCTCCTTTAGATAAGAGGATTTAAACGCGGAGTCACTCATGTATTTTAACGGATTCACTTTACTTTATGTTTTTACGTATTAATTGAGCAGGTCCTTTTGAAAGTAAAGAAGATATTGATTTATGATTCAATATCCTCTTTATTTATAGCGTTTTGAATGTATACTTTTCAAAAGTTTACTTTCGAGAATAACAAAAACGAGGATTTAGGTAGTACGACTTGGACTAGCAAGTGACGGCATGTCGCCAAGCCGAACATACTAAAAACAAGAGGATGTTAATAAAATGGAATTGTTGTAAAAGTAGTAGGATATATACTTTGAGATGGATGTTCTATAGCTGGATAATATTGTATTGTTCCATGATAAGGTATAGCTGGATGATAATAGTATGGCATATGTTGCATTGCATGTTGCATTGCATGGATTGTTACTTGAGCTGCATGGAGTGAAAAGACTGGGCCTGCTTGTCTGTTTCCAATATAGTAAGGATTTATCATAATAATTCACCTCAGTTAAAAATAAATAAACATTTATATAATATGTCTAAAAATTAAACAAAGTGTTTAGTTTTAAATCAATGAAAAACAAACAAATCGTATAAAATCAGTATAGCTTGTCTGATAGATTCTTTTGAATGTGTAGGAAGTTAAATCGAGGTTAGGGATTAATTTGGAGCGTCTGAAGCGCATGTATGGGTAATTGTTATTGTGGTGGATCAGGTATTCAGAATAGGTGGAATGAAATAAATGTAATTAAACGAGTTATATATGGCGTCTGTCAACGGTAAGCGGACCGGAGGGAGCATTAAGGAGTTGATAGATTCACTACACCCAAACCCTCTTGTGGTTGTCAAACGGTACGCGTTTGACCCTGCCTACCGGCGAGGGAGCCCCCTCAAAAAAATGAGGGGGTTGGGGGTGTTTTTTTATGGGGTCTGGGGAAGAGTTCCCCAGTGGGTTTGGGCAAAGCTCAAGGTTTGTTGTTGCCATGCTGGGCATGGATCGGCAAAGCCGAAATGCGTCGCAGACCCCTATTGATTTTGATGCGAAAGCGTCAAAATACGTATAGGGTTACGTCAATTGACACAATTTCGTCGCCTTGCTAGACTTATTGTATCAATTAATCTAGGGGAAGTGGTGGCACTTTATGTTGTTCTCTATCTCATTTAATCAATCTCACCAAAGTTCATTAAGCCATAATAACAGAGAAAACATTCATGGGAATCCTGGCATCGATCCATCCAGGTTAGACGAGAATATCTACTTTGTTCAAAAGGATATTCGAAGTGTATATAAGGATGTCTTTCAAGAAGCGGTGGACAAGTATAATGAGAAGCAAAAACGAAATGACAGTAAGATTCAGGACTACTATGACAAAATACATAAAAATGAAAAGACACATGAGCAACGAGAATTGGTTGTAGCGGTTGGAGAGGGTAAAGATGACTCAAAGTATAGGGAAGCTAAAAAAGAAGCGTTAAAACAGTATGCGGAGGCGTTTCAAGGGCGAAATCCAAATCTAGCAGTCTATAACATGGTTTTACATGATGATGAAGCCAATCCGCATTTACATATTAACTATGTACCGCATTTCGAAAGTAGTCGAGGATTAACGAGGCGTGTCGGAATGGATAGAGCCTTGCAACAACAAGGCGTACAAGGAAAAGGGACGGAGTTAATTGCACATTGGAGAGAATTAGAAACGGCCTATATTGAGCAATTGGCTAAAGAACACATTCCAAATTTTGAACGTGCGAATGTAGGTTCACATAAGTACATGAAAGTCCGTCAATACAAGGAATATGCAGAAACAAAATTACTTGTTGAGAATCAAGTACAAGAAAAAGAAACGCAGTTACAAAAGATTGACTATCATTTAAAAAACGTTGAAGAGAAAACAAATGAATTACAAGTAGTGAAGAAGAGTTTGGAAAGTGATGTCGTTGATAAGTACAAAGAATTAGAGGCAGTTAAACAACAAGTAGAGGGTGAAAGTGAAAAGCTGTAGCTAATTAACCAGTGTCATGTAGAGTTAGAAAAAAGAGTAAATCAAATCAAAAAGAATTAGATAGTGCTACGGATCAAGTGCCAAATGAGCCGGTTGTAATTCCGTTTTTGCGTAAAGAAGTAATAACACAAGTACAGGATAAAATGATTGGGAAAGCTGAAATCACGAAGAAACAGACAAGAAATTATGTATTATCACCGGAACAATATCAAGAATTTACAAAACAAGTGAATGCAGCAGTTACTATCAAAAAGGATTATGATCGTTTGAAAAAAACAGATTTTGTGAAAGAGAATGAGAGTTTAAAAGTGTATGCAGAGGGATGGATGGAAGAAAATCGAACAATGAAACAAGAAAGAAATCAGTTGCAAAAAGAAGTTGGTGTATTAAATAGAGAAATCAGCTCATTAAAAGCTCATATAAAGGATTTACAGGCAAACATAAGGGTTTTATATCAACAGACGAAAAAAGTGTTTAAAGAGAAATTTAAGGTGTTTAGAGGGATTGTTAAAAATGAGTTGGATATAAAAGGTGTAGATAATCAATTTGAACAGGAACATAAGAAAGAAATTAATAAGCATCGAGGTTTTGATATGGAACGGTAAAAAAATAGGGAAACTTTGTTTTTATCTTTAAGGTTATTGAAAACGTGATAGAATGAAAAAAAGAGTCATGCGGGAACATGACTCTTTTCATAGGGTATTCTACGAAAATACCTAAACTTCATTTATCTGATTATAGATTATCATAATTTGATTTATAATCAAATAGCAAAAAATAGGTGTTTTTGTTGATTCCCCTCAATTAAGGAGGAATTAACATATGACAAAAAAAAATATTGATTTTGGACAAGCTGAAAAAAAGGCAAAAGAAAGAGATAGTAAAATTAATAGTATTTATGAAAAACTTGAAGGTAGTGGTGGACTTTCTGAAGAAGAAAGGGTCATTATGTTACAAGTATTAAGTAAAATGTCTGGTGGAGAAGAGTATTTTATTGGTAAAAAGAAAAAACCTACAGATCGGGTGAGATTTGTCCAAATGATTACAGAGAATATTGATTATTTATGTGAAATTGGTTATTTAACTCAACCAGAAAAAGCATTTTTATTTGATATTTCAAGATTTCTAGAATTTAAATCAAATGTTATTGTTGAAAAAAATGAAGATGATGATATAAAACCGAATACAGCGTCTCCTAGTTATTTAGCTAAGAAATTAGGGAAAACAAGGACTTCTATTTCAAAGATGATGAATGAATTGCTTGAAAAAGGAGTTTTAGGAGTTGCAGAAACAGGTGTAATAACTGAAGATGGAAGGGCTTGCTCAGCAAGAACTTGGTTTGTTAACCCCAATATATTATGTAATTCACCTAAAGATGATATTGATAGAGCAACTCAACAAATTTTTTCAAAAGCGCTACGTAATATCAAAATCGAAGGTAATAAGAAAAAACATAAACTACCAATTTATTTATTTTAGATGTCAATTTTTATATTGACATCTTTTTTTACATATGATTATCCATTTTTTAGGTGTTAAAAAAAATTAACACAGGTGTTAAAAAAAATTAACACCTTATGTCTTATAAACCCTTGATATTATTGGATTTCTTCACTTTGCTCTTCTCACTCTTATATATATGGCTAAAAGTTCCGCAAGGAACAGGTAGTATTTTTGAGCAAAAAACGCTCAAAAATCTCCACCTTCATAATAAAAAGGCGGTTCGTTAATCCTCACCTAAAGACTACCGTCTTTTCTTTTTATTGTGTCCTTGCAAAACTTTTTTCGGCTCGTGTGCTTTTTTCGCCAAGCCGACAGACAAAAAGCATGCAATATCCCTCCCGTCTTGGACAAGCAATTATACGAGCCGAACCGCTTAGATCATTCGTTCAAAAATAGTTCTTATACTATATATCGATACGTTTAATACGTGGGGTTTCGTCCCCACACGACGAGCCAGCACTCTAGCCAAAAAGCAAGGGGTGTTTCAAAACCTTGGGTGTGGTCATATGCCGATTACATTGGAGAAAGGCATTCCTTAGAGTGTTTTTTCTTTATTTTTTAAAGGACTTGCTCGTATATTATTTAAAGACATAAAGTAATGTGAATCCGTTAAAACACATGAGTGACCCCTTGTTTTCCCCTCTTATCTAAAGGAGGAACTATTATGGGCTTTGGTGGTAGTTGTGGTGGCGGCTTTGCTGGAGGATTCGCCTTACTCGTTGTGCTCTTTATATTATTAATCATAGTTGGAGCTGCTTGCTTCTGCTAAAAAACAATCAGAAAAGACACTTATAAAGGTGTCTTTTTTTATGAAAAAAATATTTATATCATGTCAAGTTAAAATTGGGGGTCTCCCTCTTCAAAAAATGTCTTAATGTATAATGTTCGCGTTTTGTCGGCAGGATCCCGATTCAAAAGATGGATACAAGTTGTCCTTTTAAACTGTGGAAAATGGTGATGAATAAAGATTCATGTGTGGTTGACATAACGTCCTATTATCGGTAGCAAGGACAAAGGAGAATCCTTGTTTTTATTAAGTTCTTTCTTCTTTCCTATGTAAAATCGATATGCAGGATTTTATACATTGTTGTTATAGCGGAGATTCTAGGGATCCCCGCTATTTTTCGTTTTTACTTTTTTGTATAAAATCTTGTATAAACTGAAAAGGTTTTGATGTTGTTATTGAGAAGTAAGGAGTATCTAATTTTAAAATCGATATGTGTCCCTAAGCTTGGGGCTGTAATATGAACTAAATACATTACTCCTGTGAAGATTATGGAAGTTAAAAATACAAACAAGTGATACGTGAATTAT
>Ga0209130_1002185_pt1 | contig 10309 bp, 9 predicted proteins | sample AraplaMF_Cvi_mLB_FD_184264 | JGI IMG/M metagenome (GOLD analysis project Ga0209130, IMG submission 184264) | Arabidopsis root microbial communities from the University of North Carolina, USA - plate scrape MF_Cvi_mLB (SPAdes) (version 2) | ecosystem: Host-associated > Plants > Roots > Endosphere ...
TGACAACCTGGTGGTGCGTACTGTTTCATCTGACAATAAAACGTTCAAAGATACCCTCAGCATTCTTCGCGATCAGATCGACGCATTGGAAGCGGTGGCGCAGGAAGCTGCAGACGGCGGACAGCATCCCGTCGGCAAGGTTCGCGTGGCGGCACCCGCGGACTTCTTCCGGTGGTTCGAGGTGGCCTGGATGGGCGCTTTCCTCGCCGAGCATCCCCGGATACGACTGGATTTCGTGCTCAGCGACGAGAAGGTCGACCTGGTCGAACAAGGCATCGACGTGGCGATCCGAGCGGGCGTCAACCGCGACTCGACCCTGGTTGCCAGACAGGTCGGAACCAGCCGAGCAACCCTGGTGGCGAGTCCCTACTATGCAGCGTCCCACGGGCTGCCGGATTCACCGGAGGCGTTGGCGCAATACGATTGCATCGCCGCGCCCACCTCTTCCGGACAGGTCGAGTGGCAGCTCACGGGCCCGGAGGGTATCAACAGCTTCACCGTGGCCGGTCGATTCCACGTCAACTCGCTTCGGGTGCAGTTGGATGCCGCGCTGGCCGGGCTCGGGATTGCACTGCTCCCCACACTCGTGACCGCAGAGCACGTGCGCTCGGAAAAGCTGATCGAGGTGTTGCCGAACTACAGCACCGAGAGCGTCGGAATCTACCTTGCCTACCCCAGCCGGCGGCAACTACCCAAGGCCGTGGCGGCCTTCATCGACTTCACGATGCTCAAGATGACGGAGGCGGGATTTCTTCATCCCGTGCGCGGTGCGAGCCCTGAGGACTGACCGGGTACGATCCGCGCTCGACGCACCATGCAGCGTTGCCCTGATCGTGTCGCCGCTACACAGATTGGCCTTGGATCGTGTCGCCGTCCGACAGTGCTAGTCCAAATGCCAATCAGGGTGCCGCCAATCAATTGATTCAGCGGCGAATCCTTGTGCGACATCAATCAGGATTACCGACATGTCGGGCTTCCCTGATTGCTGTCCTATTGACCTTGGTTCCTGTCCAGCATTGAGTTGTAAGGAGTTTTTTGTCGCGAATGTGGGCATTAACTACGGCCAATCACGCACCTGCTGACTCTGCTGACGCCAATCATTGTCAACGTTGTCTAGGGCGCTTGCTGGCTGCTGCCGACAAAGCACCGTGGTTCGACGGAGCTGTGGCCAAGGATCGTCTCGAACTCGATGATCTCTGATGAGCGAACGGGGGTGCGCCATGCACAGGAGCCCTCGACGTCAAATTCCAAGGCGTTGCGAGATCCCGCGTGATCTACATCCGTGATGACAAAGCGACCAGGCATCGCCCGCCAATATGGTGTGATCGCGAACGCCTGGCGAACGTCCGTTTCGGACCGAGAACAGGCATCAGCATCGGTACCGTCGCACGCGGAACAGCCGTCATGGCGTCGCTCGCAACACCCGTTCGCGTACTTCGCGAACCGTCAGTGTGCCGCGCGCAAGCGCCTCCAGAAGAATCTCGCTGCGCCGCGCACGCAGGCCGTGCAGCGCAACGCCCACATCGTGCACAACGCGTCCGAGCAGCTCGCGTTCGGCACGCGTGTATTGCTGCGCCCGGTCGCCGCACACGATCGCACCCTCGAGCCTTCCGGCAATTGACATGGGAAACACCAGTCCTCCAGGCCCCAGCACGCTCGCATACAAAGGCAGGCCCTGCTCCTGCGCGCCCGAGCGCAGCGCCACGAACGCCGGATCGTCGGCATCGATGCGCGCGGGCCAGTCGGGCACGCCTTCCTGCCTTGCACGTTCGTAACCGATGTCGCAACGCAAGTAGAACGCCACGCGGCTAGGCCGCGCATGCCGGGATATGTCGTGCAGCGTGCGTACGATCAGCCGGTCATCCCGCTCCATATAGGCGCTTTCACGCCCCAGCCGCAGCAGTGCGCGTTCTGCGTCGAACTGGCGCCGGAAGAACAGCCGCTCGATTACGTGCTCGACGCGCTCGCGCACCTTGTGCAGGGTGATGCCCAGCACCAGTGGCACGACCAGATGCAGTACAAGTCCCGCTTGCTTGCCGATTGCCTGCCCCGCGATCGCGTGTTCTAGCACCGCGAAAACGCCCACGACGAGCGCCACCACGGTGCCGTAAACCAGCGTGCGGCTGACGGCGAAGGACACGTCCACCAGGCGGTGGCGCAACGCGGCGTAGGTGAAACAGCCCATCGCCAGCAGCGCCATCGTCATGCCGTACCAAAAGAGCGTCACGCCCCAGACCATGAATGACAGGGCATGCAGCACCGTGCCGACAAGGAACCAGCGGATCCTGAGGCGGTTGCCTTCATCCGAACGACGGTAGCCGAACACCATCACCACCGCCGAAAGCGTGGAAGCCACCGTCATTCCGAAGTCGCCCGCTGACAGGGTTGTGGCGTAACGCGCCTGGAACACGAGGGTTGCGAATCCATGCAGCATGAGCGACATGTAGACGGCTACCACCGAGAGCATAGTGGCCAGCATCATGCTCGACAGCCGCGCCGGGATGGCCGGTCGCACCAGGGCAAGCATCGCGACAAACAATCCCGTGTCGCGAAGGCCTCTGAGCGTCACCATCAACACGGCTTTCGCCTCCAGGGGCGCGACGAGGCCGACCACGTCCTTGATGCCGTAACCGATCGCGTAGACGGCCAGGCCCCACGCAACCCAGTCGCGACCACGCCACAGCAACAACAGGCCGAGCAGGTTGTAGAGCAATGCAAGCGATCGCAGCAGGATTTCAGGGGCATCGGGGCGCCACGGCAAGGGCCGCAAGTTAACCGTCTGCTTCTTGTTGGCGCGCATCACCACGAGGGGTAGTGCGTCGTCGCGCGCGGTCTCGCTAAAAATCTGCACGCGCTGCGAGCGCGTGAGCGTGCGCAGATCGATGAGATCTCCCTCACGCAGGCCCGGAGCCACCGGCCCCGGAATGAACCAAGGAGAGGCGACGGCGACCAAGTGCTGGTCGCCGGCCACCGGCGTCGCTCCGAATCCCCATCCGCTTCCATAGCCGCGCCATAGCAGCGTCGTCCATACCGCCACCAGCAACAGGGTCACGACCGTCCGAATGATCAATGGGGCCATGCCACCTCCTCATGCGCGTGGCGCTTCCAGACGCCCCCGCACCCGCTACATCACTCCGTTGCGCTCCGACCGGTACGGGACCTCATCGAAAGACACGGCATCGGCTCCAATCGCGGGGTTCCGCAGGGGGGCTCCTCGGCGATCCGGCACTGGCGCATCGGATAACGCCCGCAGCGCGGCAAACGCCAGGACGGCCGGCCGATCATGGCTCTATCCCGTGGAGCATCGGACACCCACGGAATAACGGTGAGCTTGGCCAACCACGGCCAGAATGCGGCTACGGATCCTACGAGATGCCATCAGGCATGGGCTGAGTCGCGGACGCCCCGTGCGACGCGGCGTGATGGGGCCGCGCATGAAGTCGAAAGGTCCGCTATCGGCCAGAAGCGGACATCTACCGCTGCGCTGACCCGTTTGAGCTGAGCGAGTTGCACGCCCTATTGCTAGTCACTGCGTTTGAAGATCAGGTCTTGGAAATCCTGCACTAGATGGGCGCCCCTGAACGCATCGCCCGCTTGGTAGGCTGCCAAGGCTTGATCGAGCACCGACGACAAGCGCCTACGTTTCGCGTCATCTGCCATATGACATAGATCGATGCCTCGCCGAAGCTCATCAAAGGCCATGTCCAAGGTCATCTGTTGTTCTGGCAGTAGGTAATCTTCTATCGGAAAGCTATTTGGCGCACTGAGCACCACGTAGCCGATGAAGTCGTACAGGGCATCGACGCTTGTTACCCACTGCATCGTCGTTCCTCATGGCAGGTGTCAGACGCAAGCCGAGCGCTTCGAGGTTTGTTCCCGCTTCGGGTCGAAAGCGGACATTAGCATCCGCCCCTATCACTCCAAGCATGAAATGACCGCTAGCGGCCGGGAGCGGACTTCCTCATACGCGCCTGCCCGTTGTCGCACATGTTCGATAGCCAGGCTTCGGCTTCGTCGGCGGGCATCGCGGAAATTACGTCGGGCTCGATGGGGCCCTGCTGCACATGCCCGGAGCGATCGCGGATGCGCGAGGTGGTCAGCGCGAGCAGGCCGCCGTTGGATAACCGGATCGACCGGTTCCCCGTAGTTGCGCCAGCGGTCGACTGGCCGAAGAAGCGGACGTTGGCCTGGTCGCGAAATGCGAGCGCCAGGATCTCGCCAGAACTCGCGGTGCGCGGGCCGATGATCACTGCGATGTACGCCGGGCGTTCGCTCACCGGCTCCAGGGCGACCGCCGGATAGATGCTCTCGTTCATCCGCAAAGCGCCGTCGCGCACGTTCACGACCTGCGCGCAGCCGCTGCGGTCCTCGAACGTCAGCAACGTCCCTTCATCGTAGAGCGGCGCGATGCCGCCCATCATCGGCCACATGTTTCCCCCGCTGTTGGAGGAAACCTCGAGCACCAACCCACACCTTTCGTTCGAAAGCGCGTTGTTCAATGCCTCCCGCACCGATCGGGACGCAGCGATGATGGCGTCGTTCCCACCGGACCACGCGTTGATCGCGAGGTGGGCGATACCGCCGTCGCTCACCGTCGCGACGGCCACGGGCACGCGGCGCCCTTGCGCACTGCCGGGCGAAAGCGAAGTGGCCGGTGGGCGGTACATGGAATGGCCATCCTCGAGTGCCCCGAGCACGTAGCGGATGGCAGCCGTTCGCCCGGCCTCGCCTGGCGAGGCTGCCGCCCGGGCGTATGCCTCCGCCTCGACGGTCGGCCAGTGCGGCCGCGCTCCATTCAGCGCGCTGGCCTTGGCCGCTTCGATCACTTCCGTCACGACCCTGTCCGTGTCCTGCACAGGCGCAGCGAATACCTGCCCTGACCAGACCAGTGCAACGACCCAACCGAGCTTTCCGTGCATGTCACCTCCTTGGCTTCGCCTCGTGCGATGGTCCGCTTTCGTCCCGCCGACAGTCCCGCCGGATCAATACCGAATGTGCGTCCGCTGTCGGCCAGAAGCGGACATCGACCACTCCGTCGGGGTTACCACCATGAGCGCGCCTGACCGTACAGAAATAGAGCAGCCGCTATCAGGGGGAGATACGCGAGATTCCCGGGAAAGCTCCGCCCGCCTCGGTGCAGCCAGCCAGCGATAAGAAGAGGTAAGGCAAGCGCAAGTGCGTACATCCCTGCAATGGGCTCAACCATGCCGCACGAGGCCTGATTGAAGAAGCAAAGACGCGCGTTGGCAAACAGCAAGATCGCCAATGCAGCGAGCGTCCCGCCAATCGCGAATTCGATCCAGGCCTGGACTCGGATCATCCCTCGTGGCTTCCTCGACGTGGCATGAGTGTTTTGGGTCCATGTCCGCTTTGGGTCGAAAGCGGACATTAGCATCGCCGCAACGGGCTCGTCCGGCCGAACGTCCGCTATCGGCCAGACGTTAGAGGCCTCTTAGCGTGTTCTTACAACGACCGCACGGACAGTTGAAGATCCACGCGCTTCCGCGCTCGTCAACTGACAACGCACCATTGCAGTGTGGGCATACCTGATCGATCGGCAGCCCGCGGCTGTGCTGGCACATGGCGATGTACACGGGCTTCGCGTGTGCGGGCAATGATTTCCCTCGCAGGAACTCCTCAGCTTCCAGCTCAATACCTTCCATAAACGAGGTCATTTATCGCCACCAAGATAGTGTCCACTTAGGGTCGAAAGCGGACATTAGCACCTGATAGCCGCCCTGCTCCGGCCCGATGCCCGCTATCGGCCAGGAGCGGTCATTCGAACCTAATCCTTACAAAGGAAGATTCGACTGCTACGCCTTCCAAGAATCGATGGAACTGGCCTGAGTCGATTTTGCGAAGTCGGTCGGCATTCACTAGCGTAACCACACATTCGCCCGGCCAACCTGGGCCGCCGCCAAGGACTGCGTCCCGAAAGGCCGCCCGGTTGAAGCCGAAGTTGGCCGCGCTTTCCGGGCATGTGGCTTCCAGATATGCCGTCCAGAAGCTGTGTTCGTTCAAGATTTCGTGACAATCAAATGCGAAGTTCTTCATCGCTCCCCTACAAGGCTTACGCAAAGGGCCATGTCGGCTTCGGGTCGAAAGCGGACATTAGCATCGCCACAGCGGGCTCGTCCGGCCGAACGTCCGCTATCCGCCAGGAGCGGACCTTTCATGGCGTCTGCCGTTTCGCTCCGCTCTTTCGCCGATGAAGCCTCCACCAAGCGTGCCGCCCAGCCGACACTAGCGCAGCAAGCGCCAGGACCATAACCAGCGACAAGACCCATAGATGGTGGAACAGCACATATCCCGGTGCATGCATGAAGACGCTGGTTGAAAGCACGGCCCACGGACCGAGAAGGCCGAGGCCGATCACGCAACGGAGCCAGAGTATCGGCCGCGGCGACACGAACACTCCCCAGACCAGCGCCGCCTCGACGAGGATCATCAAGCACACGAGCGCGACAAGCCCTGGGCGATACACCCACGCGGCCCGATCCGCGGCCTCGTAGAAGTGGTAATGGTTCGGATCGAGGCTGAGGCGCACCGCGCAAGCGATCGCGATGAGCCCGACCACGCCGGCAACGAAGGTAGTCAAGCTCGTACGACGCAACATCCCGCACCTTGAGGTCAGCCTCGGTCGAAAGCGGACGTTAGCACCGCCCGCGCGAGCAGTCCGGCCCTGATGTCCGCTATCGGCCAGGAGCGGACACGTACTTGTAGCGGCCGAACGGATGGCGCTTCAAATAGCTTTGCGCGTCCGCTGAGGAATCGGCAATCAGTTCGCCCACACAGGTAATCGACAGAGTTGGACGATCGAGATCGTCCTTCAGCATGAAGCTCCCCTGCGCCAGTTCCGAATGGTGGAAATGGCCGCGCAAGTCCACCGTGCCCCGCTCCTTCAGCACCACTTCGTGCACCTGGTGTCCTGCTTTGTCGAACAGCCGAGCGAGCCATCGCTCAGCGTATCCGGAAGCAAGTTGGCAATACACACTTATCCGCCCCTCGCGCCCCGGAAGCGAACGCGCGAGCTTTGTTCGCTCCTGCAAGGAAGCAGAATTATCGAAAAGCCCTCTCGCAATGGCACTCGGGCACGGGTTCGGCCGCAGGCACGGGACGCTTCCGGGCATCAGCTCGCGCAGGCATCCATCGAGATCACGTCCCGCGCTCGCGGAACCGCGGGTTCGGGACGCATGTCCGCAAGCCCGAGGGCGGCCCCGACAAGGATCACGCCGGGGCATCCCGGACGCACGCGTGCGGCGTACTCGCCCAACTGTTCCAACGTGGTGACCCACCTTGCTTCTTCCACATGGCTGGCCGACTGGACGAGGGCGGCGGGCGTACTTGCCGGCATGTGCGCCCGCAGCGCCGCAGCGATAGTTTCGATCCGGCCCATGCCCATGTAGATGGCGAGCGTGGTGCCGGTGGCCGCGAGTGCCGCCCAGTCGGGTTCGCCATGATCGCTGGTGTGGGCGGTTACAAAGGTGACGCCATGGCAGTGCTCCCGATGCGTCAGCGATACGCCAAGGCCCGCCGCGGCAGCGAACCCGGCGCTGATGCCGTTGATGATCCGCACGCGGATGCCGGCGCGCTGCAGATACTCGATCTCCTCGCCAGCACGACCGAACAGCAGGGCGTCGCCGCCCTTCACGCGCACCACGCGAGAGCCCTGCAGCGCGTAGCGCAGCATGAGGCGGCAGATGAACTCCTGCGGCGTGGATCGACAGCCGCCGCGCTTTCCGACGCGGATGATCCTCGCGCCCGGAGCCAGCTCGGTGATTCGCGGATCGACCAGTTCGTCCAGCAGGAGTACTTCGGCCGATGCCAGCGCCTTGGCTGCCTTGATCGTGAGCAGTTCCAGGTCGCCCGGGCCTGCCGACAACAACACCACTTCATGCACGGGACGAGATGAACGGGTAATGCGCTTGTGCATGCAACCTCCGAAGACCTCGTGTTTCCTCATTGCCCTGCCCGCCTGCAGGACTGCTTCACGACACGGCCGGCTCACGGCACAGGCGTGAAAGCTGCGGCAGGCAGGAGCCGCAGACGGTACCGCAACCTAGACGCTGTTTGAGTTCACTGACGCCCGCGCCCTGCGCGATCTGCGCGCGGATGGCGGACACGCCGACCTGCATGCAGTTGCACACCACCGTGTCGCGCACGCGGACTCCATGTCCAAGGGCGAATACGGACAGGCGCGGCCCCACCCATGCGCGCCCGGAAAGCGCGTGATCGAGCATCGCTTCACCGACGGGATCGCGCTTCGCATCGACCAGCAACAGGCCGTCGATGCAATCTTCCGCGCTGTCGCCGCGCCAGAGCACGCGCTTTAGGAGCCCGCGCCGCGGGTCGCTGTACTCCAGCGAATTGCTTCCCGCCGCGAGCGACAAGCCTTCGACCAGCGCCTCCATCCAACTTGCCGTGGGCGCCGATTCCGCAGCGGCGCGCACCACGAGCCAGTGACCGTCGCCCTGCCTGTCCGCGCAGGCATGCAACGACACCGATGCGAAGCCGCACTCTTTCAACAGCGGCTGCACCCGCGACTGCAACGCGAGCACGTCGCCGTGCCGCGCCGCGAGCAGGTGCCATCCGAACGCGACCTTCTCCACGCGCACGGCAGCGTGCTTGAGTTCGGGTTGCAGTGACCGCGCGTCCACCGCGGGCTGCGTGACTTCGTTGATGCCGCCACTGGCGAGGAACTGCCCGCTCCAGTGCATCGCTGCGAATACCGTTCCGGATTCGACTTCCTCCGACAGTTCCAGCGGAAGCACCAGTTCGCCACGCTTGCTAGCCACGCGGACGAGGTCGCCGGCGAGCAGGCTGCGACGCGCGGCATCCTGCGGCGACATGCGCAGCGAAGGTTCCGGGCTGTGCGCGAACAACGTGGGCACGCGCCCGGTGCGTGTCATTCCGTGCCACTGGTCGCGCAGCCGTCCGGTGATCAGGCGCAATGGAAAGCGCGCGGACGTCGCCTCCGCCGTGGGGCGGTAGGGCGTGGCGTGGAAGCGCGCACGGCTGTTGGCGGTGGCGAACGCACCGCCTTCGTAGCGCCGCGATGGCCCCGACCCGTCGCGTCCCGCAACCGGATGCGGCCACTGCTGTGGGCCAAGCGCGTCGAGCCGTGCATGGTCCAGCCCGCCGATGTCGAGGTCCTGGCCGATCGTGAGCCTGCGATGCTCGTCGAAGATGTCCGCGGGCGACTGGAAACCGAACATCGGCGGCGAACCGGGAGGCGCCAGCCGCGCCTCGATGCGACACGCCACTTCGTTGGCGATCCACCAGTCGGCCCGCGCTTCGCCGGGACCGGGCACCGCCTGGCGAACGCGCGAGATGCGGCGCTCGGAGTTGGTCACCGTGCCATCCTTCTCACCCCACGAGGTGGCCGGCAGCAGCACGTCGGCATAAGGCACCGTGTCGGTGTTGGCGAAGGCCTCCTGCACGATCACCAGCTCGGCGCGCTGCAACGCTTCGCGCACGGCGCCGATGTCGGGCATGGAATGCACGGGATTCGTGCAGGCGATCCAGACGGCCTTCACCCGGCCGCTTCGCAGCGCATCGAACAGCGGCAGCGCCGACAAGCCCGGCTCCGCCGACAGGCTGTTCGCCGGCATCCCCCAGAAGCGTTCCACCTCGGCACGATGCTGCGGGTCGTCGATCTCCCGATGCGCCGCCAGCATGCTCGCCATGGCGCCCACCTCGCGCCCGCCCATGGCATTGGGCTGCCCCGTCAGCGAGAACGGTCCTGCGCCCGGCCGGCCCACCTGCGCGGTGGCCAGATGCAGGTTGATCAGCGCCAGGTTCTTGTCGGTGCCGTGCACGGACTGATTGAGGCCCATGCAGTACAGCGACAGCGCAGCGGGGCTGCGCCCGAACCATTCGGCCGCCTGCACGATGTCCGCCGCGGGAACGCCGCACAGATCGGCCGCCATCGCCGGCGTGTACTCGCGAAGGAGCTGCTTGAGTTCGGCGAAACCTTCGGTATGCGCGGCAATGTACCGTTCGTCGACCAGGCCTTCCCAGATCACGTGATGCAGCATCGCGTTGAACAGCGCCACGTCGGTACCGGGCTGGATGGCCAGGTGCAGGTCGGCCATCGCGGCCGTGTCCGTGCGGCGCGGATCCACGACGATCCAGCGAACGTCCGGATTGCGTGCGCGCGCGTCTTCCAGGCGGCGAAACAGCACCGGATGCGCGTACGCCATGTTGCTGCCGGCGAAGAGCACCGTGCCCGCGTGTTCGAGGTCGTCGTAGCACGTGGGAGGTCCGTCCGCGCCGAAGGCCAGCTTGTATCCGGCCACGGCGCTCGACA
>Ga0209130_1002194_pt1 | contig 10269 bp, 7 predicted proteins | sample AraplaMF_Cvi_mLB_FD_184264 | JGI IMG/M metagenome (GOLD analysis project Ga0209130, IMG submission 184264) | Arabidopsis root microbial communities from the University of North Carolina, USA - plate scrape MF_Cvi_mLB (SPAdes) (version 2) | ecosystem: Host-associated > Plants > Roots > Endosphere ...
CAGTTGACCGTTTCCTGCAGCACTTCGATGCCCGCATCCAGCAGCAGCGTCGGCAGGACGGTTTCCAGGTCCTTTTCGGCGGCGCCCATGGCGCTCAGTTCGAACGTGCCGGGGAACTGGAAGCCGTGCTCGGGGTTGTCGGATTTGATTTCCATCGCGGAATTATGGGTCCGGCCTGCGGCAAACCCAAGGCGGGCGCTGGCCGGTGCTCCGGACGGACATCGCTGCCGGCTTCGGAGCCCTCCCATTCGGCCACGGACGCGTGGCGAACAGCCTTCGCGCCTGTTCATCGCGGCCTGCGTGCGGCTATGCCGTGATGCCGTGGCCGATGATGGCGGCGCTGCTTTATCGATGTCCTTACGCGAGGAAGGCCGGCTTGCGCCGGCCTTCCCCGTTACGTCGATGTGCTGCGCGGACGCGGACTTACTCCGACTCCCACCACATCCAGAACTCGTCCCAGAGGCGCTTGAAGAAGCCGCCCTGCTCGACCGCGTTGAGCGCCACCAGCGGGCGCTCGGACACGACCTTGCCGTCCAGCGTGACCTTGATCGAGCCGATCTTCTGGCCCTTGGCGATCGGCGCGACGAGCTGCTTGGGCACGTCCATCGTCGGCTTGAGCTGGTCGTACTTGCCGCGCTGCACGGTCACCAGCATCGGCTCGGCGACGCCCAGCTGCACTTCATCCGACGCGCCCTTCCACACCTTCTGCTTGGCGATGGACTTGCCGGCGTCGTAGAGCTTGTGCGTTTCGAAGAAGCGGAAGCCCCAGTTGAGCAGCGCCTGCGAATCCACCGCGCGCTGGTTCTCGCTGGAGGAGCCCATGACGACCGAGATCAGGCGCTGGTCGCCGCGCTTGGCCGAAGCCATCAGGCAGTAGCCGGCACCGGAGTGGTGGCCGGTCTTGATGCCGTCGACCGACGGATCGCGCCACAGCAGCAGGTTGCGGTTCGGCTGGGTGATCGGGCCGACCGTGAATTCCTTGATCTTGTTGTACGAGTACGCGACCGGGTAGTCGTGCACCAGCGCGCGGCCGAGCAGTGCCAGGTCGTGCGCGGTCGAGTAATGCTCCGGCGCGGACAGGCCGGTCGGATTCACCCAGTGGGTGTTCTTCAGGCCGATGCGCTGCGCGTACTGGTTCATCAGCGCGGCGAAGGCGTCGGTGCTGCCGGCGACGTGTTCGGCCAGTGCGATGGCGGCGTCGTTGCCGGACTGCACGACCATGCCCTTTTCCATCTCCAGCAGCGGCGCGGTCTTGTTGACCTCGAAACCGGAGTAGCTGCCGTCGGTGCCGGCGCCGCCGACGCGCCAGGCGTTCTCGGTCATCATCACCGGGTCGTCGCCCTTGACCTTGCCGGCGGCCATTTCCGCGGCAATGACATAGCTGGTCATCACCTTGGTGATGCTGGCCGGTTCCAGGCGCTGGTCGTAGTTCTCACCCGCCAGGACGTTGCCGCTGGCGGCATCCATCAGTACCCACGCGCTGGCGGTGATGCTCGGCGGCGGCGGGACCGGCAGCGATTCGCTGGCAGCCGGAAGCTGCGTGCGCGGCGTCGGGGTCGGGGTGGTCTGGGCGATGGCGAGGCCGGCCACCAGGGTCGTGGTGGCCGCCAGGACGGCAGCTCTGGCGAGAGCGGGGACTTTCATTTTTGAAACGGCTCCGGGTGCCGGCGCGGACCGGCGATTGGCGAGTGTGGGAAGAATTCTAGTCGCGGACGCGCTGCGGCTGGCCGAATCCCAGACCTGCAATGCGCTGCGCAAGTTCCGTGGCCTGTGCGGCCTGTAGCGGTCCGACGCGCAGACGCCATACGGTCTGGCCGTTGGAGTTGGCGTCGCTGATCTGGGCGCCGTCAATCCCGGCGGCCTGGAGGCGCCCCAGGGCGCGGTCGGCGTTGGCGCGGGCGGTGAAACTGGCGACCTGGAAGACGATGTTGTCGCCGCCGATCCCGACCTTCGGCGCGGGCAGCTGCGCGGCCACGACCGGCGGCGCCGCCGCGCTGGCCGCCGCAACGGCCTGGTCGAACTTGCCGGACTGGCCGGCGGAAGCAGGAGCGACGGGGGCCGGCTTCCCGGTGGCGATGCGCACGCCGGGCGGCAGGATGTCACGCGAGGTGGGCGTCGGCGGAAGTTCCGCGGCGCCAGCGGTGGCCACGGGGATCGCGGCGACCAGGCGGTCCATCGCGCTGGGCGGCTTGGCCGGCGTCGGAGCCACCGCGACCGGTGCCTTCGCCGATTCGGGCTTCGCCGCGTAGACCGGCGCATCGTCGCCCGCCGTCAGCGCGCGGACTTCGACGTTGCCGGTGCCGCGCGCGGTGATGCCCAGCTTCACTGCGGCGGCGTAACTGAGGTCGATCACGCGGCCGTCGTGGAACGGACCGCGATCGTTGACGCGTACGGTCACCGACTTGCCGTTGTCGAGGTTGGTGACGCGCGCGAAGCTCGGCAGCGGAAGCGTCTTGTGCGCGGCGGTGAAGGCGTACATGTCGTACACCTCCAGGTTCGACGTGCGCCGACCATGGAATTTCTGTCCGTAGTACGACGCCGTACCTCGTTCGACATAGCCCTTCGGGTTGTCGAGCACCTTGTAGGTCTTGCCGAGCACCGCATAGCTGGGACGGTTACCCACGGCCGAACGCGGCTCGTTGGTGACTTCGGGCTCTGGAATGGCGTCGACGTCGGGAATGTAATCCGGCGTGCTGTCCTTCACGCCCGGCTTGTACAGACCGCCGGCGGTGTAGTGGCCGCGCGTGCTGGGATCCTCCTGCGCAGGCGCGTACGGCGATTTCTTCTTTCCGCCGGGCAGCGGCGCATGGTGCACGCCACCGCGATCGGGCACCGCCACCGCCTGCGAACCGGACTTCTTCGGCGAACTCGCGCAGGCCGCGAGGGTGAGCACCGCCGCCGCCAGGAGCGACCGGGCAGCGACGACGCGCAGGGCGGCCAGCGACATCATGCGGACGGTTGTCCGGTGGGCGCGACCGCGACACCCGCATCGCCACGGCCGGCGATGGCCTGGCTCAGCTCGTACACCGCCATCGCGTAGTGCTTGGAGATGTTGTAGCGGGTGATCGCGTAGAAGTTGCGGAAGCCGAACCAGTACTCCGGACCGCTCGTGCCGTCGAGCATCACCACGGTGGCGTGCTCGCCGGCAGGCGTCACTGGCGTGAGCGGACGGAAGCCGCGCTTGGCCAGTTCGTCCATCGTGTACAGCGGGTCCAGGCTTTCGGGCTCGATCGGCTGCGCGTTCGCGGCCGCGTTGGCGCGCACCGTCACCGGGCCGCCGCGCTCCCAGCCGCCCTTCTTCGCGAAGTAGTTGGCGATGGAGGCGAACACGTCGTCGAGGTTGTTGAACAGGTCGCGCTTGCCGTCGCCGTTGCCGTCCACCGCGAACTCGCGGTAGCTCGACGGCATGAACTGGCCCCAGCCCATCGCGCCGGCATAGCTGCCCTTGAGCGTGGTGATGTCGAACCCGGTTTCCTTGCCCAGCGCGAACAGCTGCGCCAGCTCACCCCGGAAGAAGGCTTCGCGGCGGTTCTCGCGATCGAGCTTGGCCGGATCGCCGCTGCGCGGATAGGCGAAGGCGAGCGTGTACAGCGCATCGAGCACCGGATACGAACCGGTGTTGCGGCCATAGTTGGTTTCCACGCCGATGATCGAGACGATCACTTCGGCCGGCACGCCGTACTTCGCCTCGGCGCGCGCGAGTTCGTCGCGATGTTCGGCAAGGAACGCGCGGCCGCCGTCGATGCGCGACTGCGTGATGAAGATCGGCCGGTAATCGCGCCACGGCTTGGCTTCGGCCGGCTTGGACATCGCGGCGATGATGCTGTCGCGGATCTCGGCGCGTGCCAGCACCGATTCGATGTACGCCGGATCGATGCCGTACTGCGCGGCGGTCTCGCGTACGAACGCGGCGCGCGCTACGTCCAGCGGCTGCTGCACCACCGGCTCGGGCAACGCGGGCGTGCCCGGCACATGTCGCGGCTTCGCGGCGTGCGCGGCGGGAGCGGATGCGGTCGGGGATTGCGGCGCGGGCGCCTGGGTCTGGGTGGCACAACCGGCCAACGCGGCAAGAATCGCGCTGATCGCGGCGCTACGAGTGAGGTGGCGTCGGGTCATCGCCGCGAGGGTAGCACGCGCCTCGCAGGGCAAAAACCGCGTGTTCAGGCTCGGCGGGGGCGTCAGTCAGGTTCGCTGCGATCCTTGCGGCCGGTGCGGCGGCGGCATCGAAACGACCGCGACACCGTATCGACCATCCTGAGAAAAAGGAGCGCGACTCGCGCGGATCAACGCGCGAGCGACGCCTCAGCGCGCGTACACCGGCCGATGCGCCCGCACCGCCATCACCACACCCAGGCCCGCGAGCAGCGACACCGCCGAGGTGCCGCCGTAGCTCAGCAGCGGCATCGGCACGCCGACCACCGGCAGCAGGCCGGAAATCATGCCGCCGTTGACGATCACGTACACACAGAACGACAGGCCCAGCGCGCCTGCGATCAGGCGCGAATAGCCGTCGCGCGCTTCCGAGGCGATCCACAGGCAGCGGCCGATCACGAACAGATACAACGCAAGCACCGTGCCCACGCCAATCCAGCCGAATTCCTCGCTGAGCACGGCGAAGATGAAATCGGTGGTGTGTTCGGGCAGGTAGTTCAGGTGCGACTGCGAGCCCTGCCCCCAGCCCTTGCCGGTAAGCCCGCCGGCGCCGATGGCGATCTTGGACTGGATGATGTTCCAGCCGGTGCCGAGCGGATCGGATTCGGGATTGAGGAAGGTGAGGATGCGGTCCTTCTGGTACGGCCGCAGCAGCCAGAACCACGCCACGGGCGCGACCGCGGCGACGGCGCCGAAAGCCATGCCGAACCACCACCACGGCAAGCCCGCCAGGTACAGGGCGAACGCACCGCTGGTTGCGACCAGCATCGCGGTGCCGAAGTCGGGCTGCAGCAGGATCAGTCCCGTGGGCACGGCGATCAGAAGCGCGGCGACCAGCACGGTATGGAAGCGCGGCGGCAGCGCCTGGCGGTCCAGGAACCAGGCCACCATCATCGGCAGGCTGAGCTTGAGCAGCTCCGCCGGCTGCACGTAGACCACGCCGAGGTTGATCCAGTGGCGGCCGTGTTTGCCGGTGCCGATCAGCAGCACCAGCAGCAAGGGAATCAGCGAGGCGCCGAACACCAACGGCGTCCAGTTGCGCAGCTGGTTCGGCGGCACGCGCGAGAGCGCCCACATCACGCCCAGGCCGGCGACGAAGAACGCACCCTGGCGCACGACCATGCCGACATTGTGGTCGGCGGCGCTGTGCAGCACGGCCAGGCCGATCACCATCAGCGCCATCAAGGCGCCCAGCAGCGGCAGGTCGAGCGTACGCGCGAAACGCACCAGCAGGTCGAACAGCCAGCGCAGGATCTGCCTCATCGCGTGGGCTCCTGGGGCGGCGTCGACGTTGCCGCGGGCGTGTTCGGCGGCGACGGCGGCAGGGGCGTGTTGGCCGCAGGTGCGGTGACGGCGGGCTTCACGGTCGATGCGCCCGGTGCAACCGGCCGCGGCAGGATCGACGCCACCGGCCCGCTCTGCGCCTCGGCGACCGCCACGACCGGCGCCGCATGCGGCTGGTCGGGGCGCTTGTACTTGGGATCGGTCGGAACCGGTTCGGGCATCTTGCCCAGCAGCCAGGCGTCGAAGATCTTGCGCGCGATGGGCGCGGCGGTACTGCCGCCGAAACCGCCATGTTCGACCGAGATGGCAACCACGATCGTCGGGTCGTCGGCCGGCGCATAGCCGACGAACAGCGCCTGGTGGCGAAGGTTGTAGGGCAGCGAATGCGGATCGAAGCTGACGTTGCCCTTGCGGCTGATCTTCTGCGCGGTGCCGGTCTTGCCGGCCATCATGTAAGGCGCGCCGGCGGCCATCGCACGGCCGGTGCCACCCGGCCCCATCGTCGCCATCATTCCTTCCTGCACGGCCCGAAGGTTGCTCGCGCTATCGGTGATGCGCGACGGCTTGGGTTGCTGCAACGGCAGCCACGGCGTGTCGTACCCGTCGCGACGTTCGGCGACCAGGTGCGGGCGCATCAGGTTGCCGCCATTGGCTATCGCCCCCGTGCCGCGCACCAGCTGCAGCGTGGTCGCGATCCAGTAGCCCTGCCCGATGCCGGCGTTGACCGTCTCGCCCGCGTACCAGGGTTCCTTGCTGCGCTTGCGCTTCCACTCCGGCGACGGCACGACGCCCTTGTTCTCGCCGGCCAGGTCGATGCCGGTCTTGTCGCCGAATCCATACTTGCGCATGTATTCGTCGAATCGCTCGATGCCCATGTCGTAGGCGAGCTTGTAGTAATAGAAGTTCACCGACGCCGCGATCGACTTGCGCAGGTCGGTCCAGCCGGCGCCGCCATGGGCGTCGCGCCAGCCGCGCTTCTGGCCGGGGATGTAGAACGTGCCGGTGGAGAACACCTTGTACTCGGGCGTGCGCAGGCCGCTATCGAGGCCAGCCAGGCCGATCAGCGGCTTCACCGTCGAACCCGGCGGGCCGCCGCCGAGCACGTTGCGGTTGAACAGCGGGCGCGACGGGTTGTCCATCAGCGCGCGGTAGTCGATGTTGGAGATGCCGTTGACGAACAGGTTGGTGTCGTAGCCCGGCAGGCTGACCATGGCGAGGATCTCGCCGGTGCGCGGATCCATCGCGATGGCCGAACCGTCCATGTCGCCGAACGCCGTCACCATCGCCTGCTGCAGATCCAGGTCGATGCTCAGGCGCAGGTCGGCACCCGGCGTGGCCGGCACGTGGCCGACCTGCCGCATCGGACGGCCGTCGACGTTGGTTTCGATCTGCTCGTAACCGACCTTGCCGCGCAGCGCTTCCTCGTAATAACGCTCCAGACCGGTCTTGCCGATGTGCGTGAGCGCGGCGCCGCCTTCACCCAGTTCCTTGAGGTCCTCGGCATCGATGCGGCCGACGTAGCCGATCACATGCGACAGCAGTTCGCCGTACGGATAACGCCGGTTGAGGTAAGGCACCAGGTCCACGCCCGGATAGCGCCAGCGGTCGACCGCGAATCGCGCGGCCTCTTCCTCGCTCACGCGCAGCTTCAGCGTGATCGGCTTGTAGCCGCGGGTCGCGCGACGCTCGTCCTCGAAGCGGGCGATGTCCTCCGGCGACAGCGCGATGATCTTCCCCAGCGACGGCAACCAGGTGTCGTTCGCGCCGGCTTCGAACGGCGTCACTTCGATGCGGTAGGCCGGCACGTTGTCGGCCAGCACGCGGCCCTTGCGGTCCAGGATCAGCCCGCGCCCCGGCACCACCGGGCGCAGCTTCACGCGGTTGGCTTCCGAGCGCGTGGCGTAGTCGTCGTGCTCCCAGACCTGCAGCCGGAAGTACCAGAAGCCCAGCCCGCCCAGCGCGACGAGCACGCAGATGAAGGCGAAGGCGGAGCGCAGTCGGAACTGGTTGGCTTCGGCTGCGCTGTTCTTCAGGACGCGACGGCGCGGGCCCATCTCAGCGCGCCCTCCAGCGACCGTGGCGGAGCGAGTCCAGCGCCACGTAGGCCAGCGGCCACAGCACCATGCCCGTCACCGGCGAGGCCCAGTGCAGCGGATGCAGCGGCGCCATGCCGACGGCGATGCGGATCGCCGCGGTCACGATGCAGTCGTTGAGTAGCAGGCCGCCGATCGCCAAGGCCTGCTGCGACACCGGGAAGAACCTCAGTCGCGCGCGGAAGCGCTGGAGGATGTAGGCCATCACCACCAGCCGCAGCGCCTGTTCTCCCAGCAGGCTGCCGGTGACCAGGTCGCCGAGCAGGCCGATGATGAAGGCCAGGCCGAGGCCGACGTGGTCGGGGTCTTCGATCACCCAGTACGCCAGCGCCAGCGCCAGCCAGTACGGGCGCAGCGGCTGCACGGCCGGCGGCACCGGGACCAGCATCAGCAGCAGCGCCACCACGATGCTCACCGGGAGCACCCATTGCGGACGGACGCGCGTCATCGGCGGGCCTCCGGCTGCGTGGGCGCGGGTGGCGTCGTGGACGGTCCGCTGGGTTTGGATGAGGTGGCGGCAGGCGTCTTCACCGGCGTTGCCGCGGCCGGGGCCGTGCCGCGCGCGTTGGCGGGTGCGGCGTTGCCGTTCGCAGCCGGCGTACCGGTGGCGCCCTGCGTCGCGGGCGTGGCGCCGGCGGCCTGAGCCGCACCCGCTGTGCCCTGAGTCGTACCAGCCGCAGCCGGATCCACCGGCGCGAACGCCGTCGCGGCCGGCAGCGGGTTCGGCATCGACAGCAGCACCAGAACTTCGCGGCCACGATCCAGCTGCGCCGCGGGCGTCACTTCGCCCACGAGGAATGCGCGGCTGTCGTCGGGCTTCAGCGAGGCGATCCTGCCCACCGGGAAGCCCGGCGCGAAACGGCCGCCCAAGCCCGAGGTGACCAGCACGTCGCCGACCTTCACGTCGCTGGACAGCGGAACGCTGGTCAGGCGCAGCTTGTCGCTGCGGCCCTCGCCGTAGACGACCAGGCGCACGCCGTTGCGCGCGACGGCCACCGGCACCGCGTGCGAGGGATCGGTCAGCAGCAGCACGTTGGCGTACATCGGGGTGACGGCGATGACCTGGCCGAGCAGGCCGTTGGCGTCGATGACGTTCTGTCCGACCTGCACGCGTTCGCGCGAACCGGCGTTGAGGACGAGCCGCTGACGCGCCGGATCCAGGTCGATATCGAGCACCGGCGCGAGCACCACGTCGAGGTTGTTCGTCTGCGCGGCATCGAGCAGGCCGCGCAGTCGCGCGTTGTCGGCCGCCAGCGTGGCCAGTCGCGCCATGCGGGCCTGGTTGAGCATCAGGTCGTTGCGCAGCCGGCGGTTCTCGGCGGTGAGCTGCGTGAGCGTGCCGGCGTCCTCGCGGACGCGGTCGACCACCTGCCCCGGCCAGCCGGCGACCATCCACAACGGCTGCACCAGCAGCGTCACCTGCCGGCGGCCCTGCGCCAGCCAGCCACCGCGATGGTCGAGCACGATCAGCACCACCGCCAGCGCGAGGTAGGCGAGCAGCTTGAGCGTGCCAGCCACGTCGCCGGAGCGTGCGGAAGTCGGTGGGCCGGCGTAAGTGGGCATCGGGGCCGGAAGAGGCGGATCAGGTGTGGGACTTCGACATTCGCGGCCGGGCGGGAATCCCCCTCGACCGGCCGCGATGCAGCTTCATGCCGGGGCGCGACGGCCCGGGGCTTCGAAAGGCGAATACCCCGTGCCGGTGCCCGGTTTCGATCATTCCGGCGCGAAGAACTCGTTGCCGTGCATGTCGACCAGTTCCAGCGCGCGGCCACCGCCGCGGGCGACGCAGGTCAGCGGGTCGTCGGCGACCTGCACGTGCAGGCCGGTTTCCTCGCTGATCAGGCGGTCCAGGTCGCGCAGCAGCGCGCCGCCGCCGGTCAGGACGATGCCGCGCTCGGCGACGTCGGCGCACAGTTCCGGCGGGGTCTGCTCCAGCGCCAGCTTGATCGCCGAGACGATGCCGGCCAGCGGCTCGCGCAGGGCTTCGAGCACTTCGTTGGAATTGATGGTGATCATCTTCGGCACGCCCTCGGCGAGGTTGCGACCGGAGACTTCCACGGTCGCCGCCTTCTGCTGCGGGTAGGCGCAGCCGATCTCGAGCTTGATGCGCTCGGCCGTGGCTTCGCCGATCAGGGTGCCGTAGGTGCGGCGGACGTAGCTGATGATCGACTCGTCGAAGCGGTCGCCGCCGATGCGGACCGACGCGGAGTAGACGATGCCGTTCAGCGCGATGACCGCCACTTCCGTGGTGCCGCCGCCGATGTCCACCACCATCGAGCCGCGGGCCTCGGTCACCGGCATGCCGGCGCCGATGGCGGCCGCCATCGGTTCCTCGATCAGGTAGACCTCGCGGGCGCCGGCCTCTTCGGCCGATTCCTTGATCGCGCGGCGCTCGACCTGGGTCGAGCCGCAGGGCACGCAGACCAGCACGCGCGGGCTCGGGCGCAGGAAGCGGCTCTTGTGCACCTTGCGGATGAAATGCTTGAGCATCTCTTCCGTGTAGGTGAAGTCGGCGATGACGCCGTCCTTCATCGGCCGGATGGTCGTGATGTGGCCCGGGGTGCGCCCGAGCATCATCTTGGCCTCGCTGCCGACCGCCGCCACGGTGCGATTACCGCCGATCAGGCGGTCCTGGCGCACGGCAACGACCGACGGCTCATTCAGGACGATCCCCTGGCCGCGGACGTAGATGAGGGTGTTCGCCGTGCCCAGGTCGATGGACAGGTCGTTGGAAAACATG
>Ga0209130_1002200_pt1 | contig 10255 bp, 17 predicted proteins | sample AraplaMF_Cvi_mLB_FD_184264 | JGI IMG/M metagenome (GOLD analysis project Ga0209130, IMG submission 184264) | Arabidopsis root microbial communities from the University of North Carolina, USA - plate scrape MF_Cvi_mLB (SPAdes) (version 2) | ecosystem: Host-associated > Plants > Roots > Endosphere...
TCTTGATGTAAAGCCGAAACTTTTTCTTTTAGCAAGTTCTTATTAAATTGCTCTTTCAATTGTTGTTCAATATATGTATAAAGCACTTCATCTGTTGTTCCAATACATTTTGCAAACTCTTCTAGAGGTAAATCTCCACCATATTCGCGAATTACTTCCTGAAAAGCTTGGAACCAAATTGTTTCTGTATCTACAATTAATCCATCAAAGTCAAAAATAATTGCTTTCATTCCGATCCCGCCTTTTACAAAACAATTTTTCACATCTCTATACATTCAACTTAAATAAAGTAAATTCCTCTTCTAAACAAAAAAGGAAACGCCTCTCGTTCCCTTTACTTCCCCTGCTCTTCATTTGCTTTTTGAACACCGCGAAGTGTTTCAATTCGAAGTTCATCTTGCTCAAAATATTGTACTAAATCACCAATGCGGTCAATAGCTTCCCAACTTAAATGATGCTCAATTCCTTCTACATCATTATAAATCTTACTTTCATCCACACCGATGATACGCATAAATTGTTCTAGTAACTCATGACGATATACAAGACGCTCCCCGATTTTTTTCCCTTTTGATGTTAATACAAGCCCTCTATATTTTTCATAAATTAGATACTCATCTTTATCTAACTTTTGTACCATTTTCGTTACAGAGGATGGATGTACACTAAGCGCTTCAGCAATATCAGATACGCGGGCATATCCCTTTTCATCAATTAACAAATAAATTTGTTCAATATAATCTTCCATACTAGGGGTAGGCATCGGCTTCCTCCATCCAATTTTATTTTGTGTTTTCCGCACTAAGCAATCAATAAAATGATACACCAGAAAGGGTATCATGACAAGGGTGGAAACAGACCAAAAGCTATGAAACATAAAAGAATCTGCATGTATATACAGATTCTTTTATGTGAAATATTGAATTTCAGCATTCGGAAAATATTCGTAAATATATCTTCTTATCGTTTCCTCTAACCTCACTGCATCATCTTTCTGATATACATATTTTCCGATGCCATATCGTCCTCATTTATATTTTCGTTTCTCCTCATCCATTTCGAGTTTCATATTGGGATAACGTTGTTGTATTACCTTTTTCGCTGGCTTAGTAAAGCGATGTTGAATCAATTCGAATGATAAATTTAGTAGGGTTAAGTCTTTTAACGCATCAAAAAGTCGTTCAAATAATTCACGATACCCGTCTTCCCAACCTTCATGCATATAAATTGGAGCAACAATAAAACCAAGTGGAAAATTTGCTCCCGCTACTTTACGGGCTGCTTCAATTCGATCCTCAAATGTTGTGGTACCCGGTTCAAAATAAACAAGCTTTGGTATAAATGGCTTCATATGATTCCCTCCCTCATTTTAGTATGAGCAAACGCATGCTGACAGCGCTGTTTAAAATTTTCCACTTTAGTAACTTGCGTTGCAAGTTACCGAATGTTATAATTCAGATAACAACTACCTTGCACAACAAGTTACTTGAAGGCGGTGACGTAATTGCATAGTCAAATGTTAAAAGGTGTGCTCGAAGGATGTATTTTATATATCATTTCGCAAGAAGAAGTGTATGGATATGAACTGAGTACGAAATTAAACCAACATGGCTTTACATTCGTAAGTGAAGGTAGTATCTATCCCCTTTTGCTACGAATGCAAAAAGAAAAACTCATTGCTGGTACATTAAAAGCTTCTAGCCTTGGGCCAAAGCGAAAATATTATCATGTAACCGATAAAGGGTTCGAACAGCTAGAAGAGTTTAAGAAGAGCTGGGGGATGGTTTCGACAACGGTAAATAATTTATTGCAGGGAGAGTGAGATTGATGAAAGCGAAAGATTTAATTGAGCTGAATAATAAAAAACGCAAACTTCTAACCCCCGAAAATGAAGCTATCTATGGAGATATGCTCATATATTTGCGGTTTACTAGTATTCCACAGGAGCAAATGGAGGAGCTGTTATTAGAAATACTAGATCACCTTTTAGAAGCTCAAAAAAATAGTAAAAATGCCTATGATATTTTTGGAGAGGATTTAAAAGCATATTGCGATGAATTAATTAATTCCTCTGAGCACCAAACTACTTTCGAAAAAGGTGCAGTTATTGGCTTTGCAGTTAGTTTATTGTTAGCTATCCAATTTGGATATGATACATTTACGCATGTATTTTTTAATCATGCAAATAAACCAGGGATTCCATTTAGTATCCTAGGAACAATATTGTCAGCTATTATTTTAACCACTGGTACTTTTTTAACTTTTTCCGTATTAAGACGATATTCTTTCACAATGCTAGCGTCTTGGAAGCAAAAAATTATGCTCATATTATCAGCTTGTATACCATTTGGATTATCAGTGTTTTCAGATATTTACTTTAAAACAAAACCTTATTTATCCTATAACTTAACAGTTTGGCAAGGTGCTCTTATTACAATTTCCTTTTACATTTTATACAAATTTTTATATAAAACCTCTAGATTTTAACAGCCTTCAAAAAGGCTGTTTTTCTTCTGTCTAATTTTACAAATTGAAAAATTTCATAAAGAAAAAAAGAAAAATGCAAAATAATTAAAGTTAATTGTTGACGTGATGCTTTTATTATCGGTATCATATTTCTTCGTGAGCAATTATTTTTCGTTATACGATTTTTTTATTATTAATGAATTTTTGAGAGGGGAAATTTGATGTCACTTAAGAAAAAAACGCAAGTACGCACCGGCAAAATGGTACGTGAACTAATGTTAGCAGACGAAGATGTAAATGCTTCGCTAATTATGGTATATAGTGAAAACGGTGTAAATGCAGAAATTAAAATCGAGGGCTTAACGCCAAAATGTAACGAAGAATTATTTTTGAGCGGGAACGTAGATTGGAACAAAAGTGTGATTTATAAAATTGTCGATTTCACTGGAAACGCTGAAGTTGGTAAAGTTACATTAACCGCAATGAACAAAAACAATGTTTCCCTAGAAATCGAACGCGTTATGTGGAGCAAAGAGAATAAAGAAGCAGCTGAACAGGAAGTGGCACCTGTAGAAACTGCTCCCAAAAAAGAAGTAGTGGTAGAAAAAGCACCTAAAGTAGTCACAGCTGCTCCAAAGCCTGTTACACGTGCTGAAGAACCCGTTGTAATCCCTAAACCTACTCCAGCACCAGCGCCAAAGCCAGTACGTTCAGAGACAGTTGTAGCGGCACCTACTTCAGCACCTGTAAAGAAAGAAGTACCCACTCCGGTTGCAAAGCAAGAAACGGTTTCGGCTATGCCTACAAAACCAAAACAAGCGGCTCCAGCCGAAGCGAATTCAAAACTACAAGAAAATTATGTGAAGCTTGTGAAGAAAACAATTGAAGTATGTCAAGATTATGAGCTTGGCATCGATATAGATGATTCCATTGAAAACTTAAAAGAAGAATTACAAAGCCAAGGAATTAGCGTTACTTTTGATAAAGAGATTATGGATGTTGTAAATCGTCTTCGTTCTTTACAAGACAAAGGAATCAAAGTAGAAAAAGTACTGAATTTACTATAAAAATAAGGAGAGGGCAAATGCCCTCTCCTTATTTTTTATAATTCCACTCATCACTTTCGTACTTTTCTTTTGCCAATGTTTGCACTTCCTTAAGCTGTTCTTCCGTTAGTTCATACGGAACTAGCTCCACATCTAATCCTTTTTCAAATCCAACTTGGAAGGCTTCAATCAACTGTTCGATTGTAAACGTTCGATCTGTTAATTCATTGATTGCAACGGCCTTAGAAGAAAACATGCTCTTCATACGCTCTTTCACTCGCTCATTTGGGAATAAGAATAAATCATACAGCTCATCTAAATCGATTTCTAGCGGAATAGATCCATGCTGCAGGATAACACCTTTTTGTCGTGTCTGTGCACTTCCAGCAATTTTTCGGCCTTCTACAACAATTTCATACCAAGATGGAGCATCGAAACATACGCCTGAGCGTGGATTTTTTAAATTCTCACGGTCTGCTTCCGTTTTTGGAACAGCATAGTAAGCTTCTAATCCTAACGCCTTAAACCCGTCTAATAACCCTTGCGAAATTACTCGGTATGCTTCCGTAACTGTTTTCGGCATATTCGGATGATCCTCAGAAACGATAACACTGTACGTTAATTCCTTATCATGCAATACACCCCTACCACCTGTTTGACGGCGAACAAAACCATATTTCTTTTCATTTACTACATCCATATTGATATCTTTTTCTACACGTTGAAAATACCCTACTGTTAATGTTGGCACTTCCCATTCATAAAAACGAATCGTCGGCGGCATTTTCTTTTCACTTTGCCAATTTAATAAACATTCATCTAACGCCATATTAAATGCTGGTGAACATTGACCAGAGTTAATATAACACCATTTTTCTTTTCCCATCCTGCACCTCATATAACCAATTATTTTTCACAATCTCTAGTCTAACAAATTCGACAAAATTTGTGAAAGAATACGAAATTTCTCCTCCTCACCGAACGAACCTGTTGCATAAATACATATGGGCATTATAATATTGAAAGTAGGATAAGAAAAAAGGGAGCGATAGAATCGTGTCAACAAACTTGATTATTATACTAGCCGTAATCGTAGGAATCATCGGCTACTCTGTATGGATGTTTTTCTATCAGAAAAAATTAATTAAAACACTTTCAGAAGAAGAATTTCGCGCTGGCTACCGTAAGGCACAGCTTATCGATATTCGTGAAGCAGATGAATTTAACGCGGGGCATATTTTAGGTGCTCGTAACATTCCATTATCACAAATCCGTATGCGTTACAAAGAGCTACGTAAAGACCAACCTGTCTATTTATACTGCCAAAGCGGATTCCGTACAGGACGTGCAGCTCAATATCTAAAAAAACAAGGTTACAAAGATTTCTACCAACTACAAGGTGGATTTAAATCTTGGACAGGCAAAATTAAAAAGAAATAATATTTTAAAGAACTAGCATGATTCATCCGCTAGTTCTTTTCTTCCATGTTGTTCGCAATATATAGTAAGTTCTTTTTTACTACTTCTCCATCTTGTACTTCTGTATTTCGATACAACAACTGATATTCCAGCCCTTTCTCTTTCCATATAAGCGTTGCAAATTCTTCCCCCTGTTCAAATTCATCCCTATTTTTAAAATAAGCAGTTGCCCCATTATTCAACTTCACTTGTTCCTGAAATCGATTTCGTTCCACAATATACGGAAAACTATAAGAAAAGTTAGCAACTGTTAATTCTACATAATCTTTTTTTTCTTTTTCCTTTTGCTTATATTTAATCGTTAAGACAGCGTTCTTCTTCCCAATTGCTCTTACTTCCCCTTTTATATCATTCGTAATGTCATACGGTAAAAACGTTGGAACTTTAACTGATTTTAGAAAATAATTAGAAACATCTTTTAATAAGATAGGACCAGATACGCGATCTGTAGCCCCTCCTGTGCTTTCCACAAAATTTTTCTCTTCATTTATCGTTTGTTGAAACGAACATGAGCTAAGTAACACACTAGAAAACACGAAACAAATGAGCCCTTTTTTCAATTTGTTTCCGCCCTTTCATACCGCTCCCTTTACGAACAAAGCGTTAGTATGTTGTTCATATTCGCTTCGCTTGTTCATTCTCCCTTTGGAAACTTTCCTCGTTTATCTCACACATTTTGACACAGCATTTCTATTTAGACAAAAAAAGACTTCCTGCTACTCTTACGCCCAAAATAAAAAGGTTACGCGAATAACAGAAGGTCCTTTTATAACATAGATTGTGAAAAGCTTTTCAGGTCAAGCATTTTTCAGTATTTTTTCCATTCTTATCTATTTGCCTATATAATGAACGAAGAGGTGATACATATGGCGAATATAAAACAAATTGCGAAAACCGCTGGGGTATCTATAACGACGGTTTCACGCGTGCTAAATGACCATCCCTACGTCAGCGATGAAAAACGAAAACGCGTTTTAGATGCGGTTGAAGAACTAAATTATGCAAAAAATATAAATGCAATTCATTTAATAACAGGAAAAACATTGACGGTCGGTGTTATGCTTCCTTTTATTAATTTACCCTACTTTAGTACAATTATTGAAGGGATTGGAAATGAAGCATTAGCTGCTGGCTATCAGATTAACCTATGCCAAACGAACTATGATAGTAAAGAAGAAATTCGTGTTCTAGAGATGATGAAAATGAAACAATTTGATGGCATGATTATTTGCTCACGTGCAAGCTCGTGGGAACAAATTGAACCATTTGCAAAATTCGCTCCTATCATCTCATGTGAAAAGATGGAGCATCCCCTCGTTTCATCTGTTTATGTTAATCATTATGAAGGGTTTCGCATTGGTACAGAATATTTATTGCGTAAAGGTCATGAGAAGATTGGTTTTTGTTTAGCAAGGCAAAATAGCATAAATACAAAGCAGCGTGAAAAAGCCTTTTCCGATGCTCTTCATACTGCCCAAAAAAGAGTACAACCAGATTGGATGTTTTACCAATGTTACAATATGCAAGATGGTGCAAAAGTTCTGCACAGTATTTTAAACATGAAAGAGCGCCCAACTGCTATTTTTGCTGCTAATGATCAAGTGGCCGCTGGTTTAACAACTGAAGCAAGAAAACACGGCCTACGTGTACCAGAAGATCTCGCCATTCTTGGCTTTGATAACCATGAAATTTCAAAAGCATTAGAGATTACAACAATTGAACATCCTGGTTTAACAATGGGTGCTCGAGCCTTTTCTTTATTTCATAAGCAAATACAGGCCGAACAAATTATAGGTAGCTCAGAGGAACTCTCTTTCCATTTAATTGAACGAAAAACTGTGTAAAGAGTGCCAATTCAGGTACTCTTTTTAAATCATTTGACTCATTGACTTTATGTTTATTCTCTTTTATAATGAACCTAACGAACGGTAGGTAGGGGATGAAAATGACAGCAAACCGCATTAAAGCTGTAGCACTTTCTCATTTCGCACGCTATGGCTACGAAGGGACTTCGTTAGCAAATATTGCACAGGAAGTCGGGATTAAAAAACCATCGATTTACGCACACTTTAAGGGAAAAGAAGAATTATACTTCATCTGCTTAGAAGCTGCACTTCAAAAAGATTTACAATGCTTTACAGACGATATAAAAAAATTTTCAAAGTCATCTACTGAAGCATTACTTGTAAACTTGTTAAAAGGTTACGCAAAGCGATTTGGTGAAAGTGAAGAATCGATGTTTTGGTTACGCACTTCCTATTTTCCGCCTGATGCATTTCGCGAACAAATTATTGAAAAATCAAATGCTCACATTGAAAACATCAGAGAACTTTTATTTCCTGTATTCAAACGAGCAAATGAACAAGGTGAACTGCATAACCTTGAAATACAAGACGCTTTAGAGGCTTATTTATGCTTACTTGACGGTCTAATGGTTGAACTATTGTACGCAGGCTTAAATCGCTTTGAGACCCGTTTAAGTGCTTCTTGGAAAGTGTTTTGGCGAGGGCTTTCACAATGACGGATTGCAAATAGCAATGCGTCGTTTTTCAGCCCTTCACCTAACGACTGGTAGGAAGGAGAAATAATATATGGCATGGATTTATGTAATTTTAGCTGGCATCATTGAAATTTTTTGGGTGATTGGACTAAAGCACGCAACTACTCCACTTGAATGGGTTGGTGTTGCTCTTATAATCGCAATTAGTTTCGTCCTATTATTTAAAGCTTATAAGGATCTACCTGTTGGAACTGTATATGCAGTCTTTACAGGAATCGGAGCCGGTGGAATCGTTCTTACAGAAATCTTTATTTTCGGAGAACCATTTTCAATTGTAAAAATCTTATTTATTGGTTTAATCTTCTTTGGCGTTATTGGATTAAAACGAGTAACGGGTAAACAAGAAGAGAAGGAGGCTGCATAAAATGGCATGGGTATTTTTAATTATTGCTGGTATTTGTGAAATTGTTGGTGTACTGTTTATGAAAGTAGCCACTGAAAAGAAAGGCTGGGCACCTAAGCTTATTTTAATCGCTAACTTTGCCGTAAGCTTCTTCTTCTTATCACTTGCAATGAACTCATTACCAATGGGAACAGCTTATGCAATTTGGACTGGAATTGGAACTGCTGGAAGTGCGCTTCTAGGTATTCTTATCTTCCGTGAATCAGCTGATTGGCGTCGCCTTGCCTTTTTAAGCTGCATTTTATGCGGTGCAGTTGGCTTAAAATTAATGAGTTAACATGAGGTGAATGTCATGTGGAAAGAAAAAGGGAAACAAATTGTAACTGGGATTATAATTGGAATTGTGCTCCTACTACAAATGAGCTTTCATTTTATCGAATGGTTATTCCATAAAGGAATTTCTATTCTTACATTCCTTCCCAACATGGCACTTGAAGTTGTATCCATTGTTTGGTCAATTATCGCTTCCATCATGATTATTATCATTTGGAGTATCGCTAAACTTTGGAATAAAATAACCAAAAAAGACAGTTCTTCTGAAAAGAATGATATTATCCCCTTAAGGTAGACAGTGTAAAAAGACCATGAATAAACATGGATGTTACACTTTTACTTGGAGGGGATTTTATTATGGTTAAAAAAGGGGATAAATTTCAAACTTATTCAGATGAATTAAAGATACAAGTTGTAAAAAGTTATTTAAATGGTGAAGGTAGCCAAACAGCTATAGCTAAGAAATATAAGCTGAAAAGTAGAACACAGTTAATGAATTGGGTCCGGAGATATCAAGAAACAGGCGATATTACAGACTTGCGGGGAAACAACGGCGGCAATAACGACTTGAAAAAACTCTTGAAAGGTCGTCCTCGTACGAAATTCGATAGTGTGGAAGAAGAATTGGAATACTACAAGGCGCAGGTGGCTTATTTAAAAAAGCAGTATCCAAATCTATAGGAGGTGTTCTTGCTCAAACGGCTAAGTACGAGATTATTGAAGAACTACGTTCTCGATACAAAGTAACCTGGCTGGTCGTCATTGCGCAGTTAAATCGATCTAGCTACTATAAGTGGCGCTCAACATGTACGCAAAGACAATTACGCCTTTCAAAGGATCATACATTGCGTGAACAGATTCAAGCCATTCACATAAAACACAAGGAATACGGTTATCCTCGCATGAAAATCGCCTTACTAGAGGCTGGATTTTTAGTGAACCACAAAAAAGTATGTAGACTTATGCGAGAACTTCAAATTCAATCAATCATCCGTAAAAAGCGACGCTTTTTTAACGGGAAATCCTCAAAGGTTTTTCCGAATGTAGTAGAACAACAATTCCGAAACCGCAAACCAAATGAGGTACTTGTCACAGATATCACTTATTTGCCATTCAAAGATAAATTTCTCTATTTCTCGGTCGTTCAAGACATTTATAACAATGAAATCGTTGCTTGGAAACTCTCACATCGTAATGATTTACAACTTGTCCTAAAAACGTTAGATTTAGCAGCACAAAAAAGAGATGTTTATGGAACCATCATCCACTCAGATCAAGGATTCCAATATACATCTCATGCTTATTACCGTACGCTTCAACAGTTAGGCGCCATCGGCAGCCACTCCCGCAAAGGAAACTGCCATGACAATGCTTGCATTGAATCATTCTTCTCTCATTTTAAATCTGAAATGTTTTATCTTAATTATTATCAAACAAAGGAAGAACTAATTCAAGCTATTGAAACATACATCTATCATTACAACTACAAACGATTCCAAAAAAGGCTTAATCATCGAGCTTCGATTGAATATCGAAGCTCGATGGCTGCATAGTCTTTTTTTACAGCTGTCCACTTGACGGGGGTAAGACCAACCAGCTTCTGTCTTTTTATGTTGAAAATTCGAGTCGTAATTAAAGAAAACCTTATTCACAGGTACAAAAGTAGAACTTCCTTGAGTATGCATTTCATTAGGAATATGAGCCTATTGATTAAGATTATGTATTTCCCGAGCCACAGATTCTAAAATATAAACAACAGGTATTTGCGTGGTAATATTAGATTCTTCGAAAAACTCCTCTGTTACATAATAGGGAATGTTTATATCAGAGATTTTTGCAATGGTTGAGAGTGCATTGTTTGTAATACTAATGATTGTACTTCCTTCTTGTTTAAGTTGGTTAAGATGAGTGACGGTAAATTTATTTTCTCCTGAGACAGATAAAGCAATTGTTACGCTATTATTACGGAGCTTAGAGTGGATCGGGAAGTGAGGATCTTTAATATACAACGAAAATTTACCTAAGCTT
>Ga0209130_1002201_pt1 | contig 10251 bp, 12 predicted proteins | sample AraplaMF_Cvi_mLB_FD_184264 | JGI IMG/M metagenome (GOLD analysis project Ga0209130, IMG submission 184264) | Arabidopsis root microbial communities from the University of North Carolina, USA - plate scrape MF_Cvi_mLB (SPAdes) (version 2) | ecosystem: Host-associated > Plants > Roots > Endosphere...
CAGACCATTATCATGCTGTAATAGCCTACTTGCTGACAGCAATAACGCAAAACTACCAACAAACGAAAATTGAAATCCAATATCAAAAGCCATATAAGGGTTATATAAAAGCATTAATACAGCTGTCATACTAAGCGCATCTAAACTCGAAACACGGATAGAATGCATTAGTGCTAGCAACAACATAACACCCGTTACAGAAGCCCTCATGACAGATGGAGACGCCCCTGCTAAAAACATATACAGCGGAATGCAAATAATAAGGCAGATTGTCGCCATTTCCCTCGTTACACCAATCCGTAGTAGAACAAAGTAGCCAATCGCCATTAATAATACAATATGTGATCCTGAAATGGCTAATAAGTGGATAAGACCAAACTGTTGGTATTGTTCTTCTACTTCAAATGTCATCAGTTGCCGATCTCCAAACAACAACGCATTCATAAACGCTCCGGATTGCCCAGGAAACATTTCTGCGACTATCGACACCGCATTTTGGCGTAATAAAAAGACCCACTGTGTAAACGTCAAAGATTTTTGGATACAATTTGAAATCTCTTTTGCTTCGAATAAAAAGTGAATCTTTTGCTTATGTAAGTAGTCACGATAGTCGAACCCGTGGAAATTCCGTGCTTCTGACGGCACTTTCATTTCTCCTTGAAATGTACAACTCATACCAGCATGTAATTTCTGCAACTGTTCTTTTTGTTCAACTGATTGAATTTTGTACATCAATTGCAACGTATCTCTATCATTGACCTCCATTTGAAAAGAGAGTCGATCACCATTTATAAGGGGTGTAGTTTGAATCACACCTTCTGTTATTTCAAAGTCTAACCCTTTTGAATGCTGATTTTTCCATTCAACATATGAGGTATAGAGGAAGCTACCGGAACATGCCAGTATGCAAAAAAAGAGGATTCGAAGTGAAGTACGATATATACAAAATAGAATATAACAACAAAATAAACCAATATACAACAATTTAAAGGAGGAACAGGCAATCGCAATCCCAATAACAAACGAGATTGCAATATAGCCCCATTGTCCACGCAACTTATACTCACCCCTTATAGCGGATGTTCAAAAAATCCAGGAAAGATACCTTTCACATTTCTTCGTCTGCTTCGCCAATCCGGCACTCATGTAGTTCCATCTACACTCCGCACTCTCCTGACTTCCGCGTCTCGAACTGCCAGGCTCTCTTTATCCTCCTTTTTGAACACGCACTTATAGTATCTCTTTTGCTCTAGCAAATACTTGTTGTAATTCATTCATTGTTAAATCATCTTTTTCTAAAGATGAAAACAGTTCTTTTAATTGCAAATGACGTTCTTGTTGCTCTAACGTTGTAATATCATATTCTAACGGAACATGTTTCACAGTGACATTTGCTTGTTCGAATAGTTCCACAGCATACGGGTGATTTTTATAGTCTTGTGCGTAATAAACAGCTGTAATACCACTTTGAATAATGGCTTTACAACATTGTAAACAAGGAAAGTGTGTAACATAAATTTCCGCACCTTCTGTTTTCGCACCAAATTTTGCACATTGCAACAGTGCATTCATTTCAGCGTGAATTGTACGAACACAATGATTATCAATGATATAACACCCATCATCTATACAATGCACACCACCCGTGATTGAACCGTTATATCCACCCGCAATAATTCGCTTATCGCGGACAATTGTCGCTCCTACTGCAAGCCTTGTACACGTACTACGTAGCGATAATAAGTGACTTTGCGTCATAAAATATTGATCCCAAGAAATTCGTTCCATATCTTTTCACCTACTTTTTCATCTACTTGTAGTGTAGCGAAAGAAGAAAAAGTTCGTCAATCCTTTATGGAATAATTATTTTATCTTTTATTTTTTCAAGCGATTTCTCTCCAATGCCATCTACCTCCAATAAATCTTCCATTTTTTGAAACGGCCCATGTTCTTCTCGATATTTCAAAATATTTTCTGCTTTCCGAGGCCCAATTCCCGTTATTTTTTCGAGCTGCTCTTTTGAAGCAACATTAATTTGAATTTTCTCCTCCTGCCGCCCTGAAGGTAGATTAGCTCCTTGAACTTGCTCTCCTTTTTTCGGGACATAGAGTAACATTTGATCTTGCATAAGCTGCGCTAAGTTCACTTTTTCCATATCCGCTTCAGGTAAAAAACCACCCGCTTTTTCAATCCCGTCTTTTACGCGTGCACCCGCTCCTACCTCATATACACCTTCGCGATGCACAGCACCTTTTATATCAATCATAATTGTTTTTTTCTGTTCATTTGATTCTGCTACTTTCAATTTACCTTTTCTCTCTTCACTCTTCACATTTGTATCAAGTTTCACGGTCGGTTGCACAGCTTGTTGCTTCGTCTGCCACATAAACAGTATAAATACGACGCCAACAGCCCCTAATAAAACGAGCCACTTCTTTTGAAAATTCTGCATAATTTTAATACCTCCAATTCATAAATTCACAACATGGTTCATATTGTTTAGGAGAAAGATGTTACGAAGGAGGGATGAAACATTGAACATAGGAATTATAGGGACAGGAAACATGGGGAATATACTAATCGATGCATTTTTAGAAACCCGTGCTGTCAAACCTTCGTGCCTTACTATTATTAATCGTACGCCTGCCAAAGCATATCATATAAAAGAGAAGTATCCTTCTGTTCATATAGCAAAGACAGTGCAAGAGGTAATTGAACGTTCAGAGCTTATTTTTATTTGCGTTAAACCTTTAGACATCTATCCAATTTTAAAAAAACACACTGCCCACTTTACTGATGAAAAATGTTTAATTTCTATTACAAGCCCCATATCAGCAGCTCAATTAGAACAGATTGTATCTTGTCACGTCGCACGTATTATTCCGAGCATTACAAACCGCGCATTCTCTGGCGCCTCACTATTCACATTCGGGAAAAACTGTTCGAAAGAATGGGAACAAAAGTTACTTCGTTTGTTTAAAAATATTTCTACACCTATTGTGATCGGAGAAGATATTACACGAGTTTCATCTGACATTGCAAGCTGCGGACCCGCATTCTTCAGCTACTTACTACAATGTTTCATTGATGCTGCTGTGGATAAAACAAATATTACTCATGAAGAAGCAACTACTTTAGCAAGTGAAATGATTATCGGGATGGGGAAATTACTAGAAAAAGAAATTTTCACATTACCAACTCTACAAGAGAAAGTATGTGTAAAAGGCGGTATTACAGGAGAGGGTATTCGTATTTTAGAGGATCACGTCGGAGATATGTTCCATAAATTATTCGAGCGGACACATGAAAAATACGATGAAGATTTAGAAGGCGTTGAACAACAATTTAATAAGCACACGTAAATAATACGCCACAATGATACAGATTCCTCTTAAAAATCCTTCTCTTTTTCTCATCCTATTTTTTATCAAACCCTTATTTTTAGATTTTATAGGTATTACTTTTCTACTTTTCTATAAATAAAATATTGTATTCTAAACAAAAAAAAGCAACCTAATCGGTTGCTTTTTTTATCCATTCTTTTTCGCCATAAAAAAGATACGTTCCGTTTGTTCAGTTACTTCCATTCGTTCAAAATCACCCGTTACACGAAGTACTGTAAATCCAGCTTCTTCAAGCCATTTTGTTAACAATTCAACTGAATAGGCACGTTGCATATGACATTCATCAAAGCGATGATATACGCCTTCCTCTGGATCCTGTACAAAGAATGACAAGTCATGTTCTACACTATCTGATTCTTCGCCAGGGAAGCAGTTCCAAATGAGAGCTATCTCTTCCCCATTGACTGTGTACGTTTCATTTTGAAAGACATGATAAATTTTATATAAAGAGTGTACATCAAATAAGAACAGACCATCTTGACGCAAATGGTGAAATACTCGTCTGAATGTTTCTTGTATCCCTTCTTCTTGCAATACATAATTTAATGAATCACAAAAGATTGTCACACAATCAAATTCACCAGGAACATCTAGTTCTCTCATATCCTGTTGATAAAAAGGAATAAAATACCCTTCTCCCCCAAGCTTTTGCTGGGCAACTGTTAGCATTTCTTCTGAAAGATCGACACCAATCATGTCATAACCTTTTCGCACAAGCGGAAGTGTTACATTCCCAGTCCCGCACGCTACATCAAGAATCTTCGCCTCTTTCATGCCTGCCTGCTGTAAGCTTTCCTCTGTGAATTCTACCCATTTATCATATGGGACATCATTCATGAGTTCATCATACAACAATGCAAATTGCTCATATCTCATTAGCTTAACTCTTCTGTAATATCTTCACGTGGCACATCGCCCCATAGACGCTCTAAATTATAATGATCACGCTCATCTTTATGGAATACATGCGCAACTACATCACCAAGGTCCACTAGAACCCAACGCGCTTCATCGAAGCCTTCCATACGTTGTACGTCGATTTGGAATTCATGTGCCTTCGCTTTAATTTCACGTGCAATTGCTTGTACTTGCTTATCAGAATTCCCGTGACAAATAATAAAATAATCTGCAATTGGTGAAATTCCTTGCATGTTTAGTACAACCATATCTTCTGCTCTTTTATCATCAGCTGCTTTTGCTGCTAATACTAATAACTCTTTATCTTTCATTCAGTAATTTCCTCCTTCAGTACCGCATTGTATGTTTGAAATGTTAACGGATAGATCGTTTGATCCTTTTCCATTAAAAATTGAATCGTACGTTTTAATGCAAATAATAAAGCTTTATTTATATCTTCCTGTGCTAATTTCCGTGCTTCTTCCACACCTGGAAATTTGCGTCCAGGTTCAATATAATCTGCCACATAAATAACTTTATCAAGCATTGTCATCTCTTCATGACCGCTTGTATGATATGTAATAGCTTGCAGAATTTCAGAGTCCGTAATGCCGACTTCTTTTTCTACTAAGTATGCCCCAACTGGTGCATGCCATAACTCTTTGTTGTAGTGAAGTAAATCTTGTGGCAACTCTTCCTGCTTAATAATGTCTTCCATCTCTTGAATCGGTCTACATTTTGCATAATCATGAAATATAGCAGCCATTTCTGCTTTTTTCTCATCCACGCCATATAGCTTAGCAAGTTCAATTGCCGTTTCCATTACACCAATTGTATGTATATAACGTTTTTCATGCATTTGTTGTTTTACAATCTCAAGTGCTTTCTCACGATTCATACAACCCATTCCTCTCGATATATACCTGTACTTGTTCTGGAAGCAAATATTTGCACGTTTTCTTCTCTTTATATCTCTCACGTAACAAGGAAGACGAAACAGCAAATTCCGGAATTTCTACTGTGACGATTTCATAAGGTGTATTTAATGTATACCCCGGTCTTGCAACCCCAACAAAAGTTACAAGTTGAAGTAATTTCTCGATGTTATACCATTTTGGTAAATACTCCACCATATCTCCGCCAATAATAAAATGAAACTGCGCGTCCGGATGCTTCTTAGTTAATTGTAACATAGTGTCATATGTATAGGATGGACCTTCTCTTCTTAACTCTTCTAAACAAACCGAGAAATACTCCTCTTGCTCAATTGCTAACTCTAGCATGTTCAATCGATTTTCTACACTTGTAATACTACGATCTTGTTTATGAGGTGGAATTTGATTCGGCAAAAACCATATTTCATCAAGCGCGAGTGCATCATATACCTCATTTGCAATCAGCAAATGTCCATAATGAGGCGGATCAAACGTGCCGCCAATGATTCCGATTTTTTTCAAATGAAACGCCCCCTTTAATTCACAAGCAGTAATCTTTCCGAAACAACATGCGGAGAGATTACTGCCTGTAAAAGCTCAATTGGTCTAAACCCTATTATCCCGAACATAGCAAGCATATGCTATGGAAACGACATATACACATCCTGAGCACAGTAAACTTGCTATTATGGAAGTTTGATTTGTTTATTTTCTCTTGATTCTTTATATAAAACAATTGTGCTTCCAATTACTTGGACAATTTCAGCTCTCGCACCTTTAGCCAATTCTTCTGCAACTTCACGACGATCAAATTCACAGTTTTGTAGTACGCTCACTTTGAATAACTCACGAGCTTCTAACGCCTCTGTAATTTGTTTTACCATATTTTCATTTACGCCACCTTTTCCAACTTGAAAAATCGGTGTTAAGTGATGTGCTTTTGCACGTAAAAATCTTTTTTGTTTTCCTGTTAACATATAGTTAGCCTCCAAGCTTTCTCATTACTAATTGTTTCATTTTTTCGATATTCGGCATACGTCCTGTCCACAATTCAAATGCAAGTGCTCCTTGATAAACAAACATATCTATTCCATTCTGTACGATCGCTCCTTTAGCTTTCGCATCTTGCAGAAGCTTTGTCTCAAATGGATTATAAATAATATCCGAGACAATCGTCCCTTGTTTCAAAGATCGAATTTGCAACGGTGTATTTTGGATATGCGGATGCATTCCTATCGTTGTTGTATGAATGATAATATCATAATTCCCTTGTTCTTCAGTTGCTCGCTCTAATGAAAGAGCTTGCGATGTAATCTTTGCTTGGCATCCAGAGAGAAGATGATTTGCCTTTTCCACTGTTCGATTGGCAATATCAATTTCCTTTACACCTGCGTCTGCAAGCGAAAAATAGATAGCACGGCACGCTCCACCTGCACCGAGTAATAAAATACGCTTTTGATAAAGCGGCTCTTTACTAATCGATTGTAATGAACGAACATAACCAATTCCATCTGTATTATAACCAATTAGTTTTCCATCTCTATGAACTACCGTATTCACAGCACCAATTTGCTTTGCTAACGGATCAATTTCATCCAAGTATTTCATAATTGAAACTTTATGTGGAGTCGTGACATTAAATCCTGAAACTCCTAACGCCTTTAACCCTTTCACTGCTTCCCCTAATGTTTCTTCTTCTACAAGAAACGCATGATAATGAGCATCTATATTCAAGTGTTCAAATGCATCGTTATGCATGAGCGGTGACAATGAATGTCCAATTGGATTCCCGATTACACCATATAATTGTTTCATAAATCCCTCTCCATATTAAATTAAAGATTTACGTAATGAAACACTAACTCCTTTTGGTACATGAGCAACGATTTTTGCACCTGGCTCATTTACAGTCACCCATCCTAATCCAGAGAATACAACATCTGTTTTGGGCTCACGAATATTAAATTCATATTTCACAAGCCCAGGCAGATTTTCTAGTTCTTCTGGAGTTGGTGGATTTAATAACTCCCCAGCATGTTTTTCATACAATTCATCTGCTTTTTCAAGTTTTGTACGATGAATTGGTAGACGATTTGATAAATGACAAGTGAACGCACGACGACCACCACTAATATAATCAAAACGTGCTAATCCCCCGAAGAATAATGTTTGTTCTTCGTTTAATTGGAATACCATTGGCTTAATTTCCTTCGTTGGTGTAATAAGCTTTAAGCTTTGCTTTCCAACGTAATGTGCCATTTGGTGGTGATTAATAATACCTGGTGTATCATATAAAGAAGATGTTTCATCTAATGGAATGTCAATTAAATCAAGTGTTGTTCCTGGAAAATGAGACGTTGTAATCACATTCTCAGTTTCTTCACTAAATTCTTTAATCATGCGATTAATAAATGTAGATTTCCCAACATTTGTACACCCTACAACGTATACATCCTTACCACCGCGGTACTGTTCAATCGCCTCAGCAAGCTCGCGAATACCTTGTCCTTTTGCTGCACTAATTAAAAAGACATCTTCTGGTTTTAAGCCCAGTTGCTTTGCACTATAACGCATCCAATGTTTTACTTTATCATGCTTTACTGACTTTGGAATTAAATCCGATTTGTTTCCAACAAGCAATACTTTGTTGTTCCCTACAAAACGATGTAAGCCTGGTAACCAACTACCATTGAAGTCAAAAATATCTACAATTTTGACAACAAGCGCGTCTGATTGTCCAATTCCATTTAAAATGCGCAAGAAATCATCATCTGTTAAAGACACATCTTGAATTTCATTATAGTTCTTTAAACGGAAACAACGTTGACAAATCACCTGTTCTTTTTCTAAAGATGAAGTTGGTGCATATCCAACCCCATTTTTATTTTCTGTTTGAATTTCTACACCGCAACCAATACATTTAATTGTTTCAGTCAAACTTTATTCCTCCCAGTTAATTAAACCTTTTTTCTTCATATTGCTCATAATTCTTCGTTCAATTTTTCGATTAAAGCGCGTTACTAGTCCATCTGTTTGTGCCACTGGCACGACTAAAATTGTATATAAACCAACGCGATTCCCGCCTAATACATCCGTTAACAATTGGTCCCCAATAACAACTACTTCATCCGCTTTTAAATTCATTTCTTGTATCGCACGTTTAAAAGCACGAACAAATGGTTTACGTGCGCTATGGATAAAAGGAATGCCAAGTGGATCTGCAAAATCCTTTACACGTTGCTCATTATTATTTGAAACGACCGTTACTTGAATGCCTTGCTCTTTCATTTTTAAAAACCATTGCTCAAGCTTAGGCGTTGCATTCGGGCGATCCCATTCAATTAAAGTATTATCTAAATCAGTAATAATACCTTTGATCCCGCGTTTTTTTAAATCTTCCGGTTGAACATGATATACGTTTTTTACGTATTCATTAGGTAAAAATAATTTCAATTTCTTTCACCTCTTTGAGGAGTTTTCTTAAAATTTTTCGACAACATTTTTCGATAGCGAGCTTGTGGATAACATTGTACACATTTTCCACATTAATATTTCAGTTAATTCGAAATTTATCAACAACTCATACACACCTTATCCACGGTGATATGTGGATAACCAGTCGTTTGTGACTATCATAATTTTTTGATACAGTAGATGCAACAAAGAACCTATCCTTATTATCGGAGGTGACTCACCTTGAAAACGAAACATATGGAACAGTTATCTACTGAGTTACTCACTGAGTCTTATTATAAAGCAAAAGAACTAAAATTAAATCCTGACTTCATTTTACTTATAAAACAAGAAATCATCCGGCGATCATTAGAGGACAAGCTTGTCAAATCGTCTTGAGTACATATAGATTACTGCTTCGCCTGTAAAAAGAGCCATCCTCAAGATGGCTCTTTTATAAAATGAAACTTCCATCCGTGGGAACTTTTCACTCATCACATAAGTCCATCTAACTTCTTGGTGTCCTCACAAGTTTGTGATAAAACTTTTACTGCCCGTTACCATTAGATAAGCGCGTTGCGATTTTTTCACCAACGCGAAGTTCTTGGCCACTCGTTAATGTTGAAACAACTTCAACCATTCCTTTTTCAAACAGTAACACGACTGTTGAACCAAATGTAAAGTATGCCATCTCTTCACCTTTTTGAACAGTATTTCTTTCATGAAGAAGCTCAATACTATTTACAAACATAGCTCCTACTTTTACAAGCGCCATATGTTGTCCTTCACTATCGACCTCTGTGACAGAACGATAGTTCTTTGACAATGGTTCTTTTCCATATTTCATTCCTGCTGCGTTTACTGGATATGATTTTCTTCCAAGTACAAATCTCTCTGTCACAGCACCTGAGAGCGGGCTATGAATGCGATGATAATGACTTGGACTTAAATAAATAACCATATATGTACCGCCGGCATAGCGTCTTGCTCGCTCTTCATTACCTAGCATATCCACAAGCGAATACCGCTTGCCTTTAATATCAAATGTTTTCGTTTCTTCAATAGGGCCATGATCAGCAGATACCCCATCAACAGGACTAACAATACTTGATGCCGCTGCATCTATTTCTCGTTTTCCTTCTTTCAACTTACGTGTAAATAATTCATGCAGCGTCTGGTATTCCTTTAAGTCCTTCTCCATCTCATCCTGATTCAATTGAAATGCTTTTGCATAAGATGAAATAATAATGGAACTTAAGCGAGACTGTGCAAATTTACGTAATATATAAGAAGTAAAACGCCCGTTTGTAAGTTCGATCATGAGTCGATATAATGTACGTCGCAAACCGCGAAACCTCCTAATAAGTCTTAATGTAACAATTAAGTTTAGCTTTCCCTTCTTTTCTTTCTATATCAGAAAGTGGTTTTTATATTCACTTATCATACATCGAGCCAGTCATATAAAAAGAAAAAACAAGTACTATTTCATTCTTAAATTCGTTAGCACCTTCTAATATTACAGATAGAACCTGTCATTTTCAACAGTGAACGTATATTTCTTC